>WYEB01000079.1_pt1 | contig 41925 bp, 31 predicted proteins | sample 6343061 | NCBI WGS metagenome assembly WYEB01 (sample SAMN13812332, study PRJNA600296) | hot springs metagenome | biome: ENVO:00000051; feature: ENVO:00002007; isolation source: sediment sample from Evening Primrose shelf | place: USA: Yellowstone National Park, Evening Primrose Hot Spring ... | reverse complement strand
AAGAAGCTCGGCCTCCGCTACGACTACGTGAGGGCCGCGGAGGAGTTCGGCGTCTACCCCGAGACGGTGGCGAAAAACATAGTGCTTTTCCAGTGGTACATCTACGGCATCATCTAGAGGGGTCCACTACATGGCCGATGAAGTATATGGCGCCCGTCTTCCTATCTGCAAGCACGAATAAGAAGGGCCTGTCCACCACCACCTCCACGCCGCCGATCTTGGCGCATATGACCTTCGCCACGGCGCCCGTGGCCGCGGCGGCCACAACACCGTTTTCGTCCGCCCTTATGTAGGCGCCGTGGAACACGTCATCGATACGCAACCGCTCCCGGCCCCCGGTCATGGGCGAGAAGTCGGCTCTGTCGGGTTCAAACGCTAGGCGGACGCCCATCTCGGCCAGCACGGGCTTCACCGAACCCTTAAACTGCGCCTGAAACAGCGGCATCTCCACCCTCACCACTTCGTCTGTCAGAGCAGAGAGGTCCCCCCTCAGCTTTTCGTAGGTCAGCCCCTCCACGTACTCCCGGAGCGACGCAGGCATCACCACGTACATAGCGACGGCTGTGTCCTTAAACGGCAGCTCCACCACGGTGAGCTCCGGCGTGACCCGGCTCCTCAGCGACGGATCGCCGCAGGACCTGAGGTCAAGCACCATGTACTCCACGGGGCCTGCGCCCTGGAACTCCCTCTTGCCGATTCTGCTAAATCTGTCGGGCCACCAGCTCCCTTTGAAAAACAGAGCAGACACCAACACGGCGCGTATATCCTCGCCTCTGGGGTAGTCTGCGGGGATCAGATCCTTCACGTAGCCCCGGGTCTTCTCGGCAATCCAGCGGTTGATCTCCGCCAGGGCGGACCTGTAGTTGTTCTTGAAGTCCACGCGCCTCGCCTCGGCGCCTAGACACGCCACAGCCTTTAGATAGGCATCAGCCACATACATATCCCTCTGCAACCAGACGGAGGCCGCCTCAACTACGCCGCGCCCAGCCTTCTCCACCGCGCACGGATCTTCCCCAAAGCCGAAGACCCTCCTTATCTCCTCCCTGGTCTCGCCTGCGGCGCCGGCGTAGGCCATGGCGAAGGCTTTATACACGGAGTAGGGAGACACGACTAGGTTGCGGTCTAGACCCTCCAGCGCCAGCCTCCTGTAGAGCTCCACGGCAAAGCCGCCGAGCCCCGCCGCGGAGGAGGCTGAGCCGTTGACAGCGGAGGTTTCGTCGGGCGTCTCGCGGCCGATGGGCGCCTCCGGCGTAGGTCCTCCGGCTGGCGGCTCCGCTGGTTTAGACATGAGGAGCGCCAGGGCGGCTATAGCAACGATGAGCCCGGCCGCCGCGAGGAGGGCCTTCATGTGGCTGAGCTGGGTCCGGCGTTATAAACCTGATGTACTGGCGGTACATCACAGCAGTTCGCTGAGGGCCTTGTCCAGCGCCTTGGCCACCTCGAGGCCCCGCTCGGTGAGTCTCACGGCGCCGTCTCGCTCCACCACGAGCCCCCGCTCCTTGAGGTACTCGAGATACTGCATGAAGCGGGGGTAGTTCAGCTTCGTCCTCATGAAGAGCGCCGTCCTGCCCATGGGCCCCTGGAGGAGGGCGAGGAGTATGCGGGCCATCACGTCAATGTCGAACTTAGCCATAGGGCAAGCCTCCTCTTCGCCCTGTAGTAGTGGATTAACCCCCAGACGCCTGGGGCAGATAGCGCCAGAAACAGCGGCGATGCCGCTGACAATGCGATAGATGCCAGCACAGTCGCCGCAGACAGCGGCGCTATTGCCCTGAACCTCCTCCATCGGCATACCGGCCCGCCACATGCCGAGAGGTAGAGCCCGTACCCGTAAAACGCCGCTCCGGCCGCGCCAAACGCCAAGTGGATCGCGGGTAGCGCGGCGCCCCCAGCCGCGGCGGTTTGAACCTCCTCGCCGAGCTCCCCCGCCTGAGCTGGCGGCGCTGACTTGGTTAAGACAGCGGAGGCGTTTGACGCCGGTGTAGACGTGGCGCAGGTGGTGGTCTGTACAGGGCAGTACTCAACGGCGGTGGCATTTGATATACTCATAGGCCAAGCCTTACGAAGGATGTTCGTAGAGTTGGTCATCTCTGTGATGTTTATGGCGGCAACCGGCGTGGCGGCGACCTGCGCCTCCCTTCTCCTCTCGGCTGTGTCGTTGTAGTGCCGCGGTGGGGGTGCCGCCGTAGCTGGGGCGGAGAACAGCTGGGCGGTTGCGTGCGGCGCTATGTTTAGCAGGTAGAGGGCGAGGGCCGCCGTGGCCACCGCGAGCACCAGCGCAAACCTTCTCATACGTCCCCCTCTAGCTCATACATATATCTTTGCGGCTTGCCCATCAAGAGCAACGGCTCCCGAGTTAATAAACTGAATGTACTTTAGGTACATGCTTTACACCGTTGGCTACGGCGGCTTCTCCCCCGAGGAGTTCCTACGCACATTGAGAAGCCGCGGCGTCGAGGTTCTGGCCGACGTGAGGCGTTTCCCCAGGTCCAAGACGGGCTTCTACTCCGGCGAGAACTTGAGGGAGGCTCTGCAGAGGGTCGGCGTGGGGTATGTGTGGTACGGCGAGCTCGGCGCCTTGGGCGTGAGGGGGCCCGGCGCCGGCTGTGCCGCGTCGAAGACCTTCGACGCGTATGTGTGGCGGCTCTACCACTACGCCCCGGCACTTCTCCAGCTGGAGGAGCTGGAGCAACTGGCCGGGCGGAGGACTGTGGCGTTGATGTGCAGGGAAGAGGACTGGAGGCACTGCCACCGGCAGTTCTTAGCCGACTTCTTTGTGAAACGGGGCTTCGAGGTGATACACATCAGGAGGCGGGGCGAGGAGCGGCACATCCCCACGGCTTGCTTCGACGTATATGACCCGCCTCCCATCGACTTGGTCAAGCGTGTATACGCCGACTTCAGCCACCTCTGCGGCGACGCGTCCATATACCTATTCGGCGGGGCGCTAGACGGCACTACCCACGACGTTGATGTGGTGGCGTACGGCGCCGCGGAGGACCTGCCGGAGGTCTACGACGCCCAGGCGCTCCCGAAGCCAGCCGAGGACCTTTTCCACTACTTCGTCATCCACTGGGGAGTACTCCTCTGCGGGAGGCCCCTAGAGGTGGATTTCCACTCCGCGTTTAGGAACGAGGCCGCGGAGACGGAGACGAGGCTGAGGAGGTTTAGGGAGGCTGAGGATCCCGTCGTCGTATGTAAGGCGGCGAAACAGCTGGTGTTCACAGCGGCTGTGGCCCTATGCGGCGCGAGAAACGCCTACACGTGGCGGAGGGCCGTGGCGTGTCTCGGCGCACGCGGGCTGGAGGTGCCAAGCGCCCTCAAGAACTGCCTCTCCCCGCCGCCAATAGAGGAACTGAGAAAACACGAACTGCTGGTGGCTAGGCTGGCGGAAATCGTCAAAGGGGTCTTGGGTTAGTCACAGCGCCCTTATCCGCCTGCTGCACCAGCGCCGCGTATTTCGCCAAGAGACCGCCGCTGTATTTAGGCGGCGGGGGCGTCCAGTTCTTCCGCCTCCTCTCCAGCTCCTCGTCGGGCACGTCCAGCTTCAAAAGGCCGGCCCCGCCGTCGATTATGATTCTATCACCGTTTTCCACAAGCGCGATGGGCCCGCCCACTGCGGCCTCCGGCGCCACGTGTCCCACCATTATGCCGCGGGTGGCGCCGGAGAAGCGGCCGTCTGTGATCAACGCCACCGACTCGCCGAGGCCTGCGCCAACTATCGCGGCGGTGACCTTCAGCATCTCTGGCATGCCGGGAGCGCCTCTGGGCCCTTCGTAGCGGATCACCACCACGTCGCCTTGTTTGATCTCGCCGGCGGCCACCGCCTTGAAGGCCTCGGCCTCCCCGTCGTAGACGCGGGCCCTCCCCTCGAACTTGAGGACGTTGGCCGCGCCGATCTTCATGACGGCGCCGCTGGGCGCCAGGTTGCCCCTGAGTATCCTAATCCCGGAGTAGGGCTTGTAGGGCTTCTCCACATCATACAATATGCCGGTCTCGGGGACGGCAGGCGGTTGCCACCTCTCCAACAGTTTACCTATGGGCTCGCCCTCCACCGTCAAGGCTTCCGGCCTGAGAAGGTTTGCTTTATACAGCTTCTTTAGTATCCTCGGCGCGCCGCCTATTCTGTCTAGGTCTTGCATGGCGTAGGGCCCCGCCGGCCGCAGGGCCGCGATTACGGGCACCTTCCTGCTTATCTCGTCGAAGTCGTCTAGGGTGAACTTGACCCCGGCCTCGTAGGCGATGGCGAGGAGGTGCAGTATTCCGTTTGTGGAACCTGCCGTGGCGAAGAGCGTCACCGCCGCGTTGTACAACGCATCGTAGGTGACCACCCTCCTCGGTGTTATCCCCAGCTCGGCGGCTTTCAACACGGCGCGGCCCGACGCCGTTGCGTAGGCCCTCCTCCTGGCGGACGTGGCCGGTGGCGTGGCGGAGCCTAGGAGAGACACGCCGAGAGCCTCGGCGAGGATGGACATGGTGTTCGCCGTGAAGAGACCTTGGCAAGTGCCGTAGGTGGGGAAAGACAACTCCTCAATCCGCCTAAGCTCCTCCAGAGTGATCTTGCCGGCGAGGTGGGCCCCCACGGCCTCGAAGGTGTCCTCGATGGTTAGCTCCCTGTCGCCGAGCCTGCCCGCCTCGGCCGTGCCGCCGTAGAGGTAGACCGAGGGCAAGTCCAGCCTAACCATGGCCATGATTATGCCCGGCTGAGTCTTGTCGCATCCGCCTATCCCCACCCAAGCGTCTACGCCGTGGGAGTTAACCTGCGCCTCTATCGTGTCGGCTATTAGATCCCTGCTGATGAGGGAGTACCGCATGCCGGGGGTGCCCATGTTAATCCCGTCGTTCACCACAATGGTAGGCGCCGCCAACGCCACCCCGCCCGCCTCCTTAACCCCCTCCTTGACGTTTTTAGCCAGCTCCAGGGTGTGGTAGTTACACGGCCCCAGCTCCGACCAAGCCGCCACCACCGCGACAAGAGGCTTGGAGAAGTCCCACTCGTTAAAGCCAACAGCACGGAGATAAGACCTATGCGGCGCGTTATCCACACCATCATACCACACAGGAGACCTAACCCTCACCATATCTATAGATTCACCCACATTTATATAGATATCCCCACGCCGAGAAACGGCGTCGGGATTTCGGCGCTTTATCTGAAGACCAGCTGGCGTCCGCACGACACGTCTTGGCAATTTGTCGGATTTCTTGGGCGTCGTGGTGAGGATTTAGGAGAGTTGTCCCTAGGCCTGCGGAGGTTAGGCGTGTGGCAGCTGTGTTGGGGAGGGCATCGGCGGCTTCATCGTACGTGGCTAGGCGTTGTAGAGATAGCCCCAGGTGGGGGGTGAGGGCTTGGGAGGCGCTTGTGTTAGAGGTGGTTTCGTTGCTGGCGTTGGCGCGGCCAGCGGCGTGGAGGGTCGCCAGGTGGGAGCTGGGGGAGGGGCGCCTGTGTGGTCGTGTTTAACGTAGTGGCTGGGCTAGGTATATGTTGTGGATGTTTTCCAGGATTTTTACGCGTACGCGGCGTCCTATAAGGCTGTCAGACGTCTCCCTGCCGTAGACCACAGTGATTGTCCTGTCCCAAATCGCCGTGCCCCTCCTCGACACGGGAATCCCAAGCATTTCACCTCGGAAGATGCCCCGCGCCACGATCTCGACCTCCAGGTCCTCCCCCACCCTGTGGGGCCTCGGAAGCTCCGGCGCCTTGTGGATGTTGTATTCGCCCGGCCTCGGTATGAGGGGGACTCCGAGCTCCTTCTCCATCTTCTTCAGACGGCTCCAGAACTCGCCCCAGGCCATTGGCCGCACGTCGACGCGGCGGCCCCTCTTGTGTGGGATGTACTTCTGGATAAGCACCGGCGTGTAAACCCCCTTCCCGACGCCGTTCTCCACGGCCCACTTCGCTATCTTGGGCATCTCCTCGTCGTTTAGGCCGGGGACCCAGACTGGGCTTATCACAACGTTTATCCCCGCCTCCAGCGCCGTCTTGACCAGCTGGAGCACCCTCTCCACGTCGTACCACCCGGCCCCCGCCAGCTTACTGGCCAGCGCGGGGTCCAGGGCGTCTATGCTAACGTTGAACCTGTCCAGCCCCGCCTCCGCGAGGCGCCTTATCCTCCCCTCGTCAAGCATGTAGAGGCGGGTCTGCATGGAGACCACGGCGACGCCCCTTATGGCCTTGGCGCCCTCCACCAGCTCCACCAGTTGGGGGTAGGCGCCGGGGTCCCCCATGCCGTCTATGTGCACCTCCACGTCGTCGGTCTTCTTGAACCTCACCACCTCCTCCAAAGCGGACAGCAAGGCCTCCACCTCAACCACGTACTCCGCCCACCTGGCCCTAGACTGTGGACCCGCGTTGACGGAGCAGAAAACACATGAAAGCGCACAGACGCTGGTGGGCCTGACCTCCAACACGTTGGTTCCCCTGTCGACTACTCCGAAGGCCAAGGTGCCCACCTGCGGCACACCTGGGCCTACGGTGTAGATGGGCCGCCCGCCCACCGCCGCTTCACCGACCGGCTCTTTTAACCTTTCCCGCGCGGACCGCCTTGAGTATACTCAAATTGAAACCTTAATTAAAAACTATTAATTCACTTTACAAATATAAAGGGTGATAATCTTTAAAAATATCATTTTGGGGTTAGTTTATGACGGTGTTCAAAGTGGTAAGGGTTGACTTGTCCACAGAGAAGATAACTGAAGAGGTGTATAAGGAGGATCTCGTCCGTAAGTTCCTCGGCGGCAGAGGACTTGCCTCCTACCTAGCGCTTAAAGAGATACCGCGGGGCGTAGACCCCTACTCGCCCAGTAATAAACTTTACATATTCGCCGGACCCCTCAGCGGCCTCGCCACGCTGGCCACCAGCAGGATTACCGTGGTGACCAAGTCCCCCTTGACTGGGTCGCTGACTCACTCCAACGCTGGCGGCAACTTCGCCTACATGCTCCGCCGCGCCGGGTACGAGGGCATAATCGTGGAGGGCAGAGCGGAGGAGCCGGTATATATCTTGATCAAGGAGGGCGAGGTGAGCATAAGGCCAGCTAAGCACATCTGGGGCAAGTGGACCGGCGCCGCCACGAAGGCCTTGCTGGAGGACGCGGGGGTTGAGCCAGACGAGAAGAAGGCCGGCGTCGCTACGATAGGCCCCGCCGGCGAGAACTTGTCACGCATAGCCGGCATAAGATTCAGCGACTATGAGCGCTTCGCCGGGAGGGGCGGCGTCGGAGCTGTAATGGGCTCGAAGAGGCTCAAGGGCGTGGTGGTGTGGGGCACCCGCGACCTCTACTCGCTGGTGGTTGACAGGAGGAGATGGATAGAGGAGACGGGCAAGCTGGCGCAGAGGCTGGCGAGCGGGCCCACGGCGAAGGCGCTTCACATGTATGGGACCAACGTGCTTACGAACATCATAAACTCCATCGGCGGATTGCCCACTCGCAACTTCGAAACCGGATACTTCGAAGAGGCCGAGAAGATCTCCGGCGAGCACATAAAGCAACATTACGTCGTGGAGACCCACGCATGCGCTCAATGTCCTATTGCATGTACACAACATGTGGAGGTCAAGTCTGGCCCGTATAAGTTCTTCGGCAAGGCGAAGTACGAGTACGAAAGCACATGGGCGCTGGGCGCCAACCTCGGCAACAGCAATACAGACGCCGTGTTGAAGCTGGAGAAGCTTGCCAACGAGCTCGGCTTCGACGCGATTTCGCTGGGCAACACCCTGGCTGTCGCCACGGAGCTCGCCAAGAAGGGGAAGCTGAAGCTACCTATCGACTGGGGCGACCCCGCCTCGTTTATCGACCTCGTGATTAAGACGGCCTACAGAGACGGCGTAGGCGACGAGCTGGCCGAAGGCGACTACCGCCTCGCCATGAAATACGGCGACCCTGAGGCCTTCGTCGGGTCGAGGGGTCAGAGCTTCCCGGCGTACGACCCAAGGGCGCTTAAGGGCTTCGCCATATCTTACATCACCGCCAACCGCGGCGGGGACCACCTAGAGGCTTACAGCCCCACGTGGGAGGTCTTAGGCGTCCCGGAGAAGGTGGACCCGTTGTGCGAGACTCCGGAGTGCATCAAGAAGCAGGTGAAGCTTGTGGTCTACGCCCAGCACCTCATGGCGTTGGCAGATGCGGTAACTTTCTGTAAGTTCGACACGCTGGACAAGGAGGGCTTGTTCGAGAACGACCTTGCTCATCTGTTCAACGCCGCCTTCGGGTGGGACGCCACGCCGCAGGAGATGCTGACCATAGGCGAGCGCATCTTCAACGTCGAGAGACTGTTCCACGTGAAAGAGGGCAGGTGGGTAAAGGACGAGCTTCCGCCTAGGATGAGGAAGGAGATCCCGACGGGTCCCGCCAAGGGTCACAGCGCGGCGAAGATGTTCGACGAGGGCATAAAGGAGTTCTACGCGATGAGGGGCTGGGTCGATGGGAAGCCCACCTACGAGACGCTTAAGAGGCTGGGGCTAGAGGAGTTCCAGTACCTCCTGTAGGCGTATAAACCCTTCCTTTTTCCCCTTCTGTGAATATATATTAACGTGTAGGGACCTTGCACCGGTGTTTGCCGTTTATTACAGGCCAGACCTGCGGCCTCTGGCTGAGGAGTTTAAGAGCAGATACGGCGCCGTTGACTTGACTTGCGGAGGCGAGCTCAGCCACGTGTTTATTCTGGGGGGCGACGGGACTCTGCTGGAGGCGTTGAGGCGGTTTCCTTGCGTGTTGGACTTCGTAGTGGTTCATCTCGGGATGGGGAAGGTGAATTTCTACAGAAGCGCAGAATTTACGATCTCCGTGGAGGAAGCCGTGGAAAGGGTACGGAGGGGTGCGTATCGAGTTTTGGAGCTCTCTACTCTTGTCCATGATAACTGCAGGGCGCTTAACGAAGTCTCGATATATAGACGGGAGCCTGGGAGACTTCTAAGTTTTAGGGTTAAGACAGACGAGGGAGAGGTGGTCGGCAGAGCCGACGGCGTGATTATCTCCACGCCACACGGTAGCTCTGGCTACGTCGTGTCTACCTTCGGCCCTGTGGTGGACTACAGAGCCGACGCGGTGGTCGTCTCCTTCATAGCGCCCTACACGCTTTTTCTAAGGCCCCTTGTCCTCATGTCAAGTCAAGTGGTTGTAGAAACAGGAGAGGATGCCTTGTTGGTATGCGACGGGAGAGAGACGCGTCAGGGCAGAAGCTTTTTGGTGAGGAAAGGAGAGAAGAGGCTTAAGTTGGCCGTGTTTGACGAGTTTCAGTTTCTCAGTAGGGTGATGGAGCGGCTGAGGAGTCTATGACGTGTTTCGTCCTTGACGCATCTGCCTTTTTCCACGCACGCGACATGAGAGTCTTCGCCGGGTCTCTCTACACCACGAAACAAGTGGCGGAGGAATTGAGAGACCCCATGGCGCAAGCCGCTTTGGAGATCCTCCGGGTAGAGGTGGAGGAAGTCGACGATAAAAAGGTGGAGGAGCTTAGGAGGAGGTTTGTGGACCTCTCAGCCGCCGACGTCTCGCTTCTCGTCTTAGCTGCCGAAAGGGGATGCATCCTCGTGACTGACGACGGTAGGCTGGCCGCCGCCGCGAGGAGGCTGGGGATACGGGTAGAGGGCGTCTTTTACAGGAGGCCGGAGAGGTAGGACGCGGCCGCGGCGGCTGGCGGTATCGTCAAGTTGTCCTCGGGGCTTAAGGCATCGGCCAGCACCACAAAGGCCGTGATCAAAAGCGCGGAGGACGCGGAGTAGCCAACCGCCACAAGTGCCAACACGTTAGAGAGTGCCCCGGCCCCGGTGCCCCATAGGGTGAGCTTCCCAGCTATCCTCCAGCCCTGGAGCTGGGTCCCCACCACGGCGCTTACGGCGTCGTAAACCACCATGCTGACCACGGAGGCCAAGAGGTGGGCCTTGCCGAATATGGCCACGGCCACGAGGAACCCCACGGCGCCCATGAGTATCCCCAGGTAGCCGTGTCGCTTTTCGTAGTCTCTCTCGGCCGCCAGCATCAGCTCCTCCAGTTGCCTAACCGCGGCTTGGTACTGCGACCTGAGAAGAGGCTTATCCAGGGGGAGCAACTGCTCCAGCCTTGTGAACGCCTCCTCCAGAGATCTGAAGAAGTTCTGCCTAAACTCCTCCCAGACCAAGGGCTGTCTGACCTGTATAGAGTAGACAAACCCCCCGACGAGGGTGAGGACGGCTATGTAGAGCTCCGCGGGAACCTCCACGAAGAGAGGCGCCGCTAAAAGCGCGACGAAAATCACGTGGAAGAACTTCCTGGCAAAAAGACTACGCAATTCAGTCCAGCTATGCATAGAGAAGCCGTGCCGCGGCTATATATATGTAGAACACGCCAGCCACAGCGGCAAATGCAAGCTCCTGCTTGCGAAGTGCTGAAGACAAGCACCGCAGGACGCAACCCAGAAAAGACGGCGTGAGGAGGGCTGTTGAGGTGGATTTCCAATTTGCGTTTAGTTCCCCGCCTACCCCCTCGTGTAAAAGAAGAAGAGAAGAATTTTTCGATCTTTTTGACGATATTTGACTGAGACGCCACGTAGCTCCACGGCGGAGGACGCGGTTGATGCGGCGTCAAGAGACGGACCAGCTAGGCGGAGCCGCTAGTAGCAGATCCCCACCGCAACCCGCACGGGGGCTCCTTGTCGTAGCTTGGCTACCAGAGCACTGTTTAGGTCTGCGGCGGCCTTGTCTGCCGACACGGCCAGCGTCGAGTCGTCTACGTATCTGCTTTTCCTCACCACCATGCGCCATGTCGAGGTGGGCACGGTGCCTGGGGCTTCGCCGGTCACGACGTCCCACACGTCGCCTGCATCTATTACCACCACCACCACGACGCCTCTGGAGGCGAGCGCCCGTAGCACCTCTCTCCTTAGCTCCCCCGCGGCCTTCTCGGCGCAACACGCCACTATGCAGTCGCCGCGGCGTGTGACGTAGGGATCCTTGCTGATTTCAAGCGTTCTCCTGTTTGTCGCAGTGATGTTCACATGTCCTCTGGCGATGAGCACGTCGCTCGGCGCCTCCCCCCTCAGCACCTTGTTGAGGCAGTCCGCGGCATCCACAGGTCTGGACGCAACGGTTAATATATACAGGTTTTTCCAGCTCTATGGACGTTGAGGAGAAGATCTCGCTTGTGCTGCGGTACCCAACCGAGGAGGTGCTCACCGCGGAGGAGCTGAGGGAGCTGTTTCAGGTGGGGTACAGGCTGAAGCACTACATAGGATTTGAGATAAGCGGACTTATCCACATCGGCACGGGCGTCGTCAGTATGTCTAAGGTGGTGGATCTGCAGAAGGTGGGGGTCAAGACCCAGATCTTCCTAGCCGATATACATTCTTGGCTAAACAACAAACTGGGAGGTGACCTAGATGTAATTAGGAAGGTGGCGGTGACGTATTACGTGGAGGCCTTTAAGAAGATAATCGAGGTGCTCGGCGGCGACCCCGACGCCACAAGGTTCGTCCTGGGATCGGACCTGTATCACCACAACGACGAGTACTGGTTCCTCCTTATGGACGTAACCCGCCACCTGACTCTTTCCCAGGTGAGGCACAGCCTCACCATATTGGGCAGGAAGATGGGCGAGTCCATCCCCCTGGCCTACCTCGTGTATCCACCCCTCCAGGTTGCCGACGTGTTCGCGCTGGAGGCGCACATACCACACGGCGGCGTTGACCAGCGGAGGGCGCACATACTGGCGAGGGAGGTGGCGCATAAGATTAGGTTCTACCCGCTGAAGGTAGACGATAGGCGGATAAAGCCGGTGGCGCTTCACCACAAGCTTCTGCCCGCGCTTAACATCACCTCGAAGCCCGGCAGCAAGGAGGAGCTCAGCGAGTTGAAGATGAGCAAAAGCATCCCGCAGAGCGCCATATTTGTCCACGACAGCCCCGAGGAGGTTAGGCAGAAGATAGCAAGGGCCTACTGCCCGCCCCGGGAGGTGGAGTACAACCCCGTCCTCGAGCTGATCCACATAGCCGCCTTTAGGGAGGAGAGGAAAACCCCCTTCGTCATTAGAAGACCTCCACAATACGGCGGAGACGTGGAGGTCTGGAGATACGAGGAGCTGGAGGCCATGTATAGAGAGGGGAAGATCCACCCGGCCGATTTAAAAAACGCCGCCGCGGAGGCGTTGACACAGTTGCTGGAGCCCGTCTACAGATACTTCCAGGGACCCGGCGCTAAGCTCCTAGAGGAGATGAAGAACATCTCGATTACCCGCTAAATAATGCAACGCCTCCTTTAAGGCGACCACCGCCCGCGGGTCCGTCAAGGCGGCGGCAAGGAGCGTCTTGACGTGGTCGTCGTAATCAACCGCGACGTAATCCCCCCCGTTTAGCACAGCGAGGAGGCGGTCCACCAGCCTCTGCCCGTAGAGCACCCTAAACGCGGCGAAGGCGGCCCTCAGCCTGAGCCTAGTGGCCAATGTGCCCTCCTCATATCTAAGCGGACGTCCCCGCGCAAGGGCATCAGCGGCGGCGTAGCCACTGCGGAGGGCCAATATTATGCCCCCTCCGCTCAGCGGCTTCACGAGGCCTGCCGCGTCTCCGACGAGTATTGTGCGGCCCTCCACGAGGCGCTTAAGCGGGGGACCCGCCAGGACCCCGCCGCCGAAGGGCTTCCCCACCGGCGTGCCCCTGACGAGTTTCACCAGTTTTCTCAGCTTGTCCACGGTGCAACACGTGTCTGCGAGACCCAACCTGTAGAGTCCCTTGTCTATTTCCACGATCCAGGAGAAGTAGGCCTTGGAGAGCTTCTGGTTGTACACCACCGTCATGCCCCGTAGCCCCACGTCGCTTTTCACGTCCACCTGGAGGCCCGGTAGCCGCACCACGTGCCCGTAGGCGCTGGAGAGCCTGCGGGCAGAGCCCTCCGCCACGACCACGTAGTCGTATGGCCCGTACCGCCTTCCGCCTGAGGTGTAGATGTAGCTGCTCCTCACGGCCGTCACCTTCTCCCCCAGCCGGATGTTGGGCACCCTCTCCGCGAGCCAGCGCTCCAGGCCCGGCCTGTCGATTAAATAGACTTTATCCTTGACGCCGAAGTAAATACGCCGTCCCTCCAGGTCTGTGACCACCAACTCGTCGAATTTGTTGAGCACAAGCCTCTCCGGTATCCCCACTACCTGCGCCGATCTGCCGCTCACCAAACTGGTGCAATGCCTCGGGAGGCCCACCTCTAGGTGCTCCTCGAAGACTTCCGCGTCGCCGTATCTCCCGGCGAATGCGAGGCCGGCCGGGCCTGCGCCCACCACTGCCACCTTCACGGAGGTGCGTGACTTTCCGTTTTATATATCTGCGTTATCTGAGCCGTGGAGTATAAGAAGGCGATACGCGACCCAATACACGGCTTTATCAAGCTGACCGCGGAGGAGATACAGCTGATAGACGGCGAGCCGCTGATACAGCGGCTGAGATACGTAAAGCAACTGGGGTTTGTCTACTTGGTGTACCCCACCGCGGTGCACACGCGCTTCGACCACAGCTTGGGAGTGATGCACGTCGCCAGCCTCATAGGCGAACGCGTCTTGCATCAGATGGAGGCGTTTGACGAGGATGCGCTGAGTCACCTGCGCGTGGCGGCGCTTCTGCACGACCTGGGCCACCTCCCCTTTTCACACTCCTTCGAGGCCTTGACGCGCGAGCTCCTCCACATGGCCGTCAAAAGGGGATGCGTAGATGTGGACCTGGCGCAGTTCGACGTGGCGAAGCCCCACGAGGTGACCACCAGACTGCTGGTGGAGAAGCTGACGCCTAGACTAGCCGAGCTGGGCTACGACCCCGAGCTAGTGAAGGACCTCCTTTTCGATGGAAGGAGCGAGAAATATAGGCTTCTCAGCAACATAATATCCGGCGTCTTTGACGCAGACAGGCTCGACTACATAATGAGGGATATATACTTCACCGGCGCCGCCGTAGGTACAAGCTTTACACATATCGACCTTGAAAGAATAGTGGAGAACTTGAAGGTTGCGGAGGACAAGATTCAATTCGACGAAAAAGCCAGGGTGAACCTGGAGGGGTACTTGCTGACGCGGTACAACCTCTACCGCCACGTCTATCTACACCACAAGACGGTGCTCTTCACAGAGATGGGCAGGGCTATACTGGCCGACAACATCGCCAAGTGCCTAGAAGACAGAGGCGATGCGGCTATCTGTCAATATCTCTGCGACCTGGCCCGCTTCGTCGCGGGGAAGGCGGAGGCCGACGAGGTGTGGAAGGTCACAGACGACCACTTCGTCTCTGTGTTTATACGGGACCCCAGGTTCAGAGACCTCCTGGCTAGGAAGTCTCTGGAGTACGTACCGCTGTGGAAGAGGGAGAAGGAGTTTCTAGAGGTCTTTAAAGACCCCGTCAAGGTAAACACGTCCATAGACCACCTGGGGCCTCTGCACTGGGCCCTCATGAACCGGCTGAAGAGGAGCCTTGTTGAAAGACTCAACGTTGAGCTCGGGGAGTCTTGCCGGCTCTCCTACGACGACCTTATAATCTCCTACGTCAGCTTCGACCCATATGCCGAGGATCTCTACATAACCACCGCGGCGGGGCCTATGCCCATCTCTAAACTCTCGCCGCTTGTAGAGGCCATAAACGAGGCGTGGAAGAGGGCGCCACATCTGTTTCTCTTCGTCCGGAGACAAATACTGGAGAAGTGTGGAAGAGCCGCCCTAAATAGCTTGAAGGCGGTGCTGGAACCTCTGCTCGACTTAGCAGTGAGGAGGGTGCTAGCCCAGGGCCACGCCTAGCGTCTTCTTCACGTATTCGGCCACCTCCTCGCCCGTCTGCTCAAGGATCCACCTACCTACGTGGGTTAGCTCAACCGCGCCGTCTTTCACCTCAACCTCCCTGGCGAGGAGCCGGGGCCACACCCGCCAGTCGTATCTCACGTGTAGCCGCCTGACGGCCTCCTCGGCCAGCTTGTCTATCTCCTCGACCTTGGCGGGGCCGCGCGCCAGCCTCCTAAGAATGAGCAACCTAAGGTACTCCCCCACGGGGGTGTAACGAATCTGTTGAACATACATGGAGAGGAGATAGCCCTCCAAATTTAATTCCATGAGTTAGAAAAAACGGGGTGGAGGGGGTATGTTGAAATTTTAAACATAGTAACACCCGTGGGCCCCATCTTGGCGCCTGTCGTGTCGCGTTGGCAGGTGGAGGATCTGAAAAAAGGTGAAAAGTTGGTTTCGTTCGACTTAGAGATCACGAAGGTTCCCGTGGAGTACGACGGAGGCTATGCACGGTTCTCACACGGCGGGGTTGCTTACGAGGTGTCTCTCGGCGACTTGCCCGACGTGGACAAGGAGAGCTGCGAGGTGTATGTCCTGCTTGGGGGCAAGTGGCGGGAGCTTTCCATAGCGGGGGGGCGGTTCTACAAGCTGTGTGTGTTTCGGAGGGGCTGGGCGCCGACGCTTATGATAGACGGCATAACCATGCACAGCGTGTTGGAAAACCCCCTGGCAGTCACGGCGCGGAAGATCGAGAGGGCGGGGGGCCGCACGTTTGAGTGTTGCACCGGGCTCGGCTACACGGCCATAGAGGCTTTGAAAAAAGGCGCGAGACATGTAGTCACCGTGGAGATAGACATAAACGTGCTGACTCTCGCCGCCTTCAACCCCTACAGCAGGGGGCTTTGGTCCCCCCAGATAGATGTAGTCATCGGCGACTGCCTCGCCGTTGCCGAAACGCTTAGAGACGGGGCCTTCGACTACGTGATCCACGACCCGCCGAGGCTCAGCCACGCCACCCAGAGGCTGTACTCCGAGGCGCTGTATCGCGAGTTCTATAGACTGCTGAAGAGAGGCGGGGGGCTTTTCCACTACGTAAGCCAAAGCGGCACCAAATACAGAGGCCTCAACCCCTATAGAGGCGTCGCCGAGAGGCTGAGGCGGGTTGGCTTCGCCGTGGAGAAGGCGAAGGAGGGCTACGGCATATATGCGAAGAAGCGTTAGAGTATGTGGGGAACTCTATTAAGCACCGCCGCACCCCCGTCTATATATACCATGTCTTCTATGCGGACCCCGCCGACGCCCTCTATGTAGACCCCGGGCTCTATCGTGACCACGTGGCCCTTCTTCAACACGTCTTTAGACGTGGCGAAGAGCCGCGGCGGCTCGTGCACCTCGACGCCGACGCCGTGGCCCGTCGAGTGTACGAAATACTGCGCGAAGCCGTATTCGGCGATTACGTCCCGCGCCGCCTTGTCCACCTCAGCCGCGGCAACGCCTTCCCGCGCCGCCTTTTCGGCCGCCTTGACCGCCTCGTATACGGCGTACATGGCGTCTTTCAACACGCCGAAGCGCCCCGGCGCGAAGGTCCTCGTCATGTCTGAGCAGTAGACCCCCTTCCTGGCCCCTATGTCCACCACAACGTAGTCCCCGTATTCTATCCTCCTGTCGCCGAATCTGTAGTGGGGATACGCGCCGTTGGGGCCAGACGCCACGATGGGGTCGAAGGCCACGCCGTCAGCCCCCTCCTCCATAAACCATCTGTAGACCAGACCAGCCACGTCGCGCTCCCTCATGCCCACCAGCCTCATCTGGCCGAGCTTAACGTACACGCTCTCCGTTACCCTGAGAGCCGCCTTGATGAGCTCCACTTCCCACTCCTCCTTGGCCGCCCTCAGCTCCGCCACCTCCCCCGACACGTCGACCCCCACCTCCTTGTTGTCAGAGGCCACCCTCTCCCTTACTACGCTCTTTAAGGCCTCTAGTATGCTGGGCGCCACCACGAGCTCCTCGCCAGGCCTCCTGGGCGGTATCTCCGCCGAGGCGACGGCAACCACCTTGTCCACAGAGGTCGTGGCCTTTGCCCGCGAGTAGTCGAGGCGGGAGACGTACAGGGTGGAGTACCCGCTTCTGAGATCCACGATGAGGCCGAGTGCGTCCGGCATGCCTACGGCGTAGGCCAGGTTAGGGCCCTTGGTCAGCACCAGGTAGTCGTACCTCCCCGAGAAGGCCCCCACCAGTTTTTTCAGGTTGCGCATAGATATGATTCGGCCGTATTATAAGTCCTATCCCCTGAGGTGCGAAAGAGGCACCGGCTTGTCGTATTTCCGCACAACGGTGAAGTATATAACGGAGACGGGGTCGTCCTCCTCCACGTTTCCATATATCTCTCTGAGCTCGTTTATCAGATCCGTCATGGACCCGAGGCCCTCGGCCGCCACGACGTCGTCGCCGAGCTTCCCCAGCTTGGTGTAGTATACCTTAGTTATGAAGGCCTCGGCGTATATGGCGTCGCAACACACAATATAGACAAGGCTGAAGCGGGGCTTCACGATGCCGTATCTAACGGTAACCCGCTTACGCCCGTTTAGTATATTCTCTAGGTATTTCTCTCTGAAGCGCAAGTAGGGCCCCAGCTCCACCTCTCTGCCCACGCCGCTGTGTAAACCTTTAAATTTTTGCATTACGGTTCCTCCGTGTGTGAAGTTTTCACCCAAGGCGACGCCTTGGTGTTTAGGGCTCCCGAGCTGGAGCTCGCCATGGGGTACCTAGCTGTGAGGGCTGTGGCTGAGCGGGTGGAGCTGGGCGACGGCGAGCTCAGGTTGTCGCCTGCGTTGCCGGAGGTGGCCGCGGCGCTTAAGGCCCTCTGCGACTCAGACGCCTCCTCCGTGTTGCTCGACATAAAAGACTCGTTGCTCCACATGGGGTGGCTCGTCGAGGGGGCTAAAGACGTGACGAAGATGAGGAAGAGCAGGCGGGTGGGGGTAGGCGGCTTCACGGTGGTGGAGTACGACAAAACCGCCAGAAAAATGACGGTATTCACAACGCAGACTTGTCTCGCCGAGGCGCTGAAGCAGTTGGGCTTCGAGGTAGCCTCCGCGAAAAACTTCCTAGAGGCCACCAGGCGCGTCTCCACGTTGGTAGAGGCGTTGGAGCTTGAGGAGGAGGTTTCACAAGCCTCATGTTAGCCCTCCTCCTACTGCTCGCGCAGGTAGCCGCCCTGGCGGTGGCGGCATATGCGGGGCGGGCCAGGCTGAAGAGGCTGATAGCCGAGGCCCAGAACGGGGCCGTGCCCGATCCTAAAGACGCGGCAGCGGACGACCTCCACGAAGTGGACAAGGCCATACTTAAGCTACTGGCGGAGCGGCAGGGCGTGGTGTACCAAAGCGAGATAATAAAGGAGCTGGGCCTGCCCAAGAGCACAGTCCACAAATCCCTCCGGCGGCTCAGCGAGGCGGGCTACGTGGAGATACAGAAGAGGGGTAGGTTCAACTTGGTGGTTCTGAAAAAAGTCACTTCAGAGGCCTCAGCAGTCTAACCTCGCCGTAGCTCCTCAAGACGTCTATGACCAGGGGGATGGGATCCTCCTCGAGGCTTTTGAAGCCTGCCAGCTTCACGCCGTCCTCCACCACCCGTATGAAGCCGGTGCCTGTCCTTATCGTGGCCTCCTTGGGCCCGAAGATTATCTTAAACAGCTTCTTGGCCTCCGCCAGGCGTTTGGCGACCTCGGCCGCGAGCTCCAGCTGTTCCTCTGTCGGTTTCCCCCTGGGCTTCCTCTTTTTCAGCTCGCTTAGCTCCTCCTGGGCGAAGTCTCCCTTCACAACGCCCTTCGGCCTCTCCACAAACACCACGTCGCCTTCATAGCCTACAACCTCCACGTTTTCGCCTTTTCTAACCCTGGCCACGAGGTCTGGGAGGGAGACCTTCTCCACGTCCAGCGGATTACTATTAAATATAAACATTAGCAAATACATGGACAGCGAATACCTTACATACCTGGCCAAGTGCCCATCCTGCGGCAGGGAGATGGATGTTCTGAGCCAGTTCCTCCGCGTGGATCAGCTGACGGGGAGGAAAACTCTGGAAAGGACCTTGCTTTGTAAGACCTGTAACATTAAAATTAGGCAGTACGTCCAGCTGACATGAGTCGGGCAGTTCTGTATAAACGGTCCGAGGAGACGAAGAGACGGTACTCCTTCCACGGCCTCATCACGGCAATTTTCTACCTGGCAACCCTGCTGGTGGGCGCCGTGGTGTACGCCTCCAGCGAATTGCCTGTGTATCTAAGCATGAACGCCGCTACGGGCAGTGGCTACGGGGTGGCGGTGTTCGCGCAGAGCCTGCTGGTTCTGCTCTCATTCATAGTCCTCGCGGCCGCGGCCTTGTTAATCTTCCTCTCGCGGGCAACCACGGCTAGAGGCGAGTTCACTAGCACCAACCAGTTGATATACTCAACCATAGCGGTGACGGCGATAGCGCTGGCCTTCGCCGCGTCGGCCCTCTTCCCGCCGGCGTCTAACGTCGTCAACCCCCTCCACTACCTCTACGTGGCCATGATAGTGGCCGCCCTCGCCATGTCGCTCTATGCCGTGATGCTCCTAAAGGCCGTGGTTAACTACTACACGCCGAGGCGGAAGTAGCGGCCGGGGTCCCCGTTCTTCTCCACCAGCGAGAGGCTCACCAACGCGCTCAACAGATTGTTAAGCGGCGCCTCAAGCCCCTCGCATCTATACGCCGAGCAGAACTCCCTGAGTGGGCGGTTTATGTCCACCCTCACCACATACGGCACCCTCACAAGCTTAGGCACCACGTCTTCCCTCAACACCGAGGCCACCCAGACCGGAAACGCCCGCTCCTTCCTCTCCCTCTGAAGAAGCTTCACCAGGCCCATGAGGTTTTTCAAGAAGGCTATGCCGAGCTCCACCCTGTCGTAGCGCTCCAGCTGCATAGACACGTATTTACCCAGATCTACGTAAACGTCTAGCCCAGGCTCGAGCGACTTCAGGAACCTCAGCCCCTCAGTTGCGACGTCGCAACGCGCCTTGTCTGGACACGCGTTGCATCTGTCGCCCAGCGTCCCGCGGGCGCAGACCACGCAGGTATCCGTAGCTCTGCACATGTCCAGCCCCGGCGCCGCGAAGCCGCACGACCTGCAGATGGCTACTCCCTTCGCCGTGTAGAGGTTGCCCACCAGTATATATACCGGCTATATTAACTAAACGCATGGCCGTTGCCGTCGTGGCTGAAAGCCAGACCCCCGACGAGCCCACGCGCGACATATACTTCGAGGTCAAGAAGAGGGGGCTCCCAGTGCGGTATATACCAATACAGAGGCTTTCGGTTAAGATCACGGGGGGCGGGGCCGTGGTGGAGACCAGGAGAGGCCCCCTGGAGGCGTCTGTGGTGGTCATACGGGGCTTGGGCTACGTCATAGACTCCAACACGTTGATGAGGAGGGTCTCCGTGTTGAGGATCCTGGAGAGGGAGGGCAAGGTCGCGATAAACCCTGTCGACGCTCTGCTGAACTGCCGCAACAAGCTGGAGACCATATACCTCCTCGCTAAGGCCGGCCTGCCGGTGCCGCCAACCGTCGTCACAGAGGACCTATACCAGGGATACGTGGCTACCAAGGAGATGGGTAAGGTGGTTCTGAAGCCGATACAGGGCAGCAGGGGGTTTGGCGCGATGATGTTTGAAGACCCCGAACAAGCCTTCCAGGTCATGAGGACGCTCCTAATTACGAGGAACCCCCTCTACATACAGAAATACATCGAGAAGCCCAACCGAGACATAAGGATCATCGTGGTCGACAGAAGCCCCATCGGTTGCATGTACAGAGTGTCGACAAGCTGGAAGACCAACATAGCCCAGGGCGCCACGGGCGTCCCGTGCAAAATCACACCGGAGCTTGAGGAGATAGCCGTCAAGGCTACTGAAACCCTCGGCCTCGTATACTCCGGCGTAGATATAGGCGAGGGCAGGGAGGGATACGTGGTGTTTGAAGTCAACGCCAGCCCAGACTGGCGCGGCTTCAAGCAGGCAACCGGCATAAACCCAGCCACGTATCTCGCCGACTACATACACCGCGTCGCGAAGATATAAAAACTCCGCCGAACCCCCCTACGTGACCAAGTGGGTGTTGAAATGTACGGCGTGCGGCGAGGAGCGGGAGTTCGAGGCAGGTTTCAACCTCGCCCTATTCGGCGGCAGGCTGTATCTGTACTGCCGCAGGTGCAAAACAAATAGAGAACACGTTATTCTGGGTTGCGCCGAGCCTGAGGAGCTCTGCCCCACCTCCGGCGTAGATGTTATAGACTGAAAAAATTAGGGGTAACCCCTGAAGACCGCCTCCCTCAGAAGCCTCGCCAAGTGGGGAGCGCGACACTGCAACTTCTCCACCGCGGTGTCTACGTCGTCGTGTGGGGATATGCCGTATCTCTGGAACATGTAGGCGTGGGGGCCCATCACCGCCTGAAGCGTGGGCATGTATACTGTGTGCATCCACTTTAAAAAATGCTCCGTAGCGCCGAGCTCTAGCAGACCAGCCTCAGCTGGATTATGCTACTGGTTATTAGGTGGCTGAGGGCGTTTATGCTACCCAGCGTGTTTAGGATTTTGCCGAGCTCCTCGGCCTCGGACTCCTCCAGCTTGTCCAGGAGGCGCTTCGCCTCTAGGCGCTCCCTCTTCTTCTCCAGCTCCGCCTTGAGCTGGGCGAGGGACTGCCCCACTGAGGCAATGCTTTTCTCCATGTCTATACAAGCCGCCCTGAGCCTCTTCTCCCTTTCCTGGAGGCGCTTGACCTGTTCGTTGTAGACATCCATGCCTATTACGCCCTTGAGGAGGGCCTCCTCGAGCTTGTGGTAGGACTTATCCAGCTCGTTTCTAGACTTCTTAAGCTCCTCAATCATCCTCCCCACCTCCCTGACCTTCACCTCGAAGAACTTGGGCAGAGCCGCCACGTCGAGGTCAACGTACTCCCTCGTTATCTTGACCCTTATGTTGGAGGTGTCTAGGTAGTAGCTCTGCCCGTTGGCATCTTTTATCTCAACGGAGACGAGCTTCTTCCTCCTCACGTCAAACTCGCCCTTCTCCGCCACGCCGATTAACAACACCCCTCCGATGTACACAGGCTTGCCCCTCACCGTAGGCAACTTAGCCTCCTTCTTCTCCTGCCTCGCCACCGCCGAGAAAAACCTCCAAATCACGGCTCACCTACAGGCCGTATTAAAACCACATGGTTTAAGATACTTAATACCTGAAAATTTCCATGGACCTCGAGGAGCTGAGCCGCGAAATCCTTACATGCGCCAAATGCCCCCTCCAGAGGGAGACATTAGAGAAGGCGCTGGAAGAAGTAGTTTAGCAAACGCTCGGGCACGACCGCCGCAATGACAGCGTTGCTGAAAAGACGTACAGAAGCACCGCAGGCGGTGCGTTTACCGGCTTGTCTCCTCTAGCCACCTCGCTATGACGTCCGCGAGCTCGGCGTACCGCTTAAAGCCTTCTAAATGCTCCTTGCCGCACTCTATGATTATGGTGCCGTCCTTCATGCGGCGTATCCTCGGCTTCTTCCCCGTCAGAGCCTCTACCACTGCGGCGAGCCTCTCGGCGTCTGCCTCCCTGCCTCCTGGCGCGTCGATCCTAGCCGTGGCGTAGCCCAAGACCGCGTTGTCTCTGCCGCGCCTGCTGAAGGTAATTGTGTACTCACGCACCACGCGATCCACAATGTGCTCGCCCTCCACGCGGCCCACCTCAGCCGTCATCTTGAGCCTCAGCAACTTTCTGCCGCCTCTGTCCTCCTCAACGGCTTCTCCGCCTTTCACCTTCACGACATATGTCTTGCCGTTCACCTCAACCTTCTTCTCAAAGTTCTCCGGCGTCTGTGAGCCCCACGCCTTGCCCTCCTCCACGATCTCTTTGGCTTTTTCGTAGACGGCGCATGGTTCCATGCCCCCGCACGCCTCCTCCGCCCTCTGGAGTATGATCTTGACGAAGTCCGCCGCCAGCTTCCTCTGGTCTTCAGAGCCGTGGACAGAAAGCCATGCGGCGTAGGCCAAACCCTCCTTGTGGATATACAGGTAACCCGCATCCCCGCCCTCTGGCATCTTCACCGTGAAGTGCTTGCCTTCCTTAAGCCCCATATCCCTGAGCCTCTGCGCCTCTTGTTCTATGTTTTTGCGGCTGGTGGAGTGATATCTGACATCAAGCGCGCCTTCTCTCAGCCCCACGTAGTACCTCGGCCAGCCCTCCATCAGCACGCGACCCTCCTCCAGCTTTTTCAGCCACCGCTCCGCCTTGCCAGCGTCTATCCCCTCTCTTGCGGCGGCCTCCCTAACGAGCTCAGCGAGGGCTTCTCTAAGCTCTTCACGCCCAGCCGCCAGCGTATGGGTGGTGACTTCGATACGCCACATGTCTCTGTTGCCCTCTTTCTGTACCTCCGCGTCGACGCCCGCATGTCTCAAGAGAAGGGCCGCAAGTTCGGCGTGGCTCCGGTCCGTCGAGTAGAATCGGAGCCTAATCATATCGTTGCTCAGATATACGTTGTATTTGACGGCAATGCCAGCCTCCGATATGATCAAATCGGCGGCTACGTTGCCGCCCTCAGTCTGCCTTATGCTACTCTTGTCAAGCCGCACCTCCACCTTAGCCGCCTCCACGAATCCATTGAACTTTTCGCTTAAATACTTCCCGCCGGCGGAGGGCGCCGTCATGGCGAGGAGGCGCCTAAGCCTCGCCGCATTTTCGCCGTAGGTTGCTATGTCGTAATACCTGTCTTTCTTCACGTATATCCGCGCGTTGAACTTCAGCTCGTCGGGCAGAAGCTGGTTGAGCAGGTGCAACGTGGCTAGGCGCAGTAGCGCGGCGCCTCCGCCCAGCTCACCACCGACGGTCAACACGACCACGTCCGGCCCCACAGAGCCGTCTCCCGCCACCGCCGTGGCGTACATCTCGCCGAAGATGAGCAACGCCTCCTCTCTGTCCAACTCGTTGTTCAGCGCCTTGTCCAGCATCATCAGCTCCAGGGCGGGCTCTACGAACTTCCTCACCACCTCATCCCTCGCGCAGTCCCTAGCCAGGCAGTACATATAGCTTAGGACGAACTCGACAATGCCCCAGACCTCCTCTTTAGAGATGCCGACCTCTTTAACAAGACTTTCGATGAGTCCCTCTGCATATTCCTTATACCCCTCTGCGTAGTAGATAATCGCCCGGGCCAGCCTCTCGGCGTGTTCGCCGGCTATCCTCCCGTCGCTCAACGCCTCCACCGCCTCCTCCAGCCTCTTGGCCCTCTCCTCCCTCCACTTGCCGTCGTCCATGCCCCTCCTCGCCTCGGCGAAGTGGGCAATGAGAGCCAGCTCGCCCAACATCCTCCTCACAAGCCCCTCCCTCTCGACGTCGCTTGCATCCTTGCGGCCAATCCAAGGCTTCAACTCGTCGACCAGCTCTCCAACCCTCTTCAAGACCCAGCTCCAGTCTATGGCGTCTACCAGCTCCCGCCAGCTCTTGACGGCGGGTCCTTCGGCCTCTCTAGAACCGCCTCCTTGTTTAGAAATGGGGCGGAGGAGAGGCTCCAACTCCTTGCTCTCCTCGGCGATGATGCTGTCTAAGACCTCCCCACGCCAGTACATAGTGACGTTAGGCTTGATGCCCTCCTCAGTGACGTTGGCTCTGCCGCTGATCGACTCCGGCTCGCCGAAGAGGACGACGTACCAAGCCGCCTGCCAAGTATGAGCGGTGGCGCCCTTTATCCACCCTCTATCGAACGACACGTCTGTGTTAAGCCACGGCAATACATGCCATATTTTCTTGACCCCCGAGAGGTCCGGCGCCATCCTCTTCGCCTCCTCCACAAAACGCCTCAACTCCTCCTTGCTGACGTTAAAGCGGGCCACATCTCCTATCCACAGCTCGCCGACGAAGGCCTCGACGCCGCCGTAGACCCTAAACACCTGGAAACCCTTCCTACCGCCCTTCTCGACGCGTCTAAACTTGAGATCCGCCGCCTCGCCGTATCCAGCCAAAAACCTCAGAAGCACAGAGGCGGCCCTATCCTCCCAGCCGAGCTGGCCCACAGACCTCCCGCGCCGCCCTGAATAAGACGGATCCACAGCCTCGCCGCGCCCCTTGGCGACATCCTTGGCCTTGTCGTAGGCACCTCCCGGCGTCAGCAACACAACATCCGCCAGAGCCCCCTCCACCATAAACAACGTTGCCGCGTGGCCGTATATCCCGCCTCTGGCGGTCGAAAGAAGGGCGGCGTAGGCCTTAGTTCCCATGTTGGCGTTTGAATACTTGCTTAACTCGTCGCGCCTTGCCTCCGCCAGCTCCTCCGCCTTCTTTACGTCCACCTCCAGGTGTTGCTTGAGCTTGTTGAGGAGGTCGGGCCTCTCCTTGTAGAAGTCGCTCTGCGAGTACAACACCAACACCCTGTTCAGCTCCCTCCTCACCTCCTCCGCCACCTCCTCAAGCCTCCTATGTGACCTGCGGAGCCTCTCGATATCGCCAGCCGCCACAGCGAACGCTTGTTTCTCGACCAGACCCCTCGCCCATTTATACAGCTCGGCCCACTCCCCGTAGGACTCGGCGTTTTTCACAAGCGTCTTATACAAAACAAGCGCCGCGACCACAGCGGCGTCTTGCACCACCTCGTCTTGGACATGCTCCAGTGCCTCCTTCAGCTTCGCAAGGGGCGGAGGCAGATTCGTCGACTCGGACAGCTTCCGAAGCGTCTCATACGGCCTCTCTCCCTTCTGAGGGGCGTTGAGGATCTCTTCTATCTTCTGCTTCTTCTCATTCTCATCCACCCTCCACCTATCAGCCACCACCCTAAACCTCTCAGCCGCCTTCCCACCTGCATCCGCCAGCCCAGCCACAAACGGCGCGCCCACTGCCGCATGAGCCAGCTTCTCCAACTCCACAAGACCCCACAGATTCAACGCAACGCCCAGCGCAATTACTCCAGCCGCCGCGGCGGCCATCAAGAAGAGATATGCTTTGTGCTCGTCAATCCAAGCCAGCACCCTCGTGACGGCTTCGACGAAGAGCTCCACGAGACGCTGAACTGTGACCTTTACGTGCTCAAACACCTCCTTAGCCGCCTCGTAGAGCGCCTTGGCGGCCTTCTGCACGTACTGCACCGCCTCCTTGAACTGACCCACCTCTGCTAACGCCACGGCGGAGGCCACCGACGAAACCACAGCCTCCGAATAGAGGCCGCTGTATACAGAATAAAGCGCCGCGGCGGAAAGCCCGGCGAAGACAGTGGCCCTAAGCGCCTTCTCCACCGTGGAGATCCCCTTCAGCACATCTCTCCTGTACCTCTCCCCAGCCCTGGCCAAAACGTCGATTACCTCAAGCACAAACTGCTTAACGCGGTACTCCGCGTCTGGGATTCCGGCCTCCTCCGCCTTCCTCACCGCCTCCCTAACGGTGCGCTCGATACGCGCAAACAGTAGCTCCCCGTCTCTGGTCTGATACCCCTCGAAGTAGTAAAACAGCGCGTTGTACACATGCCTCGCGGCGTCTGGCGACGCCATCAGCCTGCCGAAGGAGCTCAGCACATGTTCAGCCACTTCAGCCAGCAGATGCGCAAACTCGGGCTCTTTTACAGCCACCTTCTCCAGCCGGGCCTTCACCTTAGCCGTCACGAGGCTCTTCGCCTTAAACGCCGCCTCCCTATCCAAGACAACGCCGAAGCGCCCCAGTAGGTAGTCCACAGCTTCCACCCTCTCCGGGATGACGTCGGCGATAGGCGCCTTCGGCCTCTCGCCAAGCTGTCTTAAACCACGTACCTCAACAGCCTCCGCGGCGGGCTTAACCACCTCCTGCCTGACAGCCTCTGCCCTTTTGACCTCGGTCGGCTTAACAGCCTCAGGCTTAGCCGCCTCAGGTCTGGCGGCTTGTTTTTCAACTTCCCGTCTTAAACCACGTTCCTCAACAACCTCCACAGCCGGCTTCTGAGCCGGCTTGGTCTCTGGTTTAGCCGCCGTCTCGGGCTTAACAACCGCCTCAGGCTTAACCGCCTCAGCCGGCTTAGCGGCCTCCGGCTTCTGAGGCGGCGGGAACAGCTCTTCGTACTTAAAGCCGGCGCCTACAAAGACGTTGAATAGTTCAATTGCCTTCCTCGCCACCGCCGGCTTCTTTGGCTGATGCGGCGCGGCCATGCGCTCAAACCACATATCGACGGCGGTGTACCACGCGTTTCTAAACTCAACCTCGCCCTCCGGGTCTCCCACCAGCCTAAGCCAAAACAACGGAGCTAAATCCACCGGAAGCCACGGCATAAACACCGCGCCGGCAACCTCCTCCTTAGTCTTAAACCCCCTCCCAACGCCGCTCTTCAGATATGCCTCAAACTCGTCGGCAAGCCTAAACCCCAGCCACGTCAAATACAGCTCGTCATGCCGCTCCCACAGACGAGCCTCAGACACGCCATACCTCTGCCTAAGGTGCTCAAGGGCGGCTTCGGCACGCTCCCGGTCAAACTCGTACACAATCTGCCAGAGAGTTCTGTTTAGCCGGGCCTCATACAGCTGACGCACCACCTTCCCCATCTCGTCGAAGTTCCTAGAGCGCAGAGCCTCTCTAAACCGCGCAAGAGGCTCCTCAATAGAAAGCCTATCGATGGAGTAAGCCACGATCCACTCGCCGTCTTTAACCGGCTGTCTGTCTTTCAACACAAACCACAGGTAGGCCTCAGGCACAGGCCACTCCACCGGCCTAATGCGGGCGACGCCAGACTCAGCCCCATCCACCAGCTGAACCACAGTCCTCTCCACAGCGGAGAGGTCGAAGCCAAAAGGCGCCACCACGTAGGCAGTGCGCCACTCCTTGGGGACGCCCTCCTCGAAGGAGACAGGCCTTTGGATCTGCCGCACCTCCCAACCAGCCTCCCCCGCCCTCCTCGCCAGCTCTGCATCCTCAGTCCAGTATGCGACGTACGGCTCAAGCCTCCCACGCCAGCTGTCTCTGGCATACCACTGAACCAACTCCTCAGGCATCGTCGAGAGGCCGAGGAGGAGAGCCCTCTCAGCCGCCTCCCTCCCAACCCTCAGACCCGTCTCCCTCGCGAAATGCCTCATCCCCTCATGCATTTCGTCAACTGCATCCTCCAGCCGGTCCGAGCGCACAAACCGCTCAGCCGCTTTGGCGCCGTAGGCCCTAAACAGCTCATCCACGGCCTTGGTCAATTCGTCCGTAGAGGCCTCTCCCCTCTGCACTCTTCTGGCCGCCTCTACCACCTGCTTGACGTAATCCCTCAGCTCGCTCCACTCGCCGTTGGCTGTAAACACGCGCTCCAGCGCCTTCTCATAACCCTGGAGCTCCATCTCCACGCCCCTCCTCACCCCGATGCCGGCGTTCCTCAGCGTACTGCGAACCAGCTCGTACGTGGCCTCCTCCTCCCTCTTCGCGATAAGCTCCCTCACCGCCGGCGGGAGGGCATCCCACCGCTCCTCCACCGGCCTAGCCCAAAACCGCGCGTACTCCTCCAGCGCCCTCCTCCCCGCCTCATAAGCAACAAGAGACATCCACCTCCCTATCGAGTCTAGCCCGCCCTCCCTAGCGGCTTCAACCAGCGCAAGAGCCGCCTCAGGCGAAAACTTGGCGATGGCCTCCACGGCGGAGGCGTACTCCCTCCTTGCTTTTACATACTCCTCATAGGCCGGCCTCAGCTTCTCCTCCACGGCCTTCAGTACGGCCTTTACATCTCCGCCCTGCGCCTCTATGCCCAGTGTCTTGAGGGCGGCCTTCAGCTCCTCCAGCGCCTTGGGGGCCTCCTCCTTGTCTTTAGCCTTCAGCGCCTTCTGAAGCGCTTGATACGCCTTCTTCACTTCCTGAGAGACGTGCCGCGTGTCGTTTTTGATTAACGCCAGATAGACGGCCGCCCTCTCAGCCGCCTCCCTCAGCCTGCCGTAGTAGGCCGTCAAGACGTCCTTGACAACTTTCGGCACCGCCTCCTCCACGCGCGGCTTCGGAGGCGGCGGATGCGGTCTTACGTCTGCGAAGAAGCGGCCGGCCTTCTCCAAGTCGTACACCGGCGGGATGGGTTCCACCTTGGCTCTCAGTATCTTTTCAAACTTGGCGTAGATGCGCCCAGCGTCTGTGATTCTGACCGCAATTTCGCCCAGCTCCTTGGGGAGCTTTAGCTCGTCGGCCCAGCTGATGATGCGTCTCACGTCTACGGCGCGTATCATCCGCTCAGCCACGGCCTCGGGATCGCCGGCGAAGGCCCTAGCCGTGAGGCCGAAGTACTTCATCCCCACCTCCCGGACATCGCCGTGAGCCCCGATGAAGTCTTTAATCTCGGCCAGATGGGCCTTGTAGCTGGCGCGGGCGTCTGCGATGTGCTTCTCCGCCTTCCTCTGGGCCGCTTCCAGCATTTCCCTGGCCTTAATCTTCAGCGCCGTTCTCTTCTCCGTGTCCCTCTCCCTCTCAGCCTCGCGGAGGAGCGCCTCAGCCCTCCTCTGCACACCCTTGAGGTAGGTCTGGACAAGGCGCACCTCCTCATACGCCGCCTTCGCGCGCAACGCGAAAGCCAACAGCCTCAGCTCCTCAGCCTCAGTCATAAGCCGCTTAGCGACAGCCTCGTCGGATGCGGCTCCAGCCTCGGAGAGCATCTGTGTGGCTTTGGCCATCAAGACGGAGGCCGCCTTGTCGAAGAGCTGTATCTTAGCGCCTATCACCGTCATCTCCGACAGCTCTCTAAACGGCCTCCCCTCGCCTCTGTAGTACGCCTTGAGGCCCCGCATAACGGCCTCCTGGCTGAAGTCCCCCAGCCAACGCATCATCTTGTCGGCGTAGCTGAAGCCTCCTGTTATGCCGACGGGGGCTCTCGCCACCACCGCGCTTGTCCTAGCGTGTTCGTAGGCTGTGTTCAAGTACGGGCCGTACTCCACGAAGAGGCCATACCACCTGGCATATGTCGGCTGGAGGACGTCGGGGCCAAGCCTATCCACGATGTAGCTATACATCGGCGCCTTAACCAAAGACCTAACCCACTCCTGGTCTATGAGGTGCTTAACCTCGTCGTAAAGCGGGTTGCGGAAAATTTCGCGGCCCTCCCTAAGCTGGTATAACGAAATCTCAGACAAAGCTCTAAACAGTTTGTCCACCTCCTCAAGACCCAGCACCCTAGCCGCGCCCCAGGCGTGGCCGAAGTCGGCGTCTGCCCTAGGCCTTTTAACGTACTCCACAAGCTCAAGAGCGCCGTAGAGCCTAGCCAGCTCCCTCTCCAGCTCTCCCAATGCCTTGGCCACGTTTTTCTCCGTCGGCTTCTCAAGAGCCTTGACAACCTTCTCAAGGCCTAGCTGTTCTGCCAGAGCCTTGACCTCCCTAACCTCTCTCTCCAGCGGCTGAAGCCTCTCCCTCTTCTCCTCGACAATTTTTAGGATTTTGTCGAGCTCTTTTGAAGCCTTCTCGAAGTCTCTCCTCTCCAGCGCCTTAAAGGCCTCGTTGAAAACTGCCTTGACGTCCTCCGGCGTCTTCTTGAGGGCGTCTTCTAGCTGTTTTATCTTTTCGCCGATGCGCGCCGCCGCGTCTAGACTCTTCCTCGCCTTCTCCAGCTCATTCACCAACACCTGTAGCTGCCTGTGCCGCTCCACCAGCTTCGGGAGCTCGGCCTCAAGCGCCGGGAGGACGGAGTAGTCGCCTGCCTTAACCTTCTCTAATAAAGGCGTCAGATGCGGCGCTATGAGATCCACCGCCGGCTTAACGTCATCGATAAGCTTGGCTAATTTCTCCTCCACGTCGCGCTTAGCTGTGACCACCTCCTTAGCCTCCCTCGCTAGGGAGGCCAGAGCGGAGTAGTAGCCGTATTCGGAGATCTGCCTCACGGCGGCCTCATCTCTCAGCTTCGCGATTAACCTCTCCGCTTCAGCCACTGCGGAGGGGAGCCTCTGTGTTATCTCCTCAGGCGCCTTCCAGCCTACTGTCTCAGAGATCTTAAGCGCAGTTTCAGACGCCTTCCGCAGGTTCTCCGCCTCTGTCTTAAGCCCGCGCTCCTCGAAGGCCTTAACCATCTTCTCCGTCTCAGCTGTGAAGACCCGCCTAAACACCTCAGCCCTATCCCCCTCCGGAGCCCTCAGCGCCTCAGCGAGGGCTTTTGTGAAGATGGGGTAGGCGTCTCCCGCCTCTTTTCTCACCTTTTCCACTGCCCTAAACAGCGAGGCTGTCTCAGCCATGACGAAGGCCTCGGCGGCTTTGGCAACCTTCTCCGCATCGCGTTGCACGGCTGTGGGCAGGTCGGCCAAGCCGCGCATAGCCGCAACGGCCTCCTCCACCTCCTTGACGGCACGTTGCCTGTACTCCGGCGAGCTTAGGCGTGTGGCATCAATGCCGAGGCGCTCCAGCGTCTTGGCTAGAGGCTCTACGTCTCTCACTGCCGCAATCTTCTCGTTGATGCTCTTCTCTGCGGCCTCGATCAATACGAGGGCGCGGCCGTAGTCCCTATTGACAGCCGCCTCAAGAGCCGGCTTAACCTCATCGGCGTTTAAAGCCTCAGCCCGCGGGAGAAGCTCCGACACCCTCCTGCCGTATTCAGCCGCCTTGCGGCCGAGGTCAACCGCCTCCTCCACGCCTCTGACCACATCCGCGGCCTGACGATTATTCTCCTCCGCGACGCCTTTCACGAGGCTCAGCAACTCCGCCGCCTCCGCCCACCTCCTGTCCCTAAGCGCCGCCTCCGCCTTCACAGCTGTGTCCTTGACTGCGGGCACAGCCTCAGCCGCCTTCCGCAGAGCTTCCTCGGCAACCCCAGGCGCAGAGGCCAGGCCCTTAACCTCATTCACCATCCCCTCAACCTGCCTTAGATACACAAGCTCTCTATACGTGCCGAGCGTCTCGGTGGTGAAGATAGTGTGTAGAAACTCCAGCCTGCTCAACACATCGCCGGAATGCTCCGGCAAGAGAAGCGGCCTAAGCCTCTCCACTGCCCACCGCCCGCCGAAGTAGACCTCCTCCGCGATTTTATCAGCCGCCTTCCTCACCCGCGCCGCGGCGTCGCTCATCCCCTGTTGCTCCAGCTGTTTCGCCGCCTCCTCCGCCTTCGCCTTAAAGGCCTCGGCGAAGCGAGAGAAGTCTCTCGACTGGCTCACTGCCTTCAACGCCTCATCGAAGGCCTTTGCGACAGTTGGCAACACGAGGGCGACGTCCTCCACCGCCCTCCAGCCCGCAGATTCGGATATTTTGGCAATTTCAGTCGCGGCGCGTCTAATCCTCTCCACAGCCTCCACGTCTTGACGCTTCATGTACTCCTCCACCAGCCTCTCCACCCGCTCCACGAATACTTCGCGGAAAACCCTCTCCCTGCGCTGAGGCGCCTTCAACGCCTCCGCCACGGCATCTTCGAACGCCTTAACCACCTCCCTCACCTCAGGCACCTCCCGCCTAACCACTCTGTGGCCTTCTAGGAGGTCTTTGACGAAGAAGAACTCCTCTCTAAATCTCCTATAGATTTCTGCCGTTTCCTGCAAAACCTCCTGCCTCAGCCTTTCGGCGTCTGCCGTAAGCCTCTCCACGGCGAGAGGCGTCAGCCTCAGCTCCTCAGCCCTTTCCAGCATGTGCATAATGCGGCGGTACTCCACCGCCTTCCTCAGAATTTCAAGAGCCTTCTCCTCAGCCCTAAACCCGGCGAGGTATTTGGCGTACTCCGTGGTAAGGACAACATCAGACTTGATCCTAAAGGCTTCACGCACCTCCAGCGGCCGCTCGCGGATGTATGAGAAGCGGTACGCGACAGCCTCCCAAGGCCTCTCCACGTAGACGTCTACTACCGTAGCAAAGCCGTGCACGGCAACCGCCACCAAGCCGTGGGGGTCTCTAGGCTTCCAGGCCTTGAGGAGGGCCTCGCCCTCTTCTGCGCTTCTGCCGCCCAGCACAATGCCGCGGGCGGCTCCCGCCAGCTTAAGCGTTGGTAGTTGCTCCTCGATCTTCCACTTCACCACCTCAGCCGCGATCTGCCTAGTGTCGTAGCGAGTGGGCGCAACGGCGTAGTGAGCCTCCAGGAACCTCTCGGCGCTCCTCAACACCTTTACAGCCGTCTCCAAGTCCATCAACGCCAGGTGCTTAACAACACCCTCGACAGAGGCGTCTCTGGGGATTAGAGGCGCCTTCCCCTCTGCGGCGCGTTGAAGCGCCTCGTTAAGCGCAGATACCACCCTAGCCCTAGGCGCCTTGTCGATAACGGCGAAGTGCCTAATGGCCTCGTTGAGACGTTCCGTGACGCTCTTCGCCGCCTCCTCCAGCCGCCTCCGCTCCCCCTCATCCAGCTTCGAAAGATCCTCCGTGAAGTACCTCCTCAAGACTTCGAAATGCCTCTGGAACTCCGCCGCGAATCTGCGGAAGTCGGCCAGCCCCTTCTCCGCCTCGTGCACCATCTTCTGCCTAGCCTTCTCAAACTCCTCCTCAGCCATCTTGACGTACTGAGACACCGTATGAAGCCTGGCCCAGCCCCACCTCAACTCCCGCACGTGGGCCTCCACAGCGGCGCGGAGGTTTAGGTACAGCGCGGCGTCTTCCGGCTTGATCTTGCCCTCAGCCACCAGCCTAGCCACCACGTGCGGGTCGAGGTTGAGCAGTACCCGCCATATATACGGTATTCTGTCCTGCCTCCACCAGAAGAGGTGGTAAGACCACGAGCCTCTGCTCGCCTCCACTCTCTCCTGCACCCAGGCGTCGAACCTAGGCGACAGCTCCCTAAGAACTTCGATGATGTCTCCGGCGTTGAAGATGCGCTTGATCTTTTCAAACGTCTCACGCCTCGTCTTCTCCTCCTCCTCAGCCCTCCGCCTCCAGTTCCTCACCCACTCCGCGTCGGCCCTCTCCTCCGCGGCCCGCCTTACGCGCTCCAAGGCGTCCTGCCTCGCCTTGGTCTTGATCTCCTCTCTAATTTGGTCAGCCGGGTCTTTGATGGCGATTTCCCTACGCCACAGGATGTACCGCCTGTAGTACTCCTTAAGGTCGGGGCTCCGTATGCGCCTAAGGCCTGGTATCCGCGACGCGAAGAAGGAGTGGACCCGAGCCGCCACGCGGACAGTCCGCCTCATCACCGGCCTCTTCACCGCCAGCCAAACCCTCTGCAGAAGCCTACCCCGCACCGCCACCCTAAACGGAAGCCAATACGTCCAGTCCTGAATTACGCCTATGACGAAGCCGTAGACCTCCCTCATAGGCGTGGGGAAGTCGAAGAGGGCGCCGAGGAATTCAAACACAGCAACTATAGAGAGGATTGTGACGAATAATACAGTGAAGAGCCAGCTCAACACGTTGCTCTGCGTTGTCTGGACGTCCTCAAGATATTGAATATTCCAAAGCGGGATCCCCGTCTCGTTGTCTCTAGGCGGCATCTTCATGTCTGAGCTGTAGTACGGCTTGTAGGGCAGAGTCCTGTTGTTCCAGGGTATGCGCCACTGCTTCACGTATCCCGACAGATTAGCCGGCGGCGGAGGCGGCGGAGTGCCGAAGACGTATTTGAACATGTCGGCCTTAGCCTCAGCCACGTGTCTAGCCACCCGCGAGTCGCCCATTGGGTATGAGGCAACCCACCACTCCCTTGCGGGGTGGAGGCGAAGCTCCGCGGTGAGGTTCACCGGCGCGCGCCAGTCGTACATGACGCAGGCGATTATGACGTTCATCCCTCTGTAGCTGTTTGGACGGGTGTAGTAAAGCGGGGCGGCGCCGGGCGTCTTGTTCAACAACGCCAAAAACTCTCTGACAGATGCGGCGGTTGCCTTCGCCAGAGAGGAGTTGCTGGCCTCAGCCGCCGCGAGGTACGGCCCCACCCTGGCGAAGTAGGCCAGAGAGACGTTTCTAATGATGATGAGGTTTAGGTAGTTGTCTTTCAAAAGCTTAGTCAGATTGCGCTCGGCGTCTACCACGGGGCGCCAACGCGGCTCTGCCGTCGGCACGAAGTCGGCGTAGCAGTAGTATTGATGCTCCACGCCCTCTAAGTACTCCACAACCCTCACCCCGTCCGTATCCGTGTAGTTGGCCAGTATGTCCGGCAGGCTTCCTCCACGCCGGCTATGAAACAAAACGCCTACGCTGTCCATCCACGTAAAGGCGTATAAGACGCGCGGAGGCCCCGGCACGGCTCTGAAGAAAGACAGCACCATGTACGTCCTGTTGTCGCTGGTTTGGCAACTTGCATCGCTTGGCGGCGCGTCTCCACTCCACTCCCCGTAATCAAGCCAGATCTCCACGTTCCACGTCCTCGTTGTGACGGGAATGCGGCCGGTGTAGTTCTTCTCCTCCTCAGGCACCCAAGGCCGAGCGTACACCGTAGTGTTGTATCGATAGCGGTCTTCGCCCAGCCTCTTGGTTACATTTGCCCTCTGCCAGACGTCTCTTGACGATGAGCACCACTGTACACATGTGCCGTTTTCGTATTCGCAACACCACTCGCAAGTCTCCACCCACCGGTGGAGGCTGACGGATCTGCCAAACACAGGCTGAGAGGAGTTCCGCACGGCGAAGCTGAACTCTGAACGAACCCTGTCGGTAATTGGGTTGATGACCTGCTTCTCACCAGACCACAAGGAGAAGTTGTAGCGGCCGACCCTAACCGTAGTGTCTAACGCGGCGCAGTTGGACTTGTTGCCCAAGGCGTTGAAGCAGGTCTCGTTGTCCGGCCCAGACAGCCAGCCCCACACTCCGTTGTGCGCATATGTGATGCCTTTGTCTACAACCCCGTGTCTGTCCTTCGCCGTGTAGTTCACGGTCACTGTGAGGAGCCGCCAGTGGGCGGGGACGTCTATCTGGAGGAAGTAGCTTCTGTAGCCCAGCCATTCGTGGTATTGACAAATGGCGCGGGTGAGGTTATCCACCCGCTCCTTAAGCCTCTGCGCCTCCTCCGGCGGCGCGAGGTAGTCTATAAATTCGCGGAAGTCGCCGTGTTGGACACATCCACCCTCTTGGGGCGCCGGTGCTGGGAAGTCTAGCCAGGTGTTTATGGCTGTTGTGTAGAGCCAAGTCTTGTTGCCATAGGCTATGGGCGTGATAGAGCCGGCCGTGGCCGTCACCCAGTCGGTGCCGTTGAAGGCGGCCTTGTCGAAGACTTTGTACCTCTTGGCCAGCTCCAGGGCGGCGGCGATTGCGTCTTTCGACGTAGTTATGTTGTGGAGGCCCAGTGTCTGGTTTATCTTGGCGGCTATTTCATCCGGGCTCTTCAACACAAAGGTGTTGTTGTACCTACCGAGAAAGAGGGTGTGGGGGGCGCCCTCCACGGCTATGAGCGGCACCGGCGCTATGCCGGTGGCGTTCACAGCTGTGGCGTTGAGCCATTTTGCAGTTTCGACGCCCCATGTGGCGAATTCCTTACCCAGCGGCGCCAAGTAGTAGCCGATATACGACGGAACGATCATAATGAGGGCGAAGAACAGCAAAGCGCCCCCCAACGCCCTGGTGGGGCCGAAGATTACGGCGAAGAGCGAAAGGGCAAGAAGCGGCACAGCCATCTTCACCGCCAGCCCGGCCATGAACTCCAGGAAGTGGAATATCATGACGAAGGCGGTGACGGCGTTGTAGGCCGTTAGGGCTATCTGTAGAAGCGGATCCCCCACCTTGGAGAAGTACGCGGCAAATTTGGATAGCTGTATGATTGCCGCGGGGGCGCCGCCTGTCACAGTGCCAACTATGAGGAGTATAGTCTCTGTATACGCCACGGCGAAGACAGCCCCCGCAGAAAGCTCTTGAGCCGTCCTAAGGCCTTCGTAGGTCTCATGGATTTTCTTGTAGTTCCTCTCAAGGGCTTGTTGCAGGTTCAAGGCGTCTGGGTATGGGTAGGGGAAGAACTCGCCCTGCCTCACCTCGAAGAGAGGCGGGAGCTCTCTTCCGGGGGTGAAGAAGGCTATGGTGTACATGGTCACCATGGGCACTAGGAAGAGCACGAAGGCGCCTATCAACGCCGGTAGGGTCCACTTGGGATCCCCACGAATCAACATCACAAGGGCGGCGAGGATTATCAAGATGACTAGACCTACGTCGTACATTACTCCAGCGCCAGTGAGGCGCCTGCGTGGTCGAAGAGGCGGGAGGCGGCGTAGGTCACCACGCCCAGCGTCAGCCCTATGAGCCCCAGCATGATCATTGCCTTAAACAGCGAATCGTAGTATTGGAACGAGAAGGCGAAGAAGGGGGTCACCGCGCTGGCTAGGGCGGCGATTTTGCCGGGGCCTACGGCGGATAACAGCACATCTGCCCCAGCTATCAACACCACAGGCGCAACGACAGACACGGCGAGGAGCCAGGCCCCCAGGTGCCTAGTCTTTTCATACGTCACGAGAACTGCCCCCACGGGGAGGAGGGCGGGCCAGGTGCGGGCCAGCGTCATGGCCACTGCGTACACAGCGGATGAGAGCAACACCGTGGTCACGCCTGTGACGAGGAAGGCGTAGACATTTAATATGGCCATGGAGATGGGGCTGGTCCAGTGCGTCACGCCGGTGGCCACCACCGCGCCGGCGTACGCCCCCAGCACGACGCCCGACTCAATGGCGTAGCTTCTATACGTCCCCTCGGCAATCCCAAGCGCAGCCTGGACGTTGGCCCCGAAGTCCCACCATCCCTTTGTCTGGTTGAGGATTCTGATGGCGCTGTTGGCGGGAAGCTCCACGCCTGCCACAGACAGGTAGGTGTTCAGCCCCCACAGCGACAGGTTGACCAAGATCAGCGCCAAGCCGAAAAGCACACCAGAGAGGATTACGTGTTCAAACCCCTCCATGGCCCGCTCTTTCTGCGACCGGCCGCCAATAAACCAGACCCCCGCGTAGTACAGGGCCTGGGCCGTAAGGACAGCTAAGCCGGAGAGGAAGAGGGGGTCAAGGGAGAGGTCGGAAAAAAAGTTGGGTTGGGCCATGAGCCCGGCTATGGTCCTCCTGGCGATGCCCCGGGCTGTTGTGGGAATACTGCCTTGTATAGCTCCACGAGGGGCTTCGACACTATCTTGACGAATAGATCCCAGGCCGTCTCGGTGCTGAATTCTCCTGTGATTGTAGCCGCTGCGGCCATTATGCCGTAGAATATGACAAACAACACGGCCAGCCCTATCGCTATGTCTTTAGCACGCTCCACCGCATCCCACATGGCCCCCAGCCTCTGGAAGCGCGTGGGGGCTATGTAGGACACGGCTATGTGGAATATGGCTATCCCCACCGCGGCCCAGAACATTGCGCCGAATAAAGTAATCATCAGCCCGGCACCGCCTGTAGCCCAGCCTGTAACCTCGCCAACTATCTTATCCGCGCTACCTTTAGTTTTGTTGCCAGAGGTAGCAGCCTGGGTGGTAGTCTGGGCATGCACAAACGCCGCCAGCACCACAAACAACAGAAGCGCAACGACTACCGCCTTCTTAGCCTTCACCGCCTTGGCGTTCTCTTTGCCCTCTTCTTTCTTTACCTGTTTAGGTGTGGGCGGCATGTCTCCCCTGGTAGCCGGCCGGATAAACCTTAACTCCGCCGAGCCGCCTCCCGCCCCGTAGAGCGGTGGTTCGACCTGCGGCCGCGGTCAGAGGTTGCGGGGCGGGTGGGCCCTCCGGGGTCGGCTTATTTCAGGATTTCTAGGGCGTTAGATCTGGTGAGGCGGCCCGCGGCGGCCTCCACCACCGCGTCTGCGAACTTATCCAGCAGGTCTTCATATGGCTGTATCTTCTCCAGCAGATGAATATACGCGCCGATGAAGTCCATCAGCTTCTTTTTAAGCCACTCTGCGTCTGGTTCTTCCAAACCTCTAGTCTTCATACGCCACTCCTCACCCCACCTCTCCACGGCTCTGCGCAACGCGCTTTTCAGCTCCCTCAACGCGGCTTCAGCCTCCCTCCGCGAGGCCTGAGGGGCCCTCTGAGCTCCGTCCGATGTACTCTCAGCCTGCGGCTTCTTAGAATCCTCCCGCGCCTCCGCGGGAGGCCTCTGCAGGTCGGACACGGCGGCGTGTAGGCCGTTGATTAAGAGCCGCAGAGCCTCCAGCACGTGGAGGGCGCCGGCGGCCACAAGGCGGTCGATGGCGCCAGTCACGTCAGTCTTCTCCACAAGCTTGGGGCGGTGCTTAGTCGAAGGCCCCTTCACGTAGGTGTAGAAAGATGTACCATACTGGAGGATCCAGTAGGTGTGGCCGTCTTTTTTCCAGATGAGAGAGGGCGTCTGCGCCGTCTGCGCCGTCTGCGGCGGCTTCTGGCTTTCGACGGCTTGTTTTACGGTCTCCAGCTCCGCCTTGATCCTCTGCACCGCCTCGGCGTCTGCCTTTGCCAGCATCTCCTTGATTTCAGCAATTGACCGGCGGCCGAGGTACTTTGTCTTGGAGCCCTCCTTCTTGTAGAGCGTCAGCCCGGAGGGCCCTAGCATGATCCAGTACTTGACGCCGTTGATCACGAATTGCATGTCTATTGGGGAGAGGGGAATATTTAACAGTTTAAAACGGCGGAGTCTTTCTGCGGCGCCGTCTTAAACCGCGTTGTTCTCAAACGCAGTTTAAACTGCCGTCTTAAACCGCGTCTATACTCCCCATTTCAGACGCTGTCTTAAACTCCGACAAAATACGCCGTTTTAAACTGCGTCTATTGACGCCGTCTTAAACCACGACTATCCTCCCTATCTTAAACCGCGCCAAAGAGCGCCGTTTTAAACCGCGTATAGTAATGCCGTCTTAAACCGTATCGAATAACCGACGTCTTAAACCACGGCTTTTTCCCGACGTCTTAAACCATGACTAGCGGCGCCGTTTTAAACCGCGTTAAAATACGACATCTTAAACCGCGTTGTCCTTCCCCTTTCAACACGACGTCTTAAACTGCGTAGAAGAGCGCTTTCTTAAACTGCGTCTATTGACGCCTTCTTAAACTGCGTTGAAAAGCGCCTTCTTAAACCGCGTCAAATTGCGCCATCTTAAACCGCGTTCATCCTCCCTATCTTAAACCGCGGCAAAATACGACGTCTTAAACCACGACTAGTGGCGCTGTCTTAAACTCCGACAAAATACGCCGTTTTAAACTGCGTCAAAGAACGCTGTCTTAAACTGCGCCCATTGACGACATCTTAAACTGCGTTTTTTCTCCCCATCTCAAAAGACGTCTTAAACCGCGTCTAGCGACGCCGTTTTAAACCGCATTTATCCTCCTCATTTCAAAGGATGTTGTCTTAAACTGTGTTGAGCCGCGGGGTGGGGGGCCTTTCTGTGGTGCCGTCTTAAACTGCGTTGGCGTAAGACGGAGACGCGGCTGTGGAGCAACGTGGTTTAAGACGGCGGAAACCACGTCGCAATAGTTGAATGTGGTTTAAGACGGCGCTGGCGTGCCTCAAACGCAGTTTAAAACGGCTTTTGAAAGTCCGGCGGGTACGTGGTTTAAGACGGCGGGTGGCTTGAGCCGCGTTGATACATGCAAGAAGAGAGCCGCAGTTTAAAACAGCAGCCCGGCGGAGGTGTTGAAGCGGTGAGCCGCCACAGCTGTGACTGCGGCTTAAGGCGGCGGGGGGATGGCCGGAGAGGCGGAAAAAAGAGTGGGTTTTCGGCGCGTACCTGCCTCGGCCTAGGTTTAGCGCTTCCTCCCGCGCCGCATGATCTCAATCACCTCCCAAAGCCTTCTATCCTTCTCGTTCTCCATGTCGTAGCAGACCACTTCTATCGCCTTGGAATATATCCTAGCTAGGCGACGCGGCTTCTCCACCACACATCTATACCTGCTGTCCCCGTTCAGCCACGCCTTCCACTGTTGGTAGAAACCCCGGTTGGAGGGGCGTATGGCCACGTTGTAGAACCTGAGGCGGTGTATCAGGAAGAGCTCTTCTGTGAGTTGCCAGCGGATCCTAACTACGGTCTTGGACACCTCAAACTGAGGCGTCTCTACCGCCAAGACGTCGACGGAGCGTATCCAAAACCCAAGATTCTCCTGGCCGGCCGTCGCGATCATGGGGAACAGCTCCCTCCTCAACTCGATGATTACAGCCGCCAGCGCCGCCGTGGTTATAGCTTGAACGGCGAGGAGCTCAATCATCACTGAAGCTTCTCAGCCATCTGCCGCACGAAGTTCTCCTGGATTTCCCGGGCGTCCAACGGCTTCTTATAGGCCCTCGTGATGGTAATCTCCTTGTAGCCCTCTTCCTTGTTTTCCGTGGTCTTAATGTGGATGGTCTCAGACATGGGCTTCTCGCCGTTGAGGAACTGACTGATTAAACGGTTAAAGTCATATTCATCCACCACAAACACCACTTTCTTCAGATACCGCCACAGCGGAATCAACAATCTGAGGAGCCACACAGTCACCGCCAGGTTAGCCAAGGCGATGGCTATGACCGCCATCTGATACAGCTCCATGTGTAAAGCCCTACAGCGGCTTATAAATGTGGCGCTTCATCAAAACTACAGTGTTGTCCGAAAGTGTCAGTATAGTCCGTCATCTTTGATTACGTAGTGGATTTCAATATTCGGCGACATGCCGGGGACGTCGATAGGCACCATGTAGCCCTCCGGCTTCGTCTTGTTGTATCTAAACATCATAAGCAGAGCGTTGGCTCCTTGCGAGTAGATGTTCCCCCCTGCTGGTTTTTTGATCTTAGCGGCAAACATCTCAGGAACGTCAATCACTTGATCCGTCAAGATAGTCGCCGTGCCGAAAACTCTGGCCTTGCGGCGCAAAATGTCGAGGAGGTAGGCGAGGAACTGCTGACGCGCCGCAAGCCTCTCCCTGCCTCTAAACTGGGCCCTAAGTGCATGCGACACGAAGGAGTCTATGACGACGAGATCCACAGGCTGTTTAAAGAGAGACAGAAGGATCTCTTTGACGTCCAGCATGTCTGTGGCTTGTACGATGGTTAACCTGTCCAGCAACGCGTTGAGGTCTGCGCCGAACCTCTTGGCAATGCGTTCAAACAAGTCGAGGTTCAGCGCCCCTTCTGTTTCGATGAACATGACGCGCCAATTTTCTATAGCCGCCTTCACCGAGCACTGTATGGCGAACATGGACTTCCCGGTGCCGAACTCGCCGGCGATGCCGTATATCAACCCGCGCCTAAGCCCACCCCACGGCGTCTTCTCGTCGAATTCAGCTACGCCGGTCTTAATTACAGGCAACTCCTTCTGGGCCTTGAGAGCCTCCAGCACGTTCACCAGCCGCGGCGCAACGCCGGCCAGCCGCCTAATCTCCGCCAACACCAGCTCAGCCCTCTCCAGCTCGTCTTCTTTGTTGAGCAACTGCGCCAGCTCAACAACGTTCATGGCGGCGAGGTT
>WYEB01000078.1_pt1 | contig 42178 bp, 51 predicted proteins | sample 6343061 | NCBI WGS metagenome assembly WYEB01 (sample SAMN13812332, study PRJNA600296) | hot springs metagenome | biome: ENVO:00000051; feature: ENVO:00002007; isolation source: sediment sample from Evening Primrose shelf | place: USA: Yellowstone National Park, Evening Primrose Hot Spring ... | reverse complement strand
GCCAAGTTCATAACCCCAAGGGAGTGTTCAAAGCGAGTATGCTGGGCGGAGGGAAAAACCATGTGCGCAACTCCCAACTGCTTTACATACCTTAGCCTCTGAAAGACAAAGCTATCAATTATCTTTAGCTCTTTGGGATAGAGCCTTATGAACTGATAGATCGGGTCAGAGATGTCCTTAAACATTCAATCTCGGGCGTTCCCTTAAACACTCTTCTTTTAGGGTTATGTTCCAAGGTCCCTTGCGCACTAAGCGTCTGTAAAGCCTTGTTATAGTGTCCTTTAAATACCTCCAAAGACCTTTTCCCTTTGTTTGTTTTACAAACTCCACTTTGACCTTTTCCACCTTTTTTCCCTTTTGACACCTTCTCCAGTTGTTCTCCAAGCTCTTCCTGAGCTTTTCCACATCAACGCCATAATACACATCGGGAAGCTTCTTTGTTAGCTCTAAGGCTTCCCACCAACATTTGGCACAATCTTGGATGGTTGTTCCTTTAACCGCCTTTTCAAGAACCTCAAAAAAGATTGCATCCTTTCTGAACCTTTCTTTCTGCAACTCCGAGTAGTGCATGTACTCCTCATAAAGCTCCTCGTTGAAGATATAAACACCCAGATGGATGGCGTCTTGAGAGTTCCATAGCTTACTGTAGCTAAGCTTGTGGGCTATACTCCAATACTTAACTACCCTGTTTGAAAAGCCGTAGAAATCCTCTAAATATTGCTCATACAGGCTCACAAAGAGCAGGTTGTCCTCCTGTAGCTTGTAAATATCCTTCCCTACGTACACATTCCCGTATATGTCGGTGATCTTAAGTAGGTTTAGCTCCACCAAAACATCCTTCCACTGGCTTCTACTTGCCCTGAAGCTCCTGTAAGCACAGCCCAAGAACTGATCCAAGCCAATTGAAAAATTCCCCTCTTTTTTTACAAGCTGAATATAGCAAAGTAAATAAAGCAGTAGTTCCCTTTTGCTTTGATCCTCCAAAACTTCCAAAAACAGGCTTTCAAGTTTGTCCCTTTCTCTTAACTCCAGCACAGAGTTAATTTTAATCCCTACATAGCTAACTGAGGCTATTTTAAAAATCCTTCATCAGGACCGTCCCCCCAGCCTCTAAGGGAACTAACCTACTCCTCACCCTATTCCACACCCCTTCCACCAACACGGGCTTCAGAGGAGAAAGGTCTCTTGGTAAGACCCTTCCAAGGATAGGGAAGAGGAGGGCTACCTTCAGAACTTGCCAAGCACTTTGAAGGGTAGTTTTTGCTACCCTTCCCCGCTCGGGATTCCTTCCATCGGCTCCCTCACATCCGCTTGGCTCACTCTGAAGGCTTTGTATGAGATTAGCTAAAAGTTTCCTCGCATCCTCTACACTCCTTAGTTTGCTTTCTAAGGCATTTCTCTTATACTCGTTAGTTTCCTTCTCTATAAGTTCTCTAAGTTCTTTTTCTCTCTCTTCATACCTTTTCAGTGCAAACTCTAGATATGCTTTGTCCTTCAGAAGCTTCTCGTAATTCTCAGGCATGTCCTCTTTAAATCCTAAAGCACTCCTTCCTATCGCATAAGCACCCGCTATGTCCTTGTCTATGTTCAACTGTGGTGCATACTTTAGCATGCCTATAATTGATGTGTAAGCAGGATTGACTTCTACTAATTCCACTCCCTTTAACATTGCAACCCTCTTTAGCTTTTGCAAAAACTTTTTGGCATTCCAGTTGTGAAGTCTTTTTCTTAGCTTAGCTTTCCCATCCCCACGCATTCCTTTTTTGAGTTTCTTTAGGTTCTCTATGGCTATCGCTTTACCTTTCTCAACAGCCAAATTCACTATCTGATGTGCTAATATCCACTCTTGGTAGTCTTTGCTGTTTTGAGAAAGTCCTAAAAGGTGGTGTAGGCTAATAGTCTGATAGCTTAGTAGTTCTCCAGTTTTTGAGACTTCCGCCATGGCTAAGTGGATGGGTGATGCGTTTGTATCTATGGCTATTACTCCGTTTTCTTTTGTGTATCTAACTTCAGGCGTTGGGATTTCAAAGGATACGCTTCCATAAACCTCTCCATTCCTTAGCTTTAATTCCACTGTATAAGGGAAATAGCTTTGAGTTTTCCAGCTTTCTAAAAGCATAGTCATAAAGGTGAGCCACTTGTCTTTGCTGTTGCTTGGTTCTCTTAACACTTTGGCGTAGATAAATTCTCTGTTTCCTGTGGTAATCCTAAGGTGTAGCTGTCCGTTTAGGTCTTCAAATCTCATTAGTCTGTTTCCTTTGTCTGCCTTTGACCCGATGCTTATAAGAGTTCCTTGTCTTAGTTCTCTCCACTGCTTTTTAAGTTTTTCTCTCGCCTTTCCTGAAAGATGATTTTTGCAAAGCTTTTCAAAAAGTCTTTTGCCTCCAAACACAACTGTTTTGTTTGTGGGATATTGTTTAGCTTTGTAAATAGCTGAGTCAATGTATTTTGTTGGCAGGTCAGGGAATAACTGTCTTAGTCTTTGGTATATTTGGGCATGTGGGTTTTTTGTTTTTTCTTTTTCCAACTCCTTTAGCATATTGTATGCTACACGAATGGCGGAGGATTGCTTACGCATAAGCTTTATGAGTTTTTCTTTGTCTTCCTTTCTTAGTTCAAGCTTAAACTGTAGGCTAACAAACATCAAGCTTAGATTTTAGAGGAAATACCTTTCTGTGTCAATGGGTTTGTATTTTTAGAACAGTCTTTGCCTTTACTTACCACCCGCAACGTCGCTTAACAGGTCCAGTTTTCTCCTTTCACCAAACACGATCAGTATGTCCCCATCCTGAATTAGGGTAGAGGGTCCTGGGTTGAACAGCATCTCTCCCGTTTTTCTCCTTATGGCAAGAATTACCACGTTCAACTTTGGTCTTATCTGACTTTGCTCTATGGTTTTTCCTACCAAGCTGGACGTTTCTGAAACCTTAACCTCCTCTATTTCCAAGTCCGAGAGTACTTCCGGATAGGCCACATCTATGAAATCTACCACGTTTGGTTTTAAGACAGAAAGGGCGATCTTTCGCGCGCCCGTATGATAGATGGAGAAAACCCTGTTTGCGCCAACCTGATAAAGCTTTTTCTCCACACCATGCTCGTTCGCCCTGCTTACTATGTATATATCAGGATTTAGGCTTCTGGCGGTTATAACCACATAAAGGTTGAGGGCATCCTCTCCAAGGGTAGCCACAAGGTATTTAGCCCTTTCTATGCCCGCTTTAAGGAGGGTTTCTTCTAAGGTGGCGTCCCCTTGGATATGCAGAATATTCTTGCTCTGGAGTTCTTCTATTTTTTCAGGGTCCTTTTCTATAACCACCACCGGTAGTTCAGGGCTCAGAAATTCATAAACATGCTTGCCAACCCTTCCAAAACCACACAGAATACAATGGTCTTTTAACTTGGCTATCTGTCCTTCCATCCTCTTTCCCGAAAAGATCTCCAATGTGGATGTTGCAATTATATCTCCAATTATGGAAAAGATGTAAAAGAAAAAGCCCACACCGCTTATTGCAAGTATCATTGTAAAAACCATGCCAGTTTTAGAAAGAGGAACGTGCTCACTGTAACCTATGGTTGTCAGGGTAATAACCGTCATAAATAGGGCATCGAGGAAAGAAGCACCCTCTATGATCATGTAGCCGGCAGTTCCGCCAAAGACTAAGATTGAGAGAAAGAGCAGACCAAGTATTATTTTTCTTTGGGTAGAACTCATACTATTTTCATATTCTGAAAGCTTTTAGTTTGTATAGGAGTTCAAGAAGAAACTTGGCAAAATACACGTTTGACAGAAAAGAAGCTATGGTTCCAAGGGTTAAGGTGGTGGCAAAGCCCTTTACTGGACCACTGCCAAACTGAAAGAGTATTAGCGCTGCAACCAAAAGTGTTATGTGGGTATCAAAGACTGCGCTCAAAGTTCTCCTGTAGCCAAGCTCTATTGCCTTTCTTATGCTGTTTCCAAGCCTTAGCTCTTCCTTTACCCTTTCAAAGATCAGCACGTTGGAATCTACCGCTATTCCCATGTTCAGTATTATCCCCGCAATGCCGGGCAATGTTAAGGTTGCACCCAAAAGAACCATGCCAGCCCATAGCATAAGGGCGTTGAGGATTATAGAAAGGTTGGCGGTTAAGCCCGCAGTCTTGTATCTGAATAAAAGCAAAAGGGCTAAGAGTACAAAGCCCAAAACACCAGCCTTTATCCCTTGCTCTATAGCATCCCTACCAAGGCTTGGCCCTATAACACTCTCCTGCAAGAAATCAACCTTTGTGGGAAGGGCACCAGCCCTAAGCACAATGGCAAGCTCCTTTGCGTCGTCCAAGGTAAATTGCCCAGTTATCTGCCCCATGCTGGTTATTCTGCTTCTTATAACCGGTGCGGAAATTACCCTTTTATCCAACACTATGGCAAGGGCTCTGCCTATGTTTTTTTCTGTAACTTCTCCAAACCTCTTTGCGGTTTCGTCTGTTAGCTCAAAGCTAACCGCAGGTCTTCCAAACTCATCCTGAGAGGTGTAGGCGGTCTTTAGGTCCGCCCCCGTTATAACCGCTGTCTTTTCCACCAAAAACCACTGGGTATTGTCCCTTGAAGGAAGTAGCTCCAAATCTGGTGTTAGTTTTTTTTCAAGGTCTTCTTTACTGCCCACATCAACTACCAGCTTTAGCTCCAAGAGGGCGGTTTTTCCTATAACAGACTTCGCCCTCTCCAAATCCAAAATACCCGGTAGTTCCACCAGAACCCTATCCTGCCCCACCTTGGTAATAACCGGTTGAACCACTCCCAGTTCATCTATTCTTTTCCTCAGCACTTCAATGGTTTGGCTCATGATTCCTTCCCTTAGGGCAGATACCTCCTGCTCCTTTAGGGCAAGCAAGACATAACCTTTGCCCCTCTCCTTTATCTCAAGGCGTGGGAAGTGCTTTTGGATAACCTGCTCTATGTTAGCGTCCTCCAAAAGCTCTACCTTTATACCCTCTTTACTTGCCAAAACATCAAGCACGGGAACGCTCTCCTCCCTCAGTTTATCGTATAGATCCTTACTCAGCCTTTGATATTCCTGTTCCAAGGCATAAGAAAGGTCTGGCTGTAGCAGTATAGATACACCACCCCTTAGGTCCAACCCAAGATTTACAGGTTTGTAAAAGACAATTCCCACAGAGGCTACCCACAGCAACAAAAAGGCGAAAAGATTTGCGTAAAAGTTTTTCATGAGCGAGTAATATTTTAATAGGAGGATTTATAATAGCTACTTAAAATAAGGAGGAGGAAGATGAAAAATATTACGATTTTAAAGGTTCTTACTGTGGCAATAATGTTCAGTGCCTCTGCACAGCAAATGGATTTTAGGGTATCTGAAGGTATTGCAGAATCCCAAAGGTTGATAGAGGTAGCTTATAAGGCGGGAGGAAGAGAAAAGTCTCCATACCACTTTGAAAAGGCGAGGGCCTATAGAGACCTTTCTGTTCTCTTTGCCAGCGAAATGGAGGAAATTAGCTCAAAGATCTTTACCATAAAGAGCATGAACTCCGCCTCCAAATCTATAGAAGGTTCGGCGGAGTTAGACAAGCTTTCGGAACCTGAGCTGCCCTCTAAGGAAGTAAAGCCTACTATAGACCTAAAAGCCATCTATGCTAACTTGCAAAAAATAAGGGAAGAAAAGGCTTTCAATTGTGCACCCAAAGAGTTGGCTAACGCAGAAGCCTACTATGAAGGTTTAGCCCATGAGCTTTCAAAAGAAAGACCTAAGGCATCTCTTGTGCAGTCTTTGTACGATAGTTTCCTTTCCAACTATTTGCTTGCCAAAGAGAAGGTGGAAGTAGCAAAAAAACAGTCCTTGGTTTGTTATACGGGTAAAGTAGAACTTCCCGTCGCCCAAGCAGAACCTCAAGAGCCCGTCGTCCAAAAGCCAGTAGAACCGCAGGAACCTGCAAAAGCGGAAGAACCCCTTATGGTGCGTGCGAGGATACACTTTGACTTTAATAAGGCGGACATAAAGAGAGAATACATACCACTACTCAAAGAGGTGGCAAAGGTGCTGAAGGAAAATCCCAACATAAACCTAAGGATTGAAGGCTACACGGATGATATAGGCACCAAGGTCTACAACCAAAAGCTTGCATTGAAGAGGGCTATGGCGGTTAAAGACTTTTTAGTAAAGGAGGGCATAAAGCCTGAGAGGATACAGGTGGTGGGCTTTGGAAAGGAAAAATACATCGCAGAGAACACTACGCCCATAGGCAGGCTAACCAACAGGAGGGCAGAGTTTATAGTTATCCAGGTGCCCACCCAATGAGGAGCTACTGAAGGCTTTTCAGTGCCCTTTCCACCCTTTTTATAAACCTATCCTTTGGCAAAACATCGCATAGAACATCTACTCCAACACCCTCCAACTCTCCCGTTAAAACTGCCCTCAGTGTATGCCAAAAATCCTTGGGCTTTATCCCAAGCTCCTTCTGGGCCATCTTGGCGATCTCTTTGATCTTCTGTCCGCTCAGTTCCTCCCCCTCTAACTTTAAAAGCACATACTCTAGGACTTGCACGGCGGTCTGATTTTCTAAAACTCCCTTTGCTTGCTCTGAATATTCCACCTCATCCACAAAGAAGGGTTTTAGTCTATCCACCGCCTCCGAGAGGGTTTCAAAGGCATCTCTAGCCCTCTGCAGGACCTTTAAAAGATAGTCTTTGTCAAAGGAATATCCCGCCCTCTCAAGGAAAGGAGTGAGCTCCTTTGCAAGCTCCTCAAGGCTCAGAACTTCTCTTATATACACTCCGTTCATCCACCTTAGCTTTTGGGCGTCAAAAACAGCAGGAGAGTCGTTGACATCCTTTAGGTCAAAGAGCTTAATCAGTTCCTCCTTTGAGTAGACCTCCCTTCCTTCCTCTGGCGGGGACCATCCCAAAAGGCAAAGGTAGTTAAACATAGCCTGCGGCAAAAAGCCCTCCTCTCGGTAGTTTTTTACGGAGACCGCGCCGTGCCTTTTGGAGAGCTTGCTTCTGTCTGGTCCGAGGATCACGGGCAAGTGGGCAAACTTGGGAACTTCAAAGCCCAGAGCACGGTATATGAGTATTTGCTTAGGTGTGTTTGGAATGTGGTCTTCCCCCCTTATCACATGGCTAACGCCCATCAGGGCATCATCCACCACCACCACAAAGTTATAGACCGGGCTTCCGTCGCTCCTGACGATCACAAAGTCTCCAAAGTCATCCACGCTTATGGATATAGGTCCTTTTATAAGGTCCTCAAAGGTTATCACCTCTCCCTCTGGAACTCTAAACCTTATGGTGTAGGGTATTCCTTTGCCTTTAACATCCTCAAGGCTCATATGCCTGCATTTGCCCGAGTATCTGTAGGGAATGCCCTTTTCCTCTGCTTTTTTTCTTTCCTCCTCCAACTCCTCCGGTGTGCATACGCAGGGATAAGCCCATCCGGACTCAATTAACTTTTGGGCGTACTCTTTGTATATATCAAACCTTTCGGACTGCCTGTAAAACTCATCCCACTCTATGCCAAGCCACTCTAAGTCCTTAAGGAGCATTTCTTCAAACTCTTTGGATGACCTTTCCCTGTCCGTGTCCTCTATGCGTAGGATGAACTTTCCTCCGTGATGCCTTGCAAATAGGTAGCTGAAAATGGCGGTCCTTGCGTTGCCAAGGTGTAAATAACCCGTAGGGCTCGGTGCAAACCTACTAACCACCATAGCTTAGTTTCTGGCTAATATTTTAAGGGCTACTGGAGACATCAAAGTGGTTATTGCTACCACAAAGATCACCACCGCATAAAGGGTATCGTCGTAAATTTTCCCCTGCCTTCCAAACTCCGCAAAGATGAGACCCACCTCACCCCGTGGGAGCATAGAAAAACCGATCAAGAGCTTTTCCTTGAGTGGCACTCTAACAAAAAATCCTGAGATTACTTTTCCTACCACTGCAACGAGTGTTAAAAGCAACGCCAAAGTCCAAAACTTGGCAGAGGTAAAGTCAATGGCTTTTAAGTTCAATTGCAGACCCACGTAGACAAAGAATATAGGAGTTAGCACCCAAACTAAAGGCAGTATAGAATGTTCTATCTTTTCCGCCATCTTCTCGTCGGTCTTCAAAAACAGGGCAAAGGGAATGGCAAAACGCCTTGAGAGGGCAAGACCTGCGGTGAAGGCACCAAGTATTTCGGGAGAGCCTACCTCGTGGGCTAAAAAGGCAAAGAAGAGAACCATTGAGAGCACTGCCGGAGGCACAAAGTCCATAGTGCCCAGCTTTTTTGAAAGAAGCTGTATAACCCTCGCCAAAATCTGTGCCAATATGGGAGAAAAGATAAAAAAGGAGCCTATGTAAAGAATGAGCAACAGCAGGGCATCCACATGCACCTGCCCTTCCTTGGCAAGCTCGTAGAGCCCCGCCAAGACGATCACACCAAAGATGTCGTCAAGGACCGCCGCACCCAAAACTATTTGGGCAAACCTTTCCTTCATCTTTCCCAAGTTTTCCAGGACTCCTACCGTAATCCCTATGCTCGTAGCGGTCAAGGTCCCCCCTAAGAAAAGGGAGGTTAAAAAGGGAAAGTTCAAGAGATAATAGCCTACCAAAAAGCCAAGGAGCATTGGTGTAAAGGCACCCACAGAAGCAACAATGAAGGCTTTTATGCCCACCTTTTTTAGCTGATGTATGTCTGCTTCTAAGCCCACCTGGAAAAGCAACAGGATCACTCCAAGCTCCGCGAGGACCTTTATGATTTGGTTTACCTCTATTAGCCCGAGGGCGCTCTTGCCGAGAAGAACACCCACCAGTATCTCACCAAGCACCGCAGGAAGACCAAACTTTGCAAAGGTATCTCCCACTATTCGGGCGCTGAAAAGAATTATGGCAAGGTAAAGAAAGACATAATGAATTTCCATTTACCTATCTCCCAGTGGAGCCAAAGCCGTTGGGACCTCTAAGGCTCTCTGTGAGCTCCTCAACCTCTTCCCACTGTACCTTAACCACCGGGGCAACCACCAACTGGGCAATACGGTCTCCCCTACGGATGACAAAATCTTCGTTGCCCAAGTTTATAAGAATGACCTTTATTTCCCCTCTGTAGTCGCTGTCTATGGTGCCCGGGGCGTTCAGGATGGTTATACCGTGCTTTATGGCAAGCCCACTTCTGGGACGCACTTGGGCTTCGTAACCTTCGGGCAGTTCTATGGCTATGCCGGTGGGAAGGAGCCTTCTTTCAAAGGGCTTTAGTACCACCTCTTCGTACCCTGCGTATAAAAGGTCCATGCCTACAGAACCCGGCGTTGCATAAAACGGCAGTTCTAAGCCCTCTGCGTGCGGAAACCTTTTTATTTTCACTCTGAGCATTCTTTCTCCTTTCTCAAGCCGGCGGTGGGACTTGAACCCACGACCTAGGCATTACGAGTGCCTCGCTCTGCCGCTGAGCTACGCCGGCTGGTCTATACCAATCGTTGTTAAATTTGGTCTTCCTCTTTCGTCTATGTCAAGCACCTTTACCTTTATAGTATCCCCCACCTTGAACCTAGCCCTAACATCCTTAACCTTCTCCGCCATCTTAGAAACATGGAGCATTCCAGTTTTTCCTTCCATAATCTCCACAAAGACACCGTAGGGCTCTACCCTGACTATCTTTCCCTCATAAACCTTGCCCACCTCCACATCTTCCAACAACTTCATTATGATGGCTTTCACCTTTTCTATGGCTTCCCTGTCCATGCTGGTAAGAGAGGTCCTTCCTCCCTCGTGGACCCAAACGGAAACACCAAGCTTTTCCCTCCATTCCCTCACGTTTTTACCACCTGGACCAATGACTGTCAAAGCCTTGTCTTCCGGTATGGTTATGATCTCTATCTTTGGTGCGTATGGAGATACTTCCTTCCTTGGCTCCGGCATTGCGGAGTACATCTTTTCCAAGATGTAGAGCCTTCCCTCCCTTGCCTGCATGAGGGCGGACCTCATAATCTCTCTAGTTAGACCTTTTATTTTGATGTCCATCTGCACGCTGGTTATACCATCCCTCGTGCCCGCCACCTTAAAGTCCATGTCTCCCAGCTGGTCCTCATCTCCCAAGATGTCCGAGAGGATCACGTAGCGTTCCCCTTCCATTATTAGCCCCATGGCTATGCCCGCCACATGCTTTTTCATGGGAACGCCCGCATCAAAGAGCGCCAAAGAACCCGCACAGACAGTAGCCATTGAAGTAGAACCGTTGGATTCCAGTATGTTAGAAACCACCCGTATTATGTAAGGAAACTCCTCCTGAGGGGGTATCAGAGGCTCCAAAGCCCTTTCTGCCAGAGCACCGTGTCCTATTTCCCTCCTACGGGGAGGTCCCCAAGGCTTTGCCTCTCCGGTGGAAAAGGGTGGGAAGTTATAGTGAAGCATGAACCTTTTGAAGGTCTCTCCTTCGTATATGGTCTCCACCAGCTGGGCTTCCTCTGGGGCACCCAGTGTAACAGTGGCAAAGGCTTGGGTTTGACCCCTTGTGAATATGGCACTGCCATGGGGTCTTTCAAAGGGATGAACCTCTATGGTGATGGGCCTTATGTCCTTGGGACCCCTGCCATCGATCCTTTTGCCTTCTGTTAGGACCATTTCCCTCATGAGCTTGCTGATGAGCTTTTTGTATTGGTAGCCCACCTTAAAGGCAAGCTCTTGGGGAACTTGATTGTTGGCTATGAACTCATCCAAAATCTTTGCCTGTAGGCTCTTTCTTTCCCTTTTGTCTTGGATTTTCAAGGATTCTTTGATCCTCTCTGTGCATTGCTCCTCTAAAAGCTTTTGCCATTCTGCGGGGAGCTCAAGCCCCTCAAACTGTACCTTTGGAACGCCTACTCTTTGTCTAAGTTCCTCCTGAGCCCTCAAAAGCTCCAAGGCAGAGGACTGTCCAAAGTAGAGGGCATCCATAAAGGTCTCCTCATCCACCTCCTTAGCACCACCCTCCACCATCACAATGGCAGACTCAGAACAAGCCATAATAATATCCAGGTCCGCCCTCTGCCTTTCTTCGTAAGTGGGATTTACCACGAATTTGCCGTCCACCCTGCAGACCCTTAGCCCCACAATGGGACCATCGAAGGGAATACGAGAAATGTGCAAAGCAGCGCTTGCACCCGTTATAGCCAGTACATCGGGGTCGTACTTGTCGTCTGCGGAAAGGGTGAGGGCTGTGATCACCACTTCGTAAGGAAAGCCCTCGGGCAGTAGTGGTCTTATAGGACGGTCTATAACCCGAGAGACCAAGACCTCCCTTTCGGTGGGTTTGCCCTCCCTCTTTATAAAACCTCCGGGAATTTTACCCCAGGCGGAGGATTGCTCCCGGTAATCCACCGTAAGGGGGACAAAGTCAATGTTCTGAATGGGGTTTTCGGACATAACCGCGGTTACCAAAACCGCTGTATCCCCCTGCCGGACTACCACCGCACCGTCCGATAGCTTGGCGTAATGACCCGTTTCTATAATTATTGGGTCTTTGTCTCCAAGCTTAGCTTCTATCCTCTCCATCACTTAACCTTCAGACCGAGCTTATTGACCACCTCCAAATACTTTTGGTAATCCTTTTCTCTAAGGTACTCCAAATGCTTCCTTCTTGCATGGATCATAGCAATGAGTCCTCTCCTTGAGTGTATGTCCTTTTTGTGTTTTTTGAGGTGCTCCGTTAGCCTGTTGATCTTCTCAGTAAGTATAGCTATCTGCACCTCCGGAGAGCCTGTATCCTTTTCGTGCCTCCTGTACTCTTGTATGATCCTTTCTTTAACTTCCTTTGGAAGAGCCATACCAATTACCTCCTTATTGAATAACCTGTGAGTAGTATATTATACCATCAATCCACCCAATAGTTTGGCGCTTCTTTGGTAATGATCACGTCGTGCACGTGGGATTCTTTGTATCCTGCCCAAGTGATGCGCACCAGCTTTGCTTTTTGCCTTAGTTCTTCTATGTTTCTTGCACCCAAATAGCCCATGCCAGACCTCAAACCTCCCACCAGTTGGAAGATCACATCCGAGAGCCTTCCCCTGTATGGAACCCTTCCCTCTATACCCTCTGGCACGAACTTTTCCATCTTTTCCTGTCCGTATCTGTCCGCAGACATCCTGCTCATCATGGCCCCCAAGGAGCCCATGCCCCTGTAGGCTTTATATGCCCTACCCTGATAGTATATGACCTCGCCCGGAGCTTCTTCTGTGCCCGCAAGGAGTCCTCCAAGCATTACTGCGCTGGCGCCTACCGCCAGGGCTTTTACGATGTCTCCCGAATATCTTATGCCACCGTCCGCGATGATTGGAATTCCATATTTCTTTGCCACTTTGTAAGCAAGCATTATGGCAGTTACCTGTGGGACGCCCACACCCGCAACGATCCTGGTGGTGCATATGGAACCCGGTCCCACTCCCACCTTGACCGCATCCGCACCCGCCTTTATGAGGTCTTCAACCGCCTCTCCTGTTGCCACATTGCCTGCGATCACATCCACCTGTGGATATTCAGACTTTATCATCTCCACCGTCTGCAGAACCCTCTTTGAATGCCCGTGGGCGGTATCCACCACGATCACATCCACACCCGCAGAGACCAAGGCGGAAACTCGCTCCTTTGTATCCGCGCCTGTACCAACCGCAGCCCCCACACGGAGCCTTCCAAACTCATCCTTGCATGCGTTTGGGTACTTTTGCCTCTTTACTATGTCTTTTAGGGTTATGAGCCCCACCAGTCTTCCCTCTTTATCCACGATGGGAAGCTTTTCTATTTTGTGCTTTTGTAAAATCTCCGTTGCTTCCTCCAAGGTGATTCTTTCCTTTGCCACTATGAGGTTTTCTTTGGTCATAAACTCAGAGACGGGCTTGTGGTAATCGGTGGGTTTTATGAACCTGAGGTCCCTGTTGGTAAGTATGCCCACCAGTTTGTTGCCATCGGAGACTACGGGCACTCCAGAGATCCTGTATCTTTCCATTATCTCCAGGGCGGTTTTTACGGTGGTGTCCGGAGTTACGGTGATAGGATTCATGATCATACCGCTCTCGGACTTTTTGACCTTTTCCACCTCTCTTGCCTGCTCCTCTATGCTCATATTTCGGTGGATAATGCCTATTCCTCCTTCCCTCGCCAAAGCTATTGCCATCCTTGATTCCGTAACTGTATCCATCGCAGCGGAGATTATGGGTATGTTTAGCTTTATTTTTTTGGTTAGCCAGGTGGAAACATCTACCTCGTGGGGCAGAACTTCTGAATATTGGGGCACCAAAAGGACGTCATCAAAGGTTAGACCTTCAAAAATCTCTATCTCTCCCATATACTAATTTTATACTAATTGCATGCCAAACCTTGTCATAACCGGAGGAACGAGGGGAATTGGCAGGGCGGTGGTGGAACTCTTCTTAAAGGAAGGGTGGAACGTTTGCACCTGTGGAAGAACGGAGGAGGGAGTAAAAGGACTTAAAGAAGAACTAAAAGAGCCGAAAAATTTATACGTGAAAGCCTGCGATGTGGGAGACAGAAATTCTGCCAAAGCCTTTGTGGAATTTTGTAGGGAAAAGCTCGGAGAATTTGACCTTTTGATCAACAACGCCAGCATACTGGGGGAGAGAGTGCCCATAGAAAAATATCCCGAGGAGGTCTGGGAGGAGGTCATAAGGGTCAATCTAAACGGCGTCTTTTACATCACCAAGTATGCCCTGCCCTATGTGAAAGGTGGAGGAGTGATAATAAACCTATCCTCTGGGGCGGGCAAAAGACCCGCACCCTACTGGGGTGCCTATGCAGTTTCAAAGTTCGGAATGGAGGGTTTTTCTCTGCTTTTGGCGGAGGAGCTAAAGCCAAAGGGAATAAAGGTGTATGCCTTTAACCCCGGTGCCACCAGAACCCAGATGAGGGCAAAGGCTTATCCGCAGGAGAACCCTCTCACCCTAAAGCCACCAGAAAAGGTGGCAGAGTTTATAATGAAGCTAATAAAGGATAGACCGGAAGGGGTAAGCGTGGATTATGGGTTATAAAGAAAAGCTTTTATTAGCCTTGGGGCTCCTATCCGCCCTGTTTGTCCTCCTCATACACGACTCTGTGGTCCCAAGCCCATCTACCTTTTCCTACCTTATTGCCATAATCCATATTCCTACCTTCTTTCTGTTTGCGAGCACTGTGCTTACTCCCCTTTTGGTGGGTCAGTTTCTCATTAAAAGCAAGCTTTACTATACCGCCCTGTTCCTCGTTCCTTCTCTCATCCCTAAAGCCTTTCATATTCTTTCCTTTGTGTTCTTTCCTGACTTCATAACACCAAACCATAGGGATAAGGTCTCTTGGCTACACATCACCTTTACAGCATACACATTGCTTGGCATAACCCTTGGAATGCTTCACAAAAACGGTAGGTTTTCCTACCTTAAGTTCCTTGCTTTGCTACTCTCCTCTTTGGTGGTTTCCTTCTTCATAGTGCTTTATTATCCTTTGCTTCCCAAAACCTACATGGAGGGGGTGGGTTCAACCACCATTTCCGATGTGCTTTGGGCTGGGCTTGCCCTTTGGGGTTTCTTGCTTGCTTACTTTATAGTAAAGAAAAAGGTCTACGGCAAGAGGGCAAGCAAGCACATGGCGTTGGGTATATTCTTTTACAGCATTAGCTCTGCCCTTCCCATTTTTTACACTCACTATAACGACATAATTTGGATAGCGGTTTCCTTTTATAGGGCTCTGGCTTACTTGCTCATTGCCTATGGCGTTGTTAAGGTAGAGATTGTAGATGTTGGTAAGGAAATAGTTATACATTCAAGGGCTCTTTTGGATTCTCTCGCAAAGGCTGTGCCCAAGTGGGAGGGTAGTGTGCTGAAGGTTGCATTGGGTAAGGTCTTTGAAGAGGGTTTTATAAACAGCCTATGCATATACGACCTCAACACAAAGGAGCTAAAGGCTTACTTTTATGGACTGAAGGAAAGGGAGGAAGACCTAAAACCACCCGAAGATTGGAACAGGATCTTAGAAGAAGGAATGGGCATTTTAGAAGATGGTAGGTACTTTCAAGTTAGGGAGGGGTATTTGATACTTGGTAGATATTCTGCGGATTTAGAGAACCCTCTAATAAATACCCACATAAGAAACATAGAAAGCCATCTCTTATTGTATTTCCTACAGCACAAGAACTTTGATGAGCTCCTTAAAGAAAAGGCAAAGGAGATTCAAAGGCTATACACCATGCTTGATACCTCCGAATACGTCGTTCAGGCACACAATAACATAGACACCTTTTCAAAGCAAGTTCTAGATAGACTGGACTATGTTCTGCCTATGGACGGTAGCTTCTTTTATATGTTTGACCAAAGCGCAGGAAGCATAGAAATGCTCATCCTCTCTTCTCTGTTTATAAAAAACTTTACAGAAGAGGAAGCAAAGTCGCTCCTTGCGGAGGTTCAAGCAGACCCAAATACTTTTGGGACGAAAGATAACTTTTGCTTTGCCAAGTTTGAACATGGTCAGTATCAAGCGGGAGTGGTGGGCGTCAGGTTAAAGAAACCCTTTGGTAAGGATGATCTTGCTTTCTTCAAAACTGTTTCCAATCAACTGTTCCACGTAGTAAGTTTGATGAAGGTTATAGAAGACCTGGAAAATGCCCAACTGAACGTTAAGATCCTCTCCGAGTGTGACCCACTTACTATGCTGTATAACAGAAAAACCTTTGAAAGGTATGTTAGAGATAACATAGAAATAAGCTCGAAGACTGGTTCTATTTTCTCTATAGTCCTCATAGACATAGACGACTTCAAGCTTATAAACGATGTATACGGACACCATACCGCGGACATGGTTCTAAAAGAGCTCAGCAAGAGGTTAAAAAGGAGCCTCTTTAGGAGAATGGATATCCCAGCGAGGTTTGGAGGGGATTCGTTTGTGGTTCTCCTGCCAGACCTTTCAAGGGATACCGCACTGGCGGTAGCAAAAAGACTCCAAGACGAGCTGTCCTCCACACCTGTAAAAATAGAGGATAAAGAAATTCCTATAAGTATAAGTGCAGTTGTAGTATCCTATCCTCAGGACGGCACCAGCGAAGAGGAACTCATAACTTACGCGGAATACTTAATGAGGGAGGCAAAAAGAAAAGGTAAGGGCATAGTCCTAAGTTCGGAAGAATCTCCTCATAAATTCTCTGTGGTAAAGGAGGTGGAAAGGTCCATCATGGAAAGCTTGGAGAAATCCTCCGTCGTGCCCTTTTATCAGGAGATCATAGACCTAAAGGACATGTCCCTCTTTGGCTTTGAGGTGCTTATGAGGATAAAGTTTAACGGTAGATTTTTGAGTGCGGGGGAATTTGTGGATGTGGCGGAGAGGATAGGTGCCATGCAAAAGCTTGACTTTTTGCTTATAAAAAGGGTTTTTGAAAACTACAAACTTTTTGAAAATAAATTTCCTCTTTTCATATTCATTAACTTGGTGCCGGAGAACGCCACGGAGGAGTTTGCGGAAAAAGTCAGAGCCCTTGCGGATAAGTATTCTGTTCCTACTACCAATGTTATCTTTGAGATCACAGAGAGAAAAGCCATTGAGGATATTATGCGGGTTGTGAGCTTTGTTAGGGAGTTGAAGAGTGAAGGTTTTCGCTTTGCCATAGACGACTTTGGCTCGGGCTATTCCTCCTTTTACTATCTCAAATACCTACCCGTGGACTTTTTAAAGATTGAGGGGGAATTTATAAAAACTCTTCCCAATTCACCTACAGACAGAGTTTTCATTGAGGGAATTGTAAGCGTAGCAAAAAAGATGGGAATTAAAACTATTGCAGAGTATGTGGAAAATGAAAAGGTTTTGGAGGTAGTTAAAGATTTAGGCATAGACTACGCACAGGGTTATTACCTTGGAAAGCCGGAACCTTTGGAGGAAAAGCTCAAGAAGCACTTCTCCAAAGTATAAACCCGAGGGCTTGGAAGAAGGAATTTAAAATAAAGGCAAACATTCCTACCCAAAGGGTGGCGTTATACCAGAACTTCATAGGATATACCCTAAGCAACATATCTTCGTCAAAAAAACGCCAAGAGTATGGATCAAAAAAGAAGTTGTGGAAACCTTCAAAAAGTAGGTCGTAGTTTAAGAGGGAAAAGATAAGAACAAAGATAACGAAAATTTCCGTAAGAGTTGGACCAAGAAGGAGCGTAAGACCCATTTTTCTTTTGTTCCTTAGGCTAAAAAAGAGAATTAGCCAGAGGGGACCTCCAAGGTAGAGAGCCTTAAAGATCACTGAAAGAAGTTTCTTCACGTCCTGCATATGCTTTATTTCCTTTTCTCTAAAAAGTCCAGAATTGATAAACTCCTGCAATCCTTCGTCGGATAGCACAGACCTTAGCCCCAGCTTGGCAATGTTTAACCTTTCTTCATAACTCATGCCCCGATGGTCCGGTGGCAGGTTCCCAAATCTGTAATTCAACTCCACGAAAAATTCTGTAAAGGCAAGCCTAACGCACAAAAAAACAAGAAGGAAGGGGAAGAAAAGGGAGAGGAGGATGACCCTTTTCACTAATACCCTCTAATTTGCGTCTGTCCTGCGTGGCAGGCTGTACAAGATTTTTGGTCTCCAGCCAACTGAAGCAAACCAAAGCTTTCTGCGATCCTTTGATGTTTTGCGTGGATCTCTTCCACTGGTTTGAACTTTCTTACCTGAGGTATGCCTATACCTTGATGGCATTGGTAGCAGGTTAGCATTGCGTCCTTCCAAAGGGCAACCGCCTTCTCTTTGTCTCTCTCTTCCAAAGCCTTTGGCAGTTCTTGGTATAGAATGGTGTTCCTCTTTTTAACCACTGCCTTTATATCATCTGACCATTGGGCTACCATAGGTGCAGCCAAAGCCATGTTTTTACCACAGGCGGAAATCCCCAGAGGGCTCCTGACAAGCCTTAGGGCGGTGTCAAACTCACCCTTTTCTATGTGTCCCCTCAATGCCACAAAGGAGAAGAAGGTTCTGTAGGCACCCGCCTTGAAGTTTAGCCTAACATCCGCAAGGTATTTGGCAGACTGTATAGTTTGTTCCTTGTTGGCTCCTCCCACCACCAGAATCCTTTTTCCATCTTTTTCCACCATCTTTATGGTGGGCTTTTCAAAGGTCAGTCCCAGCTCCTTTACCACATCGTTGTTGGTGCCAACCACTATGATGTTTTTCCACTGAAGGTTCTTTAGTTGGGTGTCGCTTACCAGTAGTGGTGGTATTTTGGACTGTTTTACCTCTTCTGCACCAAAGCCAATGTCTTCTACCCACTGCCCCAAGTAAAAGGCAATCTTGCCCGCTTGGGCTACAACCTCTGGGTCCTCCTTTGAACCGTAAACAATTAGCACATTAGGAATGGCTACATCCTTCAACATGGCGGGCGTGCCACTCCAAACTTCCCCGTAGGTAATGTAGGGAAACAGTCTATCCGCAAAGTTGGGCTCTATAACAGGCTGAGCCAAGGCCACACTAAAGGGCAAAAGCAAAAGGCTTTTTCTCATGGCTTAAACCTCCCAGTTAATATTTTACCAAGACAGGTTTAAAATATAAGAAGGGAGGGATAGGTATGTCCTATGTTATCTACGCCGCATACGGCTCTAATCTACTTAAGGAAAGATTCTTGGTTTACATTAGGGGCGGTACTTTTATGGGGGTACATTACGAAGGCTGTAGAGACAAAACGGAACCTGAATCTCTTGGATGGATGTGGGTTCCATATAGGGTTTACTTCGCAAAGAGTTCTGGAAGGTGGAATAATCAGGGAGTAGCCTTCTTATCCTGTGAGAAGGAAACTGATTCAGAGTATCATGCAGTAGTCAGGCTTTGGAAAATAAAGGAGAGCCAGCTTGAAGATTTGCAAAGACAAGAAGGAAAAGGGTGGTATGATAAGATAGTCACACTGGGGGAAAAGGACGGATTGAAGATACTTACCTTTACTGGATGCTGGTATGATGAAAAAAACACGCCCTCTCAGCTCTATTTGGATATTCTTAAAAAAGGGCTAAAAGAAACAACAGGCTGGCCGGACGAAGAGATAGACAAATACTGGCAAAAGTTTTTGAAGTAGAACTAAGCTGTGAGGCTGTTTTATAAATTCCCTACTGGGTGTATTTTAGAAAGCTTCCACTTGTCGGCTGTCAGAAACTGCTGAGAATGTGGGTTATATATAATGTATGATGGTCGTTGGGATAAGAAGCAAAAGTGTGAGCATTCCTAACAAGGGAGGGCTTTCTCTGAGGGGTCTTTTGGCCCCTTATTGCGGGGAGGTGGGCTAATGGCTTACCTCTTCGTGTATGGCACGCTTAAAAGGGGTGGATCAAGGCACAGCCTCTTAAAGGGCTGTCCTTTTTTAGGGCGTGCCTTGGCAAAGGGCTTTGCCCTTTATGACCTCGGCGCCTACCCTGGGATGGTTCCCGGAGATGGGGTAGTGCGTGGAGAGGTCTATGAAATCCCAGAAGGGCTCCTTAGGGAGCTTGACTGGGTGGAAGGAGCTCCTTTCCTCTTCAGGAGGGAGCTCATTGAGGTGGTCCTTGAGGACCACACTCCTTTGCGTGCCCACGTCTATCTGTATAATAGAAAGGTGGAGGGTGCGGCTTTGGTACCTTCCGGTGAATGGAAGGTATAAAGCGAGGTCCCCATGGGGGACCTTTTTAAACCAAAGACAAAGGAGGTATAACCATGGAAATAACCGAAAAAGTTAATGCAGAGCCCCTTAACCTAAGGCATGGAAAGATAGGATTAGTGTTTGAAGTGTATCCACAAATTCATCAAAGCCTCTACACACTACCCATTAGTTTTCCACAGGAATGGAGACAACGGCTCTATGTGGAAACAACAACGCCCTACTACACAAAAGAGGAACTCCAAGATGTAAATGAAAATGGAAGACCTAAGGCAAAGATTCTACCTTTCACCGGTGGTCCGTTTGTTCATCCAAGAGATATGTGGGAATTGGTAAAAAGCCTGAGAGAGTTTATGAACAGAGAGAGGGACAAAATCTATATATCCCTTGTAAATAACACGGATAGGGACCCAATGTGTGAAATTAGCTCATCGCCTAACGGAGAGAAAGCTCTGGTATATCTAAGAATAGAAGGTAAAACAAACTCCGGTGTGATAAAGAGAGGGAGAATAGGTTTTGACTCGCAGGAGCTTAACTCCTTTTTGAGATATTTAACCCTTCACGCTCAAATGGAAATGACGATAATAAAGGAAAGGCAGGTAGCCATTTTCAGGAGATGGACGGAGGAGTTCTTTAGCTACGATGTCGCTCCCACGAAGGGTATCATTACACCCCAGAGGAGGGCTAAAGTCCTAAAAATGCTGTATGAGTACCTCCAGGGCAATAGGGATCTAAAGCCTGTTGATTTCGGAGAAAAGCTAATATTCAAGGTAGATAAGACTTCGGGTAATCTCCTGATTATTACCACCCTTAGACCTCCTATAGAGCTTACGTTAGAGGAGGTAAAGGAGCTTTATATGTTTCTAAGCTAAAGGGAGGTGGTAAGATGTCCAAGAAGATAAAAAAGGTTATGATTATTGACTCCCAGTGGTATCTGGGAGCGGATCAAACTCATCTTATAATGCAGCTACGAAAAATATTTCCAGAGTCGCCTATATACTTCGCGGTCAATACTAAGGCAGACTATTGGCAAAAGGTGGGAGAAAAGCTTCGTAATTTGTGGGAACGTCGTGGTGTTCAGTTAGAAGAGACGGAAAAGATTGAAATGGACTTGATAGACAAGCTGGCAAGCAAACACAAAGCAGAAAAAGTTGTGATAGGAACAAATGACAGTATTCTACTTACTACCTTAACAGAGCATCCGATGTTAAAGCCTATCTATCTCAGAATAACCTACAAAAGAAATAGGTATGAATGGCTTAAACCCCATCCTGTCTTTGAAGAGTTGCGGGAAATTGGCTACACTGTGATTGATATGAGGCTTGCCAATAGAGTAGAAGGTAGCCTTGCAAGGATATTGGGCTTGAGCTTTAATGCGGTCTTGAAACTTTGGGATGAAAAGGAAAGATTTGAAGAGAGCGTTCAAACCGCAAGGGAAAGAGTACTTCCTCAAATGGACGGAGAGCTTACCTTACAGGACTTCAAGAATATGTGTTTCAAAGAAGGAATATCCTATCCCTTTGAATCTGCATACTTTCTGGCTTATTATGGAGACATCAAACTAAGAAATGATCATGGCAATGTTCTTCTCCTGAGAAATGTGAATACCTCTGAGGAAGTAGAAAATCAAGAAGAGCCACCAAAAGGCATGCTTTCCAGAATATTCCAACCTTTCCTCAGGTTTTTCTCTAAACCAGAAAAGGAGTGAATATTGCTTGCCCCCACTGGGGGCTTTTGTTTCAAGTATGTTTTTTAGTTCTTTTGAAAAATCCCTCGTCAGGACTCTCTTCAATCTTTAAACTCCTTGTGCTTGAGGAAGTTGAGGAATTAAACCCAAGGCTCGTATTCCATCACCTGCTCAAAGGTATAAGGGCATTCCTGTGGGAAATCTTTTTCCGTGGGAAATCTGCCAAAGTATTTTTTAGCAAGGTCGTGGTTTTCATCTTCTTTAAACCATCTTACAAGCCTTTTTACAGCAATACGCCAAGCGGTGGGTAACTCCTCTGCTGCTTTTTTCCTTATGCTTGGGTATGTTTCAAAGATTATATCAAGTTCGTTTCTTGCGTTGTTTATGCTACTTATCCAGCTGTGCCCTACATCTTCTCTATATCTGAAGTTTTCCCACTTGTAAAGGTGTTCCAAGATTACCGCCATAAAGCTAACTGCACTATCCAGATACCTCTGTCCCATATCCTCTATCTCCTCCAACAGGTTCTCCCAGTCTACAAGGTCATATTCTTTGTTTTTGAGAAGTCTGAGATTTTCCTGCACCCACAGATAAAAGTCCTTTTCATAAAGTTCTTTTAGATTTTGGGTTTTTGTCTCCATAGGTTTAAATATAAGTCTCACTCCTTAAGCCACGGTTCGTATTCCATAATCTGCTGGAAGCTATAAGGACACTCTTTTGGGAAGTCTTTTTCTGTAGGAAGTCTGCCAAAGTGCCTAAGGGCTAACTTTTCATTCACCTTAAACCATGCTATTAAGTCTAACACCGCATCTTCCCATGCCCGTTGCAAGGTTTCTTTTTCCTGAGCCTTCGCTTTAAGGGAAGGCGCACCCTTGAAGAGTTTTAGCATCTTCGTTCTTGCGTTAATGATGCTTTTCTTCCACCCGCTACCCATATAAGCGGACTCCCTATAGTTTTCCCACTTATAGATATGTTCCATAATTACCGCCATATAGCTAACCATAGCTTCATAGTGCCTCTGTCCCATATCCTCTATCTCCTCCAGAAGGTTCTCCCAATCTACGAGGTCATATTCTTTGTTTTTGAGAAGTCTGAGATTTTCCTGTACCCACAGATAAAAGTCCTTTTCATAAAGTTCTTTTAGATTTTGGGTTTTTGTCTCCATAGGTTTAAATATAAGCCCGCCGAGCGCAGGAATACGACTAACTAAGTTTGGGTTTTTGTCTGAAAGAGAGCCTTAAGATTGCCCTTGATTTTCTTCTTTGCGTTTTAGCTTCTCATACTCCCTTTTGCCACTACGAAGGGAGAAAAACATTCCAAGCCCTATTATAAATAGAGCAGAGAGAAGTATAATGCCAGCTTGAGCATCTCTATCCATTTTCTCATCAGGGGCAAGAATATAGCCAAGAAGGCCAAGAGGACCTAAACTTCCCACCAAAATAAGAACTATGGAAATGATATACCCAATCCACCACTCCACCTTAGCCACTCCTTCGGTGGCTCCCAAAAGTATTTCCTGCCTTGCCACATAGTCTATGGGCTTTTCCTCTTCCTGCTTTGTGTCCTCTTTCTTTTTATTCTTCTCCACCACTAAAGCAAGCAACTCCTCCCTCAACCTCTCATCTTTAACCTCTTCCATAATCCTCTTTATAAGTTCCTTGTCGTCCATAGCGGATACCTCCCACATTATTTATTTTAGCAAACTACGCATCTGAGGCTAGTCCAAAAACTCCCTAATCGGGATATACTTCTTGGTCTGTATTTTAAAAAAGCATACATAAAAAACTTGACAAAAATGGACTAAAGTTTTAAACTATAAAGATAAGGAGGTGTAAAGATGGCGGAGAAGGTCATAGGCATTGACTTGGGAACTACCAACTCCGTTGTGGCTGTTATGATAGGCGATGAGCCTGTGGTTATACAAAATCAGGAGGGTTCAAGGCTTACCCCCTCCGTTGTATCTTGGACAAAGGAGAAGGAAATATTGGTGGGTGAGCCTGCCAAAAGACGTGCCATTTTGGACCCCGAGAATACCGTTTATGAATCAAAGAGGTTCATAGGAAGGAAGTATGAAGAGGTTATAGACGAAGCAAAGAGGGTTTCCTACAGAGTTGTTCCGGACGAAAAGGGAGACGCAAGCTTTGAGATCCCTAACCTTGGAAGAAAGGTCCGCCCAGAGGAGGTGGGTGCTCTGGTTCTCAAAAAGCTAAAGGAAGCTGCAGAAGCCTACTTGGGAGAGAAGATCACCAAGGCGGTTATAACAGTGCCCGCTTACTTTAACGAAAGGCAAAGACAGGCTACCAAGGATGCAGGTAAGATTGCAGGGCTTGAGGTTCTCAGAATACTCAACGAACCCACCGCCGCAGCTCTTGCCTACGGGCTTGACAAGAAAAGCGATGTAAGAATACTGGTCTATGACTTTGGTGGTGGTACCTTTGACGTATCCATCCTTGAGGGTGGAGATGGTGTTATAGAGGTAAAGGCAACCGCGGGAGATACCCATTTGGGTGGTGCCAACATAGACGAGAGGATAATGGAATGGCTTATAGAGGAATTTAAGAAAGAAACTGGCATAGACCTAAGAAAGGACAAAACCGCCCTGCAAAGGCTAAAAGACGCCTCCGAGCAAGCCAAAAAGGAGCTCTCCTTTAAGCTTGAAACGGAGATCAACCTACCCTTTATTACAATAGACCCATCCACCAATCAACCCTTGCACCTACAGAAAAAGCTGACCAGGGCAAGGCTTGAGGAGATGATCAAGGACCTGGTGGATAGGACTATGGAGATCGTAGAGAAGGCTTTGAAGGATGCCAAGCTCAGACCCGAAGACATAGATGATGTAGTACTTGTGGGTGGTTCTACTCGCATTCCCCTGGTCCAGCAAAGAATAAGAGAATTCTTTGGAAAAGAACCTCACAAGGGCGTGCACCCTGATGAAGTGGTTGCGGTAGGTGCTGCCATACAGGCAGGCATACTCTCCGGTCAGGTAAAGGAAATACTTCTCGTGGACGTAACACCCCTTTCATTGGGAGTGGAAACCTATGGTGGAGTTATGACCGTTCTGATCCCAAGAAACACACCCATTCCGTACAAAAAGTGCGAGATATTCACTACCGTTGAAGACTATCAAACACAGGTGGAAATCCACGTCCTACAAGGCGAAAGGCCCTTGGCAAAGGACAACAAATCTTTGGGTAAGTTCTACCTGACGGGTATACCACCCGCACCAAGGGGAGTACCAAAGATAGAGGTTTGCTTTGACATAGACGTGGATGGTATACTTCACGTGACCGCCAGAGACCTTGGAACTGGTAAGGAACAGTCCATAAGGATTCAACCCTCCTCTGGACTCACCCAAGAGGACATAGAAAGAATCATCAGAGAAGCCCAAATGCACGAAGAGGAAGACAGGAAAAAGAAAGAACTTATTGAAGCTAAGAACCAACTGGACATGCACCTTTACAACTTAGAGAAAGTCCTCAGAGAAAACAGGGACAAACTGCCTTCAGACATTGTCTCAGAGGCGGAAAAAGTTATCCAAGAGGGCAAAAAGGTCTTTGCAGAGTCCCAGGACATTGATGAGATAAGGAAGGCTACAGAGAGGGTGCTTGATGTTGCTGGAAAGGTGGGTGGATACATATATCAATCTGCGGAAAAGAAGGAAGGCGGTAATGGTGCTGATGTGATAGAGGGCAAGACCCTATAAAAGAGCTTATATTCATTCCTTATGCTGTATAGGGATTTAGACCAGCAAACCAAAGAGGACCTGAGAAACTACTTTGAAGAGAGAGACTATGCGGTTATAGCGGTTCCAAAAGAGGAACCCATAAGGGTCTATGTTATAAAAGCGGACAGGGTAGTAGAAACTGCCAGAAGGGTCCATCAGTTGGACCCCGGCTCCACCATTTTACTTGGTGAATGGCTCCTGTCTGCTTTAATCCTCTCCTCCCTTCTAAAGCACGGAAGTCCTCAGAAGGTGCTTTTGAAGCTAAGCACTCCAGAGTATTCCCTGGTGGCAGAGGCAGACGGTATGGGTAGGGTAAGGGGCTTTATTAGCAAAGGAGGTCAAGAAGAGGAGGAAACCATAACCGTAGTTAAAGAACTCCGTATGGGTACTCCATACACCAGCATAATCCCAGTAGTTAGCAAGAGCATAAGGGAAAACCTTCTGTATTACTTTGAACAGTCTGAGCAAATAAAAACTGCCTTAGACTTAGGCGTTGTTTTAAAGGAGGACGGAAGCGTCAAGCACGCGGGCGCTTACATGATCCAAACTATGGGTGGTACGAGCCCAAAGGTTGAAGAGTTGCTTCTCAAAAGGGTCAGAGAACTGCCTCCCTATTCTCAAATCCTTTCCTTGGGGAAGAGACCGGAGGAGTTTCTGGAAGGGCTCATCGGGGATATGAAGCCCAGGATCGTGGGTCTGAAGGAGATCGAGTATTATTGCCCCTGCAACGAAGAGATTGCCAAAGCAAGCCTTAGCCTTCTGAGCATGGAGGAAATAGAAGAAATACTCGCGGAGGGTCCAGCAGAAGTGGTCTGCAACTTCTGTGGAAGAGTATATCGCTTTGATAGAGAATCTCTATCTATGTAGATAGTTTGGTGGATTTTTTGCAAACTTGAAATTTTTCTGATATAATTAATAGTCTCACTTATTCAGGAGAGAAGCCATGATACAGAGGCAGACTTATTGTAATGTTGCAGACAATTCAGGTGCTAAGAAGGTTCAAGTGATAGGCATACCCTATGCCCCAAGGAAGTATGCGGTTCCTGGGGATGTGGTCACAGTGACCGTTAAGGAAGCAGCCCCCAACAGCCCCGCCAAGAAGGGCAATATATATAGGGCAGTGGTGGTCAGGACCAAGAAGGAAATCAGAAGACCAGACGGTAGCTACATAAAGTTTGACGACAACGCGGTGGTCCTACTCAACCAGTACGGAGAGCCCTTGGGCACCAGAATACTGGGACCCATAGCAAGGGAAGTCAGAAATAGAGGATTTACTAAGCTTGCGTCCCTTGCACCGGAGGTGGTCTAATGGCGGCAAAGATCAAAAAGGGTGATACAGTGGTTGTAATGAGAGGAAAGGAAAAGGGAAAAACCGGTGAGGTTATAAAAGTGCTCAGGAAAGAAAACAGGGTGGTTGTCAAGAATGTTAACTTGGTTAAAAAGCACGTGAAGGCAATTCCCGGTGTGAGAGAAGGTGGTATATACGAGTTTGAGGCACCCATACACATAAGCAATGTGATGTTGGTGTGTCCCAAATGTGGAAAGCCTACGAGGGTGGGTTTTAGAGTCGTGCAAGAAGGAGACACACTGAGAAAATACAGGTTCTGCAAAAAATGTGGTGAAAACATAGACTTAGTCCGAGAGAGGGTTAAAAAATGAGTGTGGGAACTAAATATGTACCAAGACTCTATCAGAAATACAAGGACGAGGTAGTCCCCAAGCTGATAGCACGATTTGGGTACAAAAACCCTATGGAAGTGCCCAAGCTGGTAAAGATAGTGGTCAATATGGGCGTGGGTGAAGCGGTCAAGGACATAAAGTACTTAGAAAGGGCTATGGAAGACCTGAGGGCTATAACGGGACAACAGCCCGCAGTAAGGAGAGCTAAAAAGTCTGAGGCAGGCTTTAAGCTCAGAAAGGGTATGCCCGTAGGTCTAAAGGTTACCCTCCGCAAAGAAAGGATGTGGGACTTCTTGGACAAGCTCATATCCGTTGCCCTGCCAAGGGTAAAGGACTTTAAGGGTCTTAACCCAAGGTCCTTTGACGGTAGAGGAAACTACGCCTTTGGCATTGCGGAGCAGATTGTCTTCCCAGAGATAGACTACGAAAAGGTGGACGCCATAAGAGGTATGGATATAATCATTCACACTACAGCAGAAACGGACGAAGAAGCCCTTTGGCTGTTAGCCCTATTGGGCTTACCAATAAGGAGTTTTTAGGAGGTAAAGATGGCTAGAAAGGCAAAGGTTGCAAAGGATATTAAGCACTTTCCAAAGTATGAGGTTAGGCGGAAGAACAGATGCCCCCTTTGTGGAAGGCCTAGGGGTTTTATAAGATACTTTGGCATGTGCAGGCTCTGCTTTAGAGAGCATGCCCTTAGGGGAGAGCTCCCCGGCGTGAGAAAAGCCAGTTGGTAAGGAGGTTGAAAGATGGACCCAGTAGCGGATATGTTCTCAGCCATAAGAAACGCCATAATGAGAAGAAAGGATTATGTGGATGTTCCATCTTCTAAGCTAAAGGAGGCTATCCTAAACGTTTTACAAAGAGAAGGATACATTCTCAAGTGGGAAAGGCTTGACTCGGAGGAGCACAGAAAGGGCACCCAATATAAGCTCAGGATTTATCTAAAGTACGCGGACCCCAAAAAGACCAAGAGCGTAATAAGGGGACTGGTTAAGGTTTCCAAACCCGGCAGAAGGATCTATGTGCCAAAGCATTTGGTGCCCCATGTCCGGAAAGGTCTTGGAATCGCCATACTCTCCACCGATGCGGGCGTAATAACAGATCATGAAGCAAGAAAGCTCGGCAAAGGTGGAGAGGTAATAGCCTATGTATGGTGAGGTGAGCCATGTCAAGGATAGGTAAAAAGCCCATAGAAATACCCAGCAATGTAAAGGTAAATTACACTAACGGTGTTTTAAACGTAGAAGGACCAAAGGGTAAACTCTCTTTGGCCATCCACCCGGACATAAAGCTGAGCATAGAAAACAATCATATAAAGTTGGAAAGGCCCTCCGATGCACCCTTTCACAGGGCAATTCATGGCACCATGGCTGCACTCATAAGGAACATGATTAAAGGTGTAACGGAAGGCTATACGGTGGTCCTTGAGATAGTGGGTTTGGGATACAGGGCAGCGGTAAAAGGGAACAACTTAGAGTTGAACTTGGGCTACTCTCACCCGGTTGTATATCCCATACCCAACGATGTGAAGATAGAAGTCAAGGAGAACAAAATTTACGTCAGTGGTGTTGACAAGCAGAGAGTAGGGCAAGTGGCAGCGGAGATAAGAGCCTTCAGGAAGCCCGACGCCTACAAGGGTAAAGGTATAAGGTATGAAGGAGAGCAACTAAGACTCAAGGCAGGTAAAGCTGCAGGAAAGGGCAAAGGCGGAAAGGGTAAATAAGTAAGGAGGTAAAGGAAAATGGCAAAGTTAAGCAGACATGAAAGAAGAGAAAGAAGGCATAAGAGAATAAGAAAGAAGATCTTTGGTACTCCAGAAAGGCCCAGGCTCTGTGTATATAGAAGTCTAACTGCCTTTTATGCGCAAATCATAGACGACACCACTGGAAGGACGTTGGTTTCTGCTTCCTCCATAGACCGGGACTATGTCCAGCTTACAGGCAAGAGAGGTGGAAAGTCCATAGAGGACGTGCAAAAGGTTGCGGAACTTCTGGTTAAAAAGGCTTTGGAAAAGGGTATAAAGAAGGTGGTCTTTGACAGGGGTGGATTCTTATATCATGGTAAAATTAAAGCCTTTGCAGATAAATGCAGAGAGCTTGGTTTAGAGTTCTGAAAAAAGGAGGCTAAGATGGGTGGTGTATCCATTGAAAGGCTGATTGACGAAAGAAGAAAGGAGCAGAACATTCTTGAAATCCAAGATCAACTTCAACTGGAAGAGCGTCTCATATACGCCAAAAGGACTACGAGGGTTACAAAGGGTGGAAAGAGGTTCTCTTTTAGTGCTCTGGTAATAGTGGGAGACAGGAGAGGCTTTGTGGGCTTTGGTCTTGGAAAGGCAAGGGAAGTGCCTATAGCCATAGCAAAGGCAATAGAGGATGGCAAAAAGCACATAATAAGGGTACCTATAGTAGAGGGGACTGTTCCCCACGATGTGATAGGGCATTATGGTCCTACGATGATAAAGGTTATGCCAGCTAGAAGGGGAACGGGTATAGTGGCGGGTGGTGCTGCAAAACCCATCTTTGAACTGGCAGGATATACGGATGTGCTGACAAAGATCTTGGGTTCCACCAACCCCAACAACGTGGTAAGGGCGGTCTTTGATGCCCTCTTAAAGCTAACCACCCTTGAGGAAGAGGCAAAACTCAGAGGCATAAGCGAAGAGGAACTGAGAAAAAGATACAAACTTTATGCGAGGGTTTAAAGATGGGAAAGTTAAGGGTGCGTTTGGTTAGAGGTTTAGCAGGAAAGCCAGAAAAACACATAAAGGCAGTTAAAAGCTTGGGTCTAAGAAAAGTGGGAGATGAAAGGGTGCTTGAGGACAACCCTATGGTCAGGGGCAACATAAGAGTAGCCCATTACCTTGTAGAAGTGGAGGAGGTAAAAGATGAAACTGCATGAACTTGCACCAAACCCAGGTGCCACAAAGGAAAGGAAAAGGGTAGGTAGAGGTCCAGGTTCCGGTCATGGAAAGACTGCGGGCAGGGGACACAAAGGACAAAAGAGCAGGTCCGGAGACAGAAAGCTTCCTTCCTGGTTCGAGGGTGGTCAAACACCCCTCCACAAGAGGATCCCAAAGAGGGGCTTTAGAAGTCCCAACAGGATTGAGTACTCGGTGGTGAATGTAAAGACCTTAGAAAGATACTTCTCCGAGGGTGAGGAAGTCACACCGGAAAAGCTCTTAGAGAAGGGACTTGTGAAAAAGGGAATGCCAGTGAAGATACTGGGTGATGGAGAGCTAACCAAGAGGCTTGTGGTAAAAGCCCACGCCTTTTCTCAAAGTGCTAAAGAAAAGATTGAAAAAGCAGGCGGTACCTGCGAGGTGGTCGCTTGATAGAGTACCTAAAACAGCTCTTTGCCATAGAGGATCTAAGGAAGAGATTTATATATACCCTTTTGATGTTTGCCATTTACCGGCTGGGTAGTCATATACCCCTGCCCGGTATAGATGCTTCCGCCTTACAAGACTTTTTTAAGAGCTTTCAGGGAACGATCTTTTATCTGTATGACATCTTCTCAGGGGGAAATCTCTCCCGTATGACCCTCTTTGCCTTGGGTGTTATGCCCTATATTTCCGCCTCCATAATGATGCAACTTTTGACAGTGGCAATACCGGAGCTTCAGAGGTTGGCGAAAGAAGAAGGAGACTACGGAAGGTATAAGATCAACCAGTACACCAGATATTTGACCTTGTTTGTAGCTTTTGTGCAGTCTATGGGTATTGCCTTATGGCTCAGGGGTCAGGTGTCTCCGAAGGGTATTCCTCTTGTGCCAGAGGGTGGTGTTTTGTTCATAATAACCACAGTGGTTGCCCTCGTATCTTCCACCATGTTTTTAATGTGGGTAGGAGATCGGATAACGGAGAAAGGTATAGGCAACGGTATGTCCCTGCTCATCTTTGCGGGCATAGTGGCTGGCTTTCCTAACGCAGTCATAAGGGTCTATGAAATGTTAAGGAATGGAGACCTTACACCCTTTGCGGTGGTGGGCGCCATCATTTTTGTATTGCTGGTGACCTTTGGCATAGTCTTTATACAAGAGGCAGAAAGGAGAATTCCTGTACAGCATCCAAGAAGGCAAATAGGCAGGCAGGAGGTGATGGGTGGTTCCACTTACTTACCCATAAAGATCAACCCAGCGGGCGTTATACCCATCATCTTTGCCCAGTCTCTGCTAATCATCCCCTCCACCGTGCTTGGTTTTATCAAACATCCCATAGCCAAAGCCTTGCACGATGCCTTCAATCCAACCACGTTCCTTTACAACTTTCTGTATGTCATGTTTATAATCTTTTTCACGTACTTCTATACTGCGGTTTTGATAAATCCGGCGGAGGTGGCTGAAAACTTAAGAAAGGCGGGTGCCTTTATCCCGGGGGTAAGGCCGGGGCAAGACACCCAAAAGCTTTTGGAGGGGATAATAAGCCGACTTGCCTTTGTGGGTGCCATATTCTTAAGCGTAGTGGCTGTTATCCCTGTCTTTGTTAGCCTCTGGTTGAAAGTGCCTTTCTATTATGGAGGAACAACTGCCCTAATCGTGGTGGGTGTAGCCCTTGATACTATAAACAAAATAGAGGCGAGCTTGCTTCAGAGGAAATACACCCAATTCAGGAGGAAGGTAAAGTGATTTTAGTCTTTTTGGGACCACCCGGTGCGGGCAAGGGCACGCAGGCTAAGCTTTTGTCCCAAAGGATGGGGTTTTTACACATATCCACTGGAGACCTTCTTAGGGAAGCGGTAAAGAACCAAACACCCTTGGGAAAGAAGGCTAAGGAATACATGGATAGGGGTGAGTTGGTGCCTGATGAACTAATAATTCAGCTCATAGAGGAAGCCATGCCCAAAGATGGCAACGTGATCTTGGATGGATTTCCACGGACTGTCAATCAAGCCATAGCTCTGGAGGAGATGTTAAAGGGTAAAGGTGAAAAGATTTCAAAGGTTCTATTTTTTGATGTTCCCGATGAGGTAATAATAGACAGGCTATCGGGCAGGAGGGTGTGTTCAAAGTGCGGTGCGGTCTATCATGTGAAATACAACCCACCCAAGGTTGAAGGAGTATGCGACCTATGCGGTGGTACCCTGGTGCAAAGGGACGATGACAAAGAAGAAGTTGTAAGAAAACGCCTTGAGGTTTATAGGGAGCAAACCCAACCCCTTATTGAATTTTATCAGGAGAGAGGTATATTATATAAGTTAGATGCAGGAAAAGGAGTTGAAGAGCTCTTTGAAGAGGTTAAGGGTCTCGTAGGGGATGGCTGAAAAGACACAGGTGGAACTTTACTCTTTAAAAGAACTGGATAAGATCAAAAGGGCTTGCGATGTGGTGGTGGAAGTTTTGGAGACAGTAGCAGAGTATGTAAAGCCGGGAGTTTCTACAGCGGAGCTTGACCTTATCGCGCGAGAAGAGGTAAAAAAAAGAGGGGCAAGACCAGCCTTTCTCAACTATAGACCTCCCTTCAGTAAAATTTCTTACCCAGCCGCTTTGTGCGTTTCTGTGAATTCTGCGGTGGTGCATGGTCTGCCGAAGAAGGATCAGATCATAAAGGAGGGAGATATAGTCAGCTTGGATTTTGGTGCCATCCTTGATGGATATGCGGGCGATTCTGCCATTACAGTGCCTGTGGGAAGGATAGACCCCGATAAGGAGAGACTGCTAAAAGCCACCAAGGAAGCCCTTGAGGAGGCGGTAAAAGTTTGCGTACCTGGAAACTTTCTGTCGGATATCACTAAAGCCATAAAGAGAGTTGCGGACAAGTACGGTGTTTATCCTGTAAAGAACCTGGGAGGGCACGGCATAGGAAGGAAGGTGCATGAACCTCCCTTTGTACCAAACCACATGGAGGATTTTAAATACGAAAGGGATATGAAACTTCGTGCAGGCATGGTGCTTGCCATAGAACCCATGCTTGCCCTTGGTACCTCCGAGATTACCCACAACGGGGATCAGTGGACTGTTTTGACTGCAGACGGAAGCCCAGCTGCTCACTACGAATATGTGGTAGCGATAACCAAAGACGGGCCAATGGTTTTAACCCAATTTACCAAGGGGGTTTTTGATGGCTAAGAAAAAGGACCAAGAGAAATACAAAGAAAAGGGAATCGTCCTTGAGGGAACGGTAGAGGAGGCGTTGCCCAACGCTATGTTTAGGGTGAAGTTAGACACGGGACATACAGTATTGGCCCATGTGTCTGGAAAAATGAGGGTACACTTTATAAGGATCCTACCCGGAGACCGGGTAAAGGTGGAACTCTCACCTTATGACCTAACCAGAGGAAGGATCATATACAGAGAATAATGTGTTATAATATCCTTCCTTTAGGAGGTTTGCGATGAAGGTAAGACCCTCTGTAAAACCTATATGTGCCAAATGCAAGATCATAAGAAGGAAAGGCAGGGTTATGGTTATATGCGAGAACCCAAAGCACAAACAAAGACAGGGTAACTAAGGAGGAAGGCTATGGCAAGGATAGCGGGCGTAGACCTACCAGACCATAAGAAGTTGGAAGTGGCCCTCACTTACCTTTATGGCATAGGATGGTCTAGGGCTAGGGAGATATGCGAAAAGACGGGTATACCCTGTACGAAGCGTTTGGGTGAGCTGACTCCCGATGAGCTTAACACCATAAGGAAATTCATAGAACAAAATTACAAGGTGGAAGGAGACCTAAGAAGAGAGGTACAGTTGAACATAAAAAAATTAATAGACATAGGCTGTTATAGAGGTATAAGACACGCAAAAGGTCTTCCCGTAAGAGGACAACAAACAAGGACCAACGCAAGGACAAGGAAGGGTAAAAGGAAAACAGTTGGTGGCACTAAGAAGAAGATAGCCAAGTAAGGAGGATAGCAATGGCAAAGAAAAAGCAAGGTGCAAAGAAACAAAAGAGAATTGTAACGCAGGGCATAGTTCATATCCTTAGCACCTTTAACAACACTATAGTGAACATAACGGATATGCAAGGTAATACTTTGGTCTGGGAAAGCGGTGGTACGGTTGGTTTTAAGGGTACCAGAAAGAGCACTCCTTACGCCGCACAGCTTGCAGCCCAAAAGGCAGTGAAGAGGGCTATGCAAGAGTATGGTTTGCAGGAGGCGGAAGTGTGGATCAAAGGAGCGGGTGCAGGAAGAGAGTCAGCCCTGAAGGCGGTTTATGCAGCGGGATTGAAGATCACCAAGATAAGGGATGTAACTCCTCTGCCCCACAATGGGTGCAGACCACCCGCAAAAAGGAGGGTATGAAGCATGGGTAGGTACATAGGTCCTTGGGTAAGGATAGACAGAAGGTTCGGTGTGGTAGTATCGGGTAAGAAAAGTGCTCCTAAGATTTTGAGCAAGAGAAACTTTCCACCTGGACAACATGGAAGGGTAAAAGGAAGAAAAAGGAAGCTCACCGAATACGGGCTCCGGCTTATGGAAAAGCAAAAGCTAAAGTTCCTCTACGGTGGCATAAGAGAAAAGCAGTTCAAAAAGTATTTTGACATGGCATCCAAGTCAAAGGGCAACACTGGTCAAGTTCTTCTCCAGCTTTTGGAGAGAAGGCTGGACAATGTGGTTTATAGGCTTGGATTTGCATGCACCAGAAGGCAGGCAAGGCAGTTTGTGGCACATGGCCACATTCTAGTAAATGGCAAGAAGGTCAACATCCCCTCTTACCTGGTTTCTGTGGGGGATGTGATAGAGGTCAAGCCTTCCTCTCGTGATATTCCTCAAATAAGGGAGAACTTGGAGAACACGGACCCAAGAAGTGTGCCCGTGTGGTTGGAACTTGACAAGGAGAACTTTAGAGGAAAGGTTATAGACCTGCCCAAAGATATTCAGCTTGAGATCCCAATCAATTTGCAATACGTGATAGAGTTTTACTCAAGGGTTTAAGGAGGAAAGGGTATGCTAAGACAGCTTATCTACCCTAACAAAATATTCTGGGAAGAAATAAGCCCCACCTACGGTCGCCTTGTGATAGAGCCCTTGGAAAGGGGCTTTGGCATAACCGTAGGGAATTCCCTAAGAAGGGTGCTTCTTTCCTCCATAGAGGGCTGTGCAATAACGGGAGTGAAGATTTACGGTGTCTACCACGAATTTTCTGCCCTTGACGGAGTGCAGGAAGACGTCTTAGAAATTCTGGCAAACCTCAAAGAGGTTAAGTTTAGAATGACAAACTCTGATGTGGAGGTGCTCTATCTTAAAAAGAAGGGAGAGGGGCCTGTCTATGCTAAGGACTTTTCTCTACCCCCAAACGTGGAGTTGATCACGCCAGAGGTTAAGGTGGCAACCATTACAGACCCAAACGTGGAGCTAAAGATGGAGGTGAGAGTTGAAAGGGGCGTAGGATATGTGCCCACGGAGGAGATGGAGTCCTTCGGAGAGGTGGGTTGGATCATGGTGGATGGGGACTTTAACCCGGTAAGGCATGTTGCCTACAGAATAGAAAAAACCAGGGTGGAAAAGAGGAGCGATTACGACAGGCTTATAATGGAGATATACACTGATGGAAGCAAAAGCCCGGAGGAGGCGGTTAAAGAGGCGGTAGCAATACTTATCAGGAATTTCTCCTTGTTGGAGAATATCTCTTACGAGATACCTCGGGTGATAGAGGAGCCCATTCCCACAGACGAGTTCATAGAGAAGCTCGCCCTACCCATCGAGGAGCTTGACATTTCCCAGAGGGCCCTTAACTCCATAAAGAGGATGGGCATAACCACCATAGGGGACCTGGTAAAGCTAACAGAGGAAGAGCTAAAGAGCACCAAAAACGTAGGAAGAAAGGCTATAAACGAGATAAAGGAAGCCCTAAAGCAAATGGGTTTACACTTAGGCATGGACTTAACGGGTAGGAGGTAAAAAATGAGGCACAGGGTTAAAAAGAAACACTTTGATAGAACAAAAGAGCAGAGGCTTGCCCTATACAGGTCCTTAGCCAGGGCACTTATCCTTGAAGAGCGAATAGAAACATCCCTGCAGAGGGCAAAGGCAGTTCGCCCCTTTGTGGAAAAGCTCATCACCCTTGCCAAGAAGGGAGACCTATCAGCCAGGAGGAGAGCTCTCCAGCTACTGCCCGATAAAAAGGTGATAAAGAAACTCTTTGAGGAGATCGGTCCCCGCTTTGAGGGAAGGAACGGTGGATACACACGCATTATCAAACTTCCCTTTAGAAGGATCGGAGACTCCTGCGAGCTTGCCATCTTAGAGCTGGTTGAATGATAAAGGGACTGCTCTCCCTCGTTATAAACCTTTTGATAATTTTAGTTTTAGTTCACGCGATAGGCTCGTGGTTCCCTCAGGCTAGGGAGAATGGTTTTTACAGGAAGTTGGACGCGTTGATTGAGCCCCTTTTGAGACCCATAAGAAGCATTCTTCCCACCTATGGGAACATTGACTTCTCTCCCCTTGTTCTTTTGCTTATTCTTTACCTTTTAAAGTATCTTCTTAGGCTTTGAGGCTTGACCAGTATCTTGTGGAAAAGGGCCTTGCCCCCACTCGGGAAAAGGCACAGGCCTTGATCATGTCCGGCTTGGTCCTTGTGGATGGCAAGGTGGTAGACAAGCCCGGACAACGAGTTAAAGAAAACGCAAAGGTAGAAATAAAGGAACCCTTTAGGTATGTTTCAAGGGGAGGGTACAAGCTTGAACACGCCCTCGAAAGGCTTGGACTTTCGGTGGAAGGTTTTACCGTTTTAGACGTGGGTTCATCTACGGGAGGCTTTACAGACTGTCTTTTACAAAGGGGTGCCAAGAAAGTCTATGCAGTGGACGTTGGAAAGGGTCAGATGGACCAAAAGCTGAGGTATGACCCAAGGGTTGTCCTCTATGAAGAGACGGACGCAAGGGAGCTTACAGAGAAGCATATCCCCGAAAAGGTGGATCTAATAACCATGGACGTATCCTTTATATCCTCAAAAAAACTTTTGCCTGTGGTGGTAAAATTTTTAAAAGAGGAGGGTTTTCTGTTGGTTTTGGTTAAGCCTCAGTTTGAGCTTCCCCCAAAGTTCGTCAAAAAGGGTGTGGTGAAGGATGACGAAAAGAAGGCAGAAGCAGTGTTGGACGTGGCAAACTTTCTAAAAGAGCTTGGTTTTTCTGTACTAAAGGTTATTAAGGCAAAGCCAAAGGGAGCAAAGGGAAACGAAGAGTTCTTTCTGTTTGCAAAAAGAGGGGAAAGAGGCATAGAAGACCTTGAGGACGAGGTTTGGAATGCTGTCAAAGAGCCTATTTGATGGTAAAAAGCTCCACGGAAATCTGGGCGATTATCCCTTTACCGCAGAGAGTCTATTCAGGATCGGCTTAGCTATCTGTACCTACTTAGTCATAAAAGGAGAAGAAAAGCCCACCTTGGGAATAAACGTGCTGGACTTTGCCACCATGTCCTTGGCGGTGGGCTTTATGGCGGGTGGTGGTGATGTGGTAGTGGGAGAGGGTAATGTAAGTGTGATCCATCGGGAGGAGGAAAATGCCCTCATTTTTGAAGGTTTGGAGGAAATAGACCTAAAAAAGATAGAATCTATCCTCTTTAGTAGGTACCATATTCCAAGAAAAAGGGGAAAGGAGGTAGGCAGGCTTTGGATACAAGAGAACAAGCTTTGAAACTTAGCCAAGAAGTGGTAAAAAAGCTCTTAGAGTGTGGAACAGAACTGGATGAGTATTACAGGAAAATAAGGGAGCTCAGGCTCTTGGAAGATTCTTTAGCATTTCAGACTGCTCTTTTGAACGTGGAGCATGGCTTTTTTATGGTGGTGCATTCTATAAACATCCTCAGAGAACAGCTTAACCTTTTAATTATAGCATCCAAAAAAGGGGAGGTGGTGTAATGAAGTTTTTGCTCTTTGACAAAGAGAAGAGGTTTTATCCTATTTTTGGTGATATTTTAGACATAACGGGACACAAGCTTCTGGTTGCATTGGACGAAAAAAAAGCTAAGGACCTATTGAAAGCGGTTTCACCAGACTTTTTAATACTCCAATGGAAGGATAGAGATTTTTTTGGGGAGTTGCTTAAGGAAGGCTACTTTGTTGTTCCTATATTTTTGGTGGAAGATTATCAGCAAGCGCAAGAGCTCAAAAAATTTGGCTTTAGCGATTTCAACATACTGATCTTACCCTTCAACCTCTTGGAGTTTCTCAACAAATTTGCCAAGCTCTATCGGACCCTTGAAAGTCTTCATGAAAGTGTTCCATCGGATTTGGGAATGATGAATCTTTTTATATACCTTTTGTCAAGGAATACATCCACTGGCGTCTTTCTTAATGCGGATGGTCTTTCCTGTGAATTATATTTAAAAGCGGGTGCGGTTAAAGGGTTTTCCTGTATCCCTGAGCATTTCAAAGAAATAATTAAATCGGATAATGTTAGTGTTAAGCTCCTTCCATACACAGAGGAAGCAAAGTTGATCACATACTTTAAGAATAACGCAGAATTCTTCTCCATGCTACTTGAAGAAGTTCAACCGCAACCTCCTACCGCTTATCCGGAGGTGGTTCAAGAGACAGTACCGCAGGAGGTTCATAAGGAAGTTCAACCGTCTGCACCCAGTATGTTATCAGTGGGAGAAGGACTCTTTTTGATAAACTCTTTGGACCTTGAAAGTTTGCTACAGAGGAATATGTACTTGAGAGTTTACGAAAAGGGAAACAGTTATGTTTCCCTACTTTTCAACGTACTACCGTACCACAGGTTTTCCGCTGTAAGGGATGAAATAGAAAAGTCTGTTGGTAAGTTAGAAAATTTGAGAGCTTTAATTTTGATGGACCTACTTCCTGGGGATACCACAAGCATCCTAAACCTGCTTAATTTAGCTCCCAAGCTTTATGTTATCACGAGCCTTCCCATAGCACTGAGCTTGATAGACTTGGGTGTTCCAGAGAGGCGGATAAAGCTTGTGGAAAGCTTTCCAGATGGTTTTCTTGACTTTGGAGAAGGTAATGTTCTTCGGTTTATAAAAACACCCTTTTTGCCAGAGAAGGGAAGCTTTGTGGTCTTTGAAGAAAAAACAAAAACACTTTTTTCCTCTAAGCTCTTTGGTTCCTACTGTCTTCCAGAAGAATACTCTGTTAATGAAACTGCTAAAATTGAGAGGGTCGTCCTCTATCACAGGCTTAACTTTTCTGGCATTGAAAACGCTGTAAGTCTTGCTCAAATTAGACTTTTAAATCCCTCCGTAATACGTCCAGCCTTTGGAAATCCAATATTGGAGGGCGTGGATGAGGTTATTGAAAGAATTTCTAAACAAAAGAATACCTTTAACTTGGGAAACTTAGGGGATGAAGCCCTCATCTTTGGCATTTTGAGTAGCATACTCTTTGAATTGGAAAAACGAATACCCAAGGAGAAATACGAACTTATACTGGATGGACTCAGCGAGTATGTGGAAGTAAAGGGTGGAGTCATTTCTAATAGCTTTGTGGATGTTAAAAAACTTCCAGAACTTTTTATTTACACCCTGCATTCTGCGAAAGTTCCACCAACGGCGCTTTTGATTACCTTAGAAAGGTTCTTAGAAGCGGAAATTCCCGTATTTACCATATGAGAGGTTTTCCGATCCTCTCAAATCTTGGATGTAATATTGCAAGTATTAGTTGTTTTATTCCAGTGAAAATGCTAACATCGGTGGTCTGCAAGGGTGGAACATCTCCTGAGAAGTATATTACAAAGGCTTTTCCTATTATGTTTTCCCTTGGCAAAAAGCCCCAGTATCTGCTATCTTCGCTGTTGTCTCTGTTGTCTCCCATCACAAAATAGTGGTTGGGCGGTACCACAACAGGTCCAAAGTCCCTTTTTGAGAAGGGAAAGTCTTCGTAGAACTGAACTTTGTGCTTTATGCCCTCGGGCAGGACTTCTTCGTAAATAACTTTTCTTAAACCGTTTTCTTCGCCTCTTCCTACTTCAATTAAAGGTAAAGGCTTTCCGTTTATGAAAACTTGATTGTTTCTTACTTCAACTTCTTCCCCCGGCAGGGCAATTATCCTTTTTATGAAGTCTATGTTTGGGTCTATTGGATACTTAAAGACCACTATGTCGCCCCTTTGGGGTTCTGAAAACCTATACACCAGCTTATTCACCAGTATGAAATCTCCCACCAATAGTGTGGGCTTCATAGAACCCGAGGGAATGTTGTAGGCTTGGGCTACAAACGCCCTAATGAGAAGGACTATTATAACTATCACAGTAAGTTCGGTGATCCATCTACCTTTCTTTTCCATAGAACTTTTATCTTAACACAAGTCTTCTTCTTAGCTGACCGCAGGCGCCAAATATATCCACCCCCTTGCTCAACCTTATGAAGGTAGATATACCCTCCTCCCAAAGGATTTTTTGAAATCTATAAACTCTCTCCATTGATGGTCTCTTATAAGGCAAGGATGGGTCTGGGTTAAAGGGTATGAGGTTCACCTTGAATTTATTTCTTTTCTTTTTGAGAAGGTTTGCAAGCTGTCTTGCGTGCACTTCTTCATCATTGACTCCTTCCAAAAGCACGTACTCTATCATGATCCTTCTGTCGGAGGGGTAAGGAAACTGATAAAGGGTTTCCATCAGATCCTGAAGAGTGTTTGTCTTTGAAAGGGGCATAAGCTTTTCTCTAAGTTCCTGAGTGGGTGCATTGATGGAAACTGCTAAGTTTAACTCTCTCATTAGTGGGTCCTGAGCCATGAGCCTGAGCTGGTGGACCAGCCCGCTGGTGGATATGCTAACCCTCCTTTTGGACAGGTCAAGCCCCCAAGGACTAACCATAATCTCTACTGCCCTCTTAACATTTTCGTAGTTAGCCAAGGGCTCACCCATACCCATAAAGACTACGTTTCTTATCTTTTGCGGTGTATGCCTCTGCACCTGCAAAAATTGGTCTATGATCTCTTCGGTCCTTAAGTTTCTAACAAGCCCATCCTTGGTGGTGGCACAAAAGGTGCATCCCACCGCACAGCCCACTTGGGAAGATACACATAGGGTAAGATGGTCCCGCTCGTATATTAGCACTGTCTCCAAAAGATGCCCATCGATGGTTTTAAACAAGAACTTTGTGGAATCTCCACCCTCCACCTTTTGCACCAGTTCTAAGCTGTGAATAGAATAATTATCACTCAGAAATCTTCTTTGCTCCTTTGATAGGTTTGTCATCTCTTCAAAGTTTGTGATGAACCTTTTATAAACCCAGTTTAGAATTTGGTCTGCCCGGTAGGGCTCCCACCCAAGGCTCTTAACTAACTCTCTCAGCTGTGTCAAGTTTAAGGAAGTTATGTAAGTTGTTTTAGAAAGATCCTTCATTGGGATGTTCCTCCGGACTCTGAAGGAGCTAACTTAGTCCTCACGCCATTCATTATAAAATAAAATTCTATGAGGGAAATTGCAAGCTTTCAGGAGCCAGTAAGGCACAGGACGCTATCTCTGTGCTTGTTGGACATAAAAGAGATTGAAGTTCCACACTTTCAGAGGGACCTCTCAGAAACTTTAAAAGAGCGTTTAAAAACCGCCATAGAAAAGTTGGGCTTTTTGGTGCCCATAATTGTGGTGCAGAGGGAGGGTAAATTCTATGTGATAGATGGTCAGCATAGGTTTTTTGCCCTAAGAGAGCTTGGAGTGGATGAAATTTTAGCTATTGTGGTGGGCGAAGAACTTTATCACTACTTTTTGGAATTGAACACTGAAAAGCCACCAAACGTGAAAGAAAAGTCCAAGCAAGCTTACAGGCTTTACATGGAACTTTTTAAGGAGAACGACAGTCAGTTGGAGGAGGACCTTATAGACTACTTTGAAAAACCCGAATATATAACCCTTGGCTTTACTATAGAAGAGTTTGAGCCCAAGTTCTCCGCCAGCTTTTACGAAAGCTTTGTTGCAAAGATAGATAAATTCCTACGGCTTCCCCTCAGCTCTGCGGTGGAGGAAAGAAGGAACAGGGCTAAAGCCCTCTTTGAGCTAAACAGATTGGTAAATGAGAAGTACGCAGAGTTTGGATGGGACAATGCCCTTATGAAGGGAGAGATCATAAGAAAGGCGGTGCAAAAGGCTTATGGTATGCGTGTTAGGGTTATACCCGATGACTTTTACACAGCCATAGAAAAGGTGAAATCCGCTTGTGAAAGCTTGAGCCCAGAGGATTTTGAAGGCGGTCTTTCGCTGGAATAATTTAAAATAATTGCCCTATGGAACAATCAAGGCTCGCAAAGCTAAACAAACTCAGGGAAAGGGGTTTAGCTTATCCATACAAATATGAAATCAGCCATAACCTTGGAGAGCTAAGAAGACAGTATGAAAGAGAACCACAGGGGGAAAGGGTAAAGATAAAGGGAAAGGTTAAAAGGGTTTCTAAGCAGGAAGACAGCTTTTTGATTAGGCTTGAGGATCAAGGGGGTGGGGTGGAGATATTGGTAAGGACTACCCAAGAGCTAAAGCAGGGGGAGGATGTAGTTCTTGAAGGAGTTCTTACAAGGTGGGAGGGCAAGCTAACCTTAGATCAAGCATTTGTTTCGGAAGGGGATGCCTTTGATGTTTCAGAGGTAAAGGAAAAATACGATACGAACCCAGAGGATGCGGAGG
>WYEB01000077.1_pt1 | contig 42300 bp, 37 predicted proteins | sample 6343061 | NCBI WGS metagenome assembly WYEB01 (sample SAMN13812332, study PRJNA600296) | hot springs metagenome | biome: ENVO:00000051; feature: ENVO:00002007; isolation source: sediment sample from Evening Primrose shelf | place: USA: Yellowstone National Park, Evening Primrose Hot Spring ... | reverse complement strand
TGTCTTCCCGAGGCACGCAAGTGCCGAAGGACCCCCCTCACTTCGTTCGGGGGAACAAAAAGGGGGATTCTAAGTGAGAGGATTAGTAGACACACCTTTCGATTGCTCTTTTTATGCGGTTTTTAACTCTTTCTTTGCCTAATATTTTCAATACCTCAAATAAAGGGGGGCTTACGGTTCTTCCAGTCAAGGCTACTCTTATGGCTTGGGCAAGGTCTCTTAGTTTTATGCCCCTTTCTTCGGCAAACTTTCTGAGTTTCTCTTCAGAATCTTTTTCATCATCAAGGTTTAAACTCTCAAGAAGCTCGTAGAAGGCTTCAAGATGAGGCTTTATGCTTGGGGTTAAATGCTTCTTAATAGCATCCTCTTGAAAGGGATAATCTTCGGTCAAAAAATAAATCATGTTCTCGGCAAGCTCTTTTAAAGTTTTTACTCTAGGCTTAAGGCTTCTTATAGCCAAAAGTAGATACTGAGTATCTATATTGTTACTCAAAAAATTTGCTATAAATGGCTTTAAATGAGGGAGTAATTCTTCATCTTGGAGAGTTCTTATCCAATAGGCATTTATGGCTAAGAATTTGTCAGGGTCAAACCGAGCTGGTGAGAGGTTAATGCGAGAGAGGTCGAATTTTTCTATTAGTTCTTCTATAGTAAAGTATTCTTGGTCGCCATAGCCCCATCCTAACCTTGCAAGATAGTTTACTACTGCCTGTGGAAGATAGCCCTCATCCCGGTATTCCAGAATAGAGCGAGCACCATGTCTCTTAGATAATCGAGATCCATCTGGACCAAGCACCATGGGAATATGAGCAAACTTAGGTGGTTCAACCCCTAAGAGTTGATAGACTATAAGCTGTTTAGGAGTGTTTGAAATATGATCATCTCCCCTGATAACATGCGTAATTTTCATATCAATATCATCCACAACCACGGCAAAATTGTAAGTTGGCGTGCCATCGGCTCGAAGGATGATAAAGTCGTCAACCTCATCCGGCGGAAAAACAATCTTACCCCTTAAAAGGTCCTCAAAAGATATTTCTACCAGCTCAGGAACTTTAATTCGGACTACCCGTCCAGGGGCTTTGCTTAAGTTTAAGTTTCTGCAAGTACCATCATATCGAGGTTTTAAGCCTCGCTCCATCATCTCTTTTTTCTTCTGCTCTAACTCCTCCTTTGGGCATTGACAATAGTAAGCTTTGCCTTCGGCAACAAGTCTTTCAGCTATCTCTTGGTAGCGAGCAAACCTCTCTGTCTGGAAGTATGGTCCCTCATCCCAGTTTAGCCCAAGCCAAGATAAGGCTTCGATTATGGAATCAACATATTCTTTTTTTGACCTTTCAAGGTCAGTGTCTTCAAACCTCAGAATGAATTTCCCTTTGTTCTTTCTTGCAAACAACCAGTTAAAAAGAGCCGTCCTTGCCCCTCCAAGATGGAGATAACCTGTAGGGCTTGGAGGAAAACGAGTTATCACCATCAGATACCCCCTCTTTAGTTTAAAAAAGAAATGTTTATATGAATTAATATATAACAATGCCAGCGTAGCCAACTACGGAAGAGTAATCCCCTATTATATCTCCTGAGGTTTTGTAATCAACAAGCTCCACAGTGGAAACAGGAAGTTTTTGACAGGCTGCTAAGAGGCAGGAGACTGGAAGATATCCGCACATGCTTATCCTTTCTTTAAACACAACCTGCAAAAGACCCTCTGGCGAGAGCCTCTTGATTTGTTCTATGGCTAAAAAATCTTTTTTCTTGGCAACTTCGTGAGGAACATAGTGACTAAAATCAGTGCTTGCAACTAAAAGAATGCTTTTTTCAGGATGTTTTAATACATACTCCGCAAGGGCAGACCCTAAGGTGTAAATTTCTTCAAGGCTAAGGTCAAGAAGAACAATAGGGATAATTTTAATGTTAGGATTTATGTATTGAAGGAACGGAACTTGGACTTCCAAAGAGTGTTCATGAAGATGGGCAAGCTTTTCGGGAGTAAGAAATGGAGCCTGCTCGGTGAGAAAGGCAACCCCATCCTTCTCGACCTTTGCTTCCCCAAGAGGCGTGAGATAAGCATCTCCATCAAAGATGCTTGCCCTTGCCCCAAGACCTGTATGGTTTGGACCAAGAATGACAGCTATGTCAGGAGGTTTTATCATACCGTAAACTTTGCCAGCTACCCCGCCAGAATACATATAACCAGCATGGGGGACTATTATAGCCTTTGCTGAAACCTTGGGGGAAGAGGAAACCACAAGATACCTTAAGTCTGAAAGCAAGCCATCTTTCGTTGAGGGATAAAAGTATCCGGCAACTGCGGGTTTTCTTAGCATGGGGCCCCCTTTAATTTTTTAATATTTTCAAGGTCTTCAGGGGTATCAACTTCGAGCACATCTTCCGGAACAATGGACACAAAGATTTTATAGCCATGTTCAAGGGCACGAAGTTGTTCGAGCTTTTCTGAGGCTTCAAGCACACCTTCCGGGAGGCGTGTAAAAACATCAAGGAAGGATTTTCTGTAAGCATAGACGCCAATATGCTTAAGGTAGGTGGGCTCTTTGCCAGGTGGTCTAAAATAGGGGATGGGAGAACGAGAAAAATAAAGAGCAAATCCGGTTCGGTCAAGGACTACTTTTACCCTGTTTGGATTTTGGAGATCCTTTAGATTTTTAAAAGGGGTGGCAAGGGTTGACATTGGGATTGTGGCATCAAGTAGTAGGGGTTTGATTAAGCTGTCAAAATAAGATGGTGAAAAAAGGGGCTGGTCTCCTTGGAGGTTGACTATGATCGTATCTTCCTTTAGCCCAAGGATGTTTGCAGCTTCGGCGATGCGATCTGTTCCAGAAGGATGGTCTGCCCGGGTCATAACAGCTTTTCCTCCAAAGTTAAGAACGGTATCGAAAATCCTCTTCTCGTCAGTTGCGACATAGACCTCCTCAAAACCGCCCTCTTTTGCCTTTTCATAAACATGCTGAATTAAAGGTTTATCCCAGAGCATGATTAAAGGTTTACCTGGAAACCTTGTTGAGCCGTATCTTGCCGGAATTATCACTACTTTTTTCATCAATTTTTAATTTAAATCAAATCGGTGAAAGGTAAAGAGTTTTATTTAGCTCATAGGGGTGAATAGTAGTTTATCGGGGTTTTAAAGGACGCTCGGTTACCCCCTTAAATTGCGTTGGAGATTCTTAATTTTTAAGATGATAGTTGTGAGTGGAAACACCTCGGGCCGAGTCCTTGGGGTGACATGGACGGAGTTTAGAATGTGACATTTTAAAATAGTAACGACATAACATATTACTGGGTTGAAAATTATTCATAGTTTGTTAAATTAAAATATAAAGCCCGGGTGGCGGAATTGGTAGACGCTGTGGACTTAAAATCCACTGGAGGTCGTCCCTCCGTGCCGGTTCGAGTCCGGCCCCGGGCACCACTTTAGCTTCTCTCTTAGTTATGTCTAAACATCCTTCCTTAAAAGAGCTAAGGTCTAAGATTGATGAGATAGACAAACAGATCGTTTCTCTTCTTAAGGAACGTTTCCTTACGGCAAAGGAGATAGGGAAGCTTAAGGAGGAAAAGGGCGGGTCTACTTTTGACCTCTTTCGAGAAAAAGAAGTCTTGAACCATGTTGTTAAGCTCAATGAAGGGGTCTTCCCTGAGGATACCCTTAGGGTGATCTATTCAGAGATCATAAGAGCCTGCCGTGGAGCACAAGAAAAACCCAAAGTGGCCTTTCTTGGTCCTGAAGCAACCTTTAGCCACATTGCTGCTCAGCACTACTTCGGGACTTCAGCCCATTTTATCCCTGTTGAAACCATCATCGATGTTTTTGAAGAGGTTAGCTCAGAACGGGCGCATTTCGGGGTTGTCCCAATTGAAAACTCAATAGAAGGTGTTGTGGCAACAACCCTTGATGCAATCTACGAGTACAATCTAAAGGTTTGCGGAGAAATATACGAGCCTATATCTCATCATTTGATGAACCAAACAGGTCGGCTTGAAGACATTAAAAAGATCCTTTCCCATCCTCAAGCCATTGCCCAGTGTAGGAAATGGTTAAGAAAAAAACTCCCCTCAGTCCCTGTGGAGACTGTATCTTCAACTGCCCTTGCGGCAAAATGGGCTGCCGTTGACCCATCAGTTGGTGCCATTGCAAGCTTAATGGCGGCTCGACTTTATCATCTTCAGATTGTGGCCAAAAACATCGAAGACATAAAAGGGAATTCCACTAGGTTTTGGATTATTGGGAAAAAAGAGGTCTCAAGGACAGGTAATGACAAGACTTCTATTCTATTTAGCGTAGCTGATAGACCAGGTGCTCTGTTTGAGGTCCTTCGTTGCTTTGCTGAACGGAAGGTCAATCTCACCAAAATCGAAAGTAGACCATCAAAGGATGAACCTTGGAAGTATGTCTTTTTTCTTGACTGCGAGGGGCATGTGGAAGATGAAATTGTCAAATCCTGTTTAGAGGAGATGAAAAAATACTGCCTCCAGGTTATCTTTCTTGGTTCCTATCCAAAAGGTGAAATTCCTTAATCCCCTTTAATTACAACCATTTTGCCTTATATTTATAGCCAAACATTCATTAAATCGTCCTTAAAATCCTCGGAGGAGGTGATGTTATGGCTATATATGAGTATGAATGCTTAAATTGCGGAGCTCATTTTGAGGTTTGGCAGAAGATTACTGATGAACCATTAACCACTTGCGAAAAATGCGGCGGAAGACTTCAAAAATTAATTAGTAAAAGCGGTTTTATACTGAAAGGCACAGGATGGTATGTCACAGATTATGCAAGAAAAGAAAAAGAGAAAAAAGAGTCTAAAGAGGGATCAAAAGAAACATCTTCTGAAGCTTCTACATAAAAATCCATTGCCCCTTGCCTTACAGTTTGGGGCGGAATCCTTTTCTTACATCTTGAGCCCCCTTTATCAACTTGAGCCGTAAGACAAGTGGTTCCTCTTTTGTCTTTCCCTTAGAGAGGGGAGATGCTTCGCTATGCTCGGCAGGGCAATACACATCTTATGAGGCTGTTCTAAAAATGTTTTTGTGCAAGCCCTCCTGCTGTCGCCCCGAGCCTACTTTTTTGTCGCCCCGAGCGTAGCGAGGGGTCTCCCCCTGGGGACACCGTTCTGAACGAAGTGAGGGATGCCTCGCTATAGCTCGGTAGGACGGATTAGAGAACTTTTTTGAACAGCCCCTTCACATCTTATTGATTTTTTGAGAAAAGAAATTATTATACTTTTTTGAAAATTCATTGTCGGAGGGAACCTATCAAATGTATGATGTTTTGCTCCTAATTTTAATGATCCTTTTTTGGGTAATCCTCTATAGAATAATCCTACCCAAGACTGGACTTCCGGTTTGAGGTTTTGACCAACCCTCCTGTAAGGAGGATACCTCAAAGAATTCAAAAGCTAATAACAAACCTTCTCAATAGGGAAAGGTTCCCACCTCACTCTCAAACAACAATGTAGGTGAAGCTTTATTGAAATAGCCCCATACTTTTTAAGGCTGTTTCAAAAAATGTTTTTGTACAAGCCTTCTGTTGTCGCCCCGAGCGTCAGTCAAGGGGTCTCTCTAAAGATGCCTCGCTATCACTCGGCACGACGGAGTAGGGGACTTTTTTGTACAGTCCTCATACCTTCTTGTCAATCATTAAAGTTTGTGTTAAATTTAAAAAAGATTTATCGGGGCGTAGCGCAGCCTGGGAGCGCACCTGCCTTGGGAGCAGGGGGTCGGAGGTTCAAATCCTCTCGCCCCGATAAGTCCATAATAATCTTTCTTCTGACCCTTCATCCGGAAATACTCCTTTCTCTTTCTTCAAGCATGAGAGGTTTTAATAGTGTTATTAATTAATGCCTGAGGTTGTTTTAAAAATTGGTGCAAGCTCCCATGTGTTACCCCGAGCCCACTTTTTTGTCGCCCCAAGGCGTCAGCCGAGGGGTCCCTCGGCACCTGCATGCCTCGGAATGACATCCTGGGGATGCCGTCCCGATTGAGGTGAGGGATGCCTCGTTATCGCTCGAGAGGACAAAGTAGGGGGGACTTTTTTGAACAGCCTCATTAAAGCCTTGACTAACTGTTGAAAGGAGCCTAAAAATTTGCTGTTAGAGTTGAAAGTTGTTTAGTGATTTTAAGTCGGGACTTCTTGGGAAAGCTACCATTACCCTTCCTGTCCTCTCAAGTCTTTACACAATTAATGAGACACTACCTTAAGTTTTAACCGGGCGTAGTTTTTAATTATTAATTAAAAAGAAACTATTTTTATTTTCTTAAATTTCTTAAAATTTTTAAGCTTAGCTGGGTCGTCTAAAAGTCTACCTATTATGTTAACTTCGCTTGCAGGGACTGGATTTTCATCTACTGAAGCTGGAGTAGGACCAAAAAAGATAGCTATTGCTTTTCCAGGAGGCCAATATCCAATATCTCCTGCCTTAACTTTAAGGGTTGCGGTATCATCAAGAGGATATTCTAAAGGAATAGAAAAATAGAATTCATCTCCCCAAGTATTTAGATTTGCCTCAATAGGTAAAATACTGTAAATAGCTTTGGCACAATCTGTATCAAAAATTTCAGCCAAAACCTCTTCTTTTTCATCAAAAATAAGCTTTATTTTCATTTTTTTTCACCTCCTTAATTTCTTAGTAAGTGTATGCTTTGCTTATATCTTTCCAATCACCAGATGGTATAAGTAGTTTGTTATCTATTTTTCTGTTATAGATATAAGCATAAGCAGAAATAGTTTGACCGTTTTCAAGCGTCACCTCAATTAGCTCCCTACAAAATAAGTCTGGAACACCTTCAACCAAATCGAGCTTTTCAAGCAAACTTTCATGTATTTCATAGACCTCGCCTACAACCTCCCCGCCTCCTTCAATCATTCCTGGGAAAGCACCTATATTGTAAAGAAGAAATCCCTTTGCCCTTGCGTATCCAAGAAACCGGTAGTCCTCTAAAAGATAGTTTCTACACTCGCCCTTTCTTAATGTTCCATAAACAAAAATCCTTACCATGGCTAATCATCCGAAATTTTTAGTTGATCCTTTAGACCTTTTCATAAGATTTTAAGTTAAGAGTAGAAAAAATAATGGTTTATTTTACTTTTATTTCGCAGCCACAGAGAATAAAATATACTTCATCCGCTATTTGAGCCACCTTTTGATGTAAGTTTCCAGAAAGGTCTATAAACTTTCTACCAAGTGGATTATCCGGAATTATACTTAATCCAACCTCGTTTGAGACTAAAAATAAATCTAAATCTGTTTTTGTTTTTAAAAGGATGTCAATAAGCTTATTAGTTTTTTCTTCAACATCATAGTTTTCTATCAATAAATTGGTTAACCAAGTTGTTAAACAATCTATTATAATTACAGAACCTTTGGGAATTGCTTTTAAGACCCTATCTACTTCGATTGGCTCTTCAATCGTTATCCATTTTTCTCCGCGTTCTCTCTTATGCTTTTCTATCCGCTCTTTCATTTCTTCATCAACCGCTCTTGCTGTAGCAATGTAGTATAGCTTACCATTGTTAAGCTTTTCAGCCTTTTTTAAGGCAAACTTAGTCTTTCCGCTTTTAATCCCACCTATAACAAACGCTAACATCTTACTTAGACTATCTTTTCTTTAAGGATCCTATAGATGATTTTATCAACTTTTTCTATCAAGTTCTTATACAAACCTCCATAACTTTTCTTATTACCAAAAAGCTCATTTCTTATTGAACTCAGTGTTTCATCCTCTGAATAGTTAAAAGTTAATTTAGCTTTTTGTAGAGCTATCCTTTCTTTGATTAGAAGCTCTTTTGCCTTTTTAATAAAGTTTTTTAACTCTTCTAAAAGCTTTTCTAATTCTTCTTTACTTATTAGAGAAAATAACTCATTGTTTTGATTTAATTCACTTTTTATCCTTTTTATCATAAAGTAAAGATTTACATATTCAAAACCTCTTATTCCTCTTCTCCATTGATACATAAAATCATATCTTTTAAAAAAGAGAAAATTTCTCTCCCCAAAAGAGATTAAATTCTTTGTCTCTCTATACATTTCGTCAATGATTTTGATTTTTTTTTCATCTTTCCAAAGTTTATTTTTATTTTTTTGATAGGTTTTAAGAGGACTTAACTCAGAAAGGTTTAGATATTCTTTAAGATTTTGGAAAACCTTTATTCCCCTTTTATCCTTTGGGGTATCGAAATGAATAAGCGAAAGAAAGGCTTTACCTTTTTCTACTTTTGCTTCAACAAAAAGGGGGCTGTTTTTCATCCTATCTGGGTTAAGTTTTATTTCGTAGAGACTTTCTAGTTCTTCCCAATTTCCTTCAAAATCAAAAACAGGTAGGTCTGAACTATAGGCTTGAGGTAAAGCCCTCTTAAAAGTTGCTAAAACCTTGATTTCGGAGTCTCCAATTTCAAACTCAGAGGACCACCATAGGTAAAACTTTGGTTTTTTTATATCCTTCCATAAAGGATGTTCTGAAAGGAATGCTAAAAAGGGTCCGCTAAAGCTTGGAACCCTATCTTTTTTTCTTCTTACATCAACTAAACAAAGCCCTTCTTTAGTAGCTAACCCCGCCCCACCACATATTCCAAAATAAACTCTACCATTCTTGACAAATTCTTTTATAAGCTCTTTCCCTTCCTCATTGATAGCCTTAAGCTTGTTGCTTGCCCATCCACCCGGAACAAAAAGCACTTTATATCTTTCAATACTTTTTAGATTTTCAGCTTTTATTAAATCAAAAGCAATCCCGCTTTTTATAAGAGCATCAAAAAGCCAAATACCCCAAAGATGAGATTCATCCCACAAGATCGCTGATAAGTTCATACTCCTTTTCATACTTCCTTCTATATCCTCTTGGAGTTATAAACAAATTTTTATAAATATAACTTTGGGAATTGCCTATAATTATGGTGGTGTTCATATCAACAGGATAGGAATCCATTTCCTCTAAAGTTGTAAGAAATACCTCTTCTTCTTTTCGAGTTGTATTCTTTACTATGGCTACTGGCGTGTTATTATCTCTATACTTAAGTATTATTTCTTTTGCTTTGGTTAAGTTTTCTCTCCTTTTTGAGCTTTTTGGATTATAAAGAATGATGACAAAATCTGACTTTGCTGCATATTCTAATCTTTTTTCTATTTCATCCCAAGAAGTAAGTCTGTCAGAAAGACTTATACAGGCAAAATCGTTCATGATCGGAGCACCAACTTTGCTTGATGCCGCATTGAAAGCAGAAATACCTGGTATGACCTCTACTTCAACTTCAAGATTGTTTTGAGCTAAGATTTCAAAGATTAAACCTGCCATCCCATAAACCCCCGGATCCCCTCCACTTACCACAGAAACTATCATCCCTTTTAGAGCATACTCAATAGCAGTCTTTGCCCTCTTTACCTCTTCAGTCATACCATAAGCGAATACCTTTTTATCTTTAATCAGACTTTCTATTTGATTAATGTAAGTTTTGTATCCTATTATAACATCTGCTTCTCTAATTGCTTTTATAGCCTTAGGCGTGATGTAGAATAAGCTTCCTGGCCCAATACCTACAACATATACTTTTCCTTTAACATGGTATGGAGCCTCGGCAACAGCTATTGTTATGTCTTTGAAAACTCTTTTTGGAACAATAAGCCTCCCTTGACTGGCAAGTATGGCAGATTGTTCGCAAACAGAGGAAACTCCAACAGCCCTTTTCACAATAGGAGAAAAACTAAGCCCTTTTACCTCCTGCAATTCCTCCGGTGTATAGCTAAACACACAAAGTCCATATTTTCGAGAAAACTCTTGCAAAGCCTCATTCTTTGCCTTCTTTTCGAGGGTTGCAACACCTTTTAAGGCTTCAAAATACAAACCCTCATCAGTAAACACCTTCTTTACCGCCTCTTCAATTTCATTGCTTGTTACCCAATCATGAAAACCTAATCCAACAACTAAATTACGAGGGATAAGAATAAGCTGTTCTTCGTTTACTTCTAATTTTTTGTTCGTGATTATAATGTCCGCAAATTTAGCTTCTTTTACGACTTGAAAATGATCAGGAAAAATAGGCACTCGAATTAAATCTGAATTATTGTAAATTTGTATTTTCCTATTTTTTATAAATTTTGACATGATTTTAGGAAGGATAGAAGGATTTTGGATAAAGAGTTGACAGCGTTCAATCCAGAGGTCAAGGGCAGGGAGGTTATTGATGTCGGAGGATGTGGTAATCACCGGGTTTGCGTTAATTAGAGTTGCTAGTGTGGTTGCCAATTCGTTTGCTCGAGCTTGATGTCCGCCAAGAAGTGGAATCACATGTATTCCTTTTTCATCTATCACCAAAACAGCAGGGTCCTCCTTCTTGTTCTTTATCAAAGGAGCTACAGTTCTAACCACAATCCCTGTTGCCATGATGAATAAAAGAGCTGAGGCATCTTCCCAACTTCGTTTTACTTCATCCTGACTAAACTTACATACTTTAGCATGGGGGAAAAAATTGAAGATTTTGTTTGCCAATTTTAACCCTTTATTGTTTAGATAAAAGATTGCTATGTTAGACATTAAATTCTTTTCCATACAATTTAGACCTTTTGTTTAAATTTTCTTTAACCGCCTTTAAGGCTTCTCCTACAAAAATTAAAGCTGTCCTCTTTATGTTGTGTTCTTTAAGTAAAGAATGAAGGTTCTTCAACGAACCAAATAAAAACTTTTCTTCTTTATGACATACTTTGTAGGCTATAGATACTGGAGTGTCAATAGGCAAGATCTCTTCTAAAGTTTTTTGCAGGTTTTCTGCTATGCTTGCAGAGAGAAAAAATACCATTGTTCCCTTTACCTTTGCTAATGTTTGTATTTCTTCTTTTGATGCTCCCCCTGTTTTTCCTTCAAATCTTGTAAGTATTATCGTTTGGGATATTTCTGGAATAGTTAATTCTATACCCATCTTGGCTGATGCTGCTTGATATGACGAAACTCCAGGAATTATTTCATATGGAATATTCTTTTGACGCAATATTTCAATCTGTTCTTGTATAGCGCTATAGATTGATGGGTCTCCGCTTACCAATCTTGCCACAAGTTTTCCATTCTTTACATATCTTTCCATAATTTCTACAATTTCTTCTAAACTTAAATTAGCAGAATCATAAAGGTTTCCTTTTAGACCGTTAAGAAGTTCTCTATTTATTAAACTTCCTGGATAGATTATACACTCAGCAGAGTTTAGTATTTTGTAGGCTTTTATTGTAAGTAGTTCTGGGTCGCCAGGTCCTGCACCTATAAAGTAAACTTTCATTTTAAAATTTCCTCTTTCTTAGCGATCACGATTGAAAAATATTCAAGCGATTCTTTTGGAACCTCATCTAAAATTTTGTAGATTTCTTCTTCTTCAGTTGTTGCTCTTTTTATGTAATAAGTTTGAAAATTTTTATCAGTAAAAAACTTTTTTATCTCTTCAAAGAGCTTGTTCGGTTTTAAGAGGATGATAGTATCAAATTTTTCGGCAAATTCTTTTAAGTTTACTTCGTAGTTTGCTGGAATAATAGCTATCTTTTCATTAGCAATACCAAGACTTGTAGGAATTCTGCAAGCTGAGGCATTGATGGAACTTATTCCCGGAATAAATTCTATATCGATTTTATCTTTTAGATAATTATACAGATAAAAGAAAGTGCTGTAAAGTGTAGGGTCTCCGAGCGTGATAAAAGAAGAGACATCAGTCATTTCTGACAATATTTTTCTTGCCAAATTTTCCCAAACTTCTTTTAAATTTTTACTTTGTCTTTCATCCTTTGTTTTAACCATCGGAAAATCAAGAAACACTAATCTTTTATTTTTTATATCAACTACTTTTTCTAAAATACTTAAAGCTATACTTTCTTTTCCTCCCTTGGGACAAAATATAGTCTCTGATTCTTCTAAAATTCTTTTTGCTTTAATGGTTAAAAGTTCAGGGTCTCCTGGTCCTACTCCTACTACATAAAGCTTCATCTCATCCCTCGCACGACAATCACTGGATTTTGAGCTTGCAAAAAAAGCTTTCCATGTTTTTTCACAAATCGTGTGGCCAGAACCTGAGTGGCATCAACTTTAAATCCTTCCTCCTCTAGCTTATGCATAGCGAGGTTTAGGGTTTCCATAGTGATTGCTGAAATTACTATAATCTTAACTGTCTCAAGCTTCCCTATGTAATCTAAAATTTCACTTAGTCTTCCTCCGCTACCGCCGATAAAAACCCTAACAGGGTTAGGCAACTCTTTCAAACACTCAGGGGATTCTCCTTTTATAACCTTAACATTGCTTAGTTTAAAATAATCGATGTTTTTCTCAATAAGATAAGTGTCCCCCTTTTCTATTGCATAGATTTCTAAATCCTGAGACAGATGAGCAAGCTCAAGGCTAACTGAGCCAGAGCCTGCCCCAATGTCCCATACTATACCCTTTTTTGGAGGACAAAGCTTATGCACAATACAAGCTCGCACCTCATCCTTTGTAATCATTCCTTTTTCATGAAAAATTTCCTCTTCCTTGAGCCCAAATATAATAGAAGAATGGTCATGGGCGTATTCATTAGGATCGAAATAAGGCAAAGGAGCTTTTTTTTCAATGATTAAAAAGTTTGGTTCCTTAAAATCTTTAGATATTAACTCTTCTGCGCTTTCAAAGATGCTTACTTTTTCGTCTTCATAACCTAACCTTTCAAACACATAATACTTTAAACTTTTTCCATATTCTCTGTTTAAAGATAAAAGCTTTTCAGCAATTGACTTAGGAGAATTTTGACTATCTGTTAGCACAGCAATCATACTCTTTTGAGAAAGCTTTTGTATAAGCTCATTTAAATTCATGCTTCTTCCGTGAAAACTTAGTGTTTCAAGGGCCTCCCAACTTTTCTTGATAAGCGATAAACCTTTTTGAACACATGAAAGGTCAGGGAATACTTCTACCTTTTCTTTTCCAAATAGTTCTATTATTTTAGGGGCAATTCCATAGAAAAGCGGGTCTCCACTTGCTAACAGAGAGATATTCCCTCTTTCGATATTTTTTTGTATAAATTCTATTGTTTCATTAAATTTTTTGATCGCAACGATCATATCTTTTACTTCATTGTATACATCATACTTTTTAAATACCTCAACTAATCTTGGAGAAGCTACAATGAATAGACTTTTTCTTAAACATTGTCTTGCTTTTTCTTCAAGAGGTTTAAAACCAATTCCAATGATAAAAATTTTATTCATCTTTTTCTTTTTTCGTCAATAAATAAGTTTCCATTATATATCCATGTTTTTCTTTCAACTTTCTTCTTAATTCTACCAATTCCTGCCAACACTGAGATAGTTTACCATTAAATAGCACTTCTTTTTCCGTTCCAATATAAGCACCCCAATAGATGATCAGTTCGCTATCATCTTTAAACAGTTTAAATGTTTCGTAGTTATCTAAAAAGACAAGTGTATTCCTTGAAATTTCTTTTTGCTTTCTTAGAGGTCTTGGAGTGGTGATTAGTAAGGTCCCAGCAACTTTAGTTAAGGAAATCTTATGCTTTGCTGAAAGAAGATTAATGGTTGAAATTCCAGGAATTACTTCAATTTCCATAGGGAGATTTTTGCTTACTTCTTTAAATATTTCAATATGCCCGTCATACAAAGATGGGTCTCCTAAGACTAAAAAGCATGCTTCATCTACATCCTTTAAAACCTCAGCTAATATACTTACCTTTTCTTTTCTCCAGCTTTCTACTTCAAACTTATAAACCCCTCCTTTTTTCCTTTCTGGAAACTCAACCTTTATTATCCTGTAGTTTGTGTCGCCTTGCTTACAAAATTCTATGACCTTTTCTCTAATCTTTGTAAGCTCTTCCTTTGGTCCCTTCTTTAATGGTATGATAAAGTTTTTTGCTTTTTTAATTGATTCATAAGCTTCCAAAGTTATGTACTTTGGGTCTCCAGGTCCTATTCCTATGATGTATACTTTTTTAGTATTCATTTCTTCTCCTTTATAGGTTCATTTATAAGCTAACCATCTTTCTAATGCATCAAAAAATCTTTGACTCCATTTTCTAAACTTAACCGAAACTCTAACAAAGTGCTTATCTAATCCATAAAAGTTAGAACAATCTCTTATTAAGATACTTTCCTTAAAACAAAATTCAAAAAAACCATCATTGGGAAGCTTTAACAAGTAAAAGTTGGCAACAGAAGGAAAATAGCTTAAGGGATATTTTTGAGACAAAAGATTTAGTTTTCGTTCAAAGTATTTTTTTTCTTTAGTAAAGAAGTTAAGCGTTCGTCTTTTAAAATCTTCGTCTTTTAAAATTAGGCTTGCTAAAATTTGTGAAAAAGTGTTTACATTCCATGGTGGAAGAAATCCTAAAGCTTTTTGTATTATTTTCTTTGTAGAGATAGCATAGCCAAACCTCAATCCAGTCAAGCCATAGAATTTAGTAAGAGACCTTAGAACTACAAGATTGTCAAGCATTGTAGCTTCCTTAATCAAGCTATCCTTTTCAACGAAATCAATGAACGCTTCATCAACGATAAATGTAGTCGTAGAAAATTTCAGGATAGCGTCAAGTAAATCTTCTTTTTTGTAGAACCATCCAGTTGGATTATTGGGATTGCAAACAAACACTAAGTCTAATTTGGTTTTAGAAAGTTTCTTTAACATCCTTTCGAATAAAAGGCCCTTATCTAAACTAAAAATCTTATCTACATCGACATTGTATAATTTGCAAGCCCTTTGATACTCATTAAAAGTTGGTTCTAAGATTAGCGCTTTTTTTGGAGCTAAGGCATTGACAAAAAGATAGATAAGTTCTGTAGAGCCGTTACCGCATAAGACATTTTCTTCGGGAATACCGTATACTTCCTGCAGAGTTTCTTTAAAGGACCTGAAGAAGGGGTCTGGATATCTGTTGATTTGATGAAAATTCTTAAGCAAAGCTTGTTTATACTTAGAAGGCAAGGGTAGAGGATTTACGGAAGTGCTAAGGTCTATGATAGAGTTAACATCACTGCCTAAAATTTTTACCATAGTGTAGATATCTCCACCGTGATGAAAACTGTAAGAAAGGTTTAAGCTTGTTTTTACCATATAAAACTTCTTACTCCTAAAGCAATTATTAAAAAAAGAAAACTGCTTAAAACGACTACCTTTTGAGCCAATTTTATCACATCGTCGCTAAATTCTTTCTCTTCACCTATGTAAGGTTTTTCAACTAGTATGCCGTGGTAGTAGTTTGGACCGCCAACTCTTATTCCTAAGGCGCCTGCCATTGCTGCTTCTGGTATACCGCTGTTTGGACTAAGATGTTTTCTTCCATCCCTTAGCATGATCCCAAAGGAATCTTTAGCTTTTTTCGCTCCAAAAATAAATAAAGTAGCTAAGACTATAATAAGTCCTGTAATCCTTGCAGGTATAAAATTAAAAAGGTCATCTATTCGAGCAGAAAACCAACCAAAGTCTTTATACTTTTCATTTTTATAGCCAACCATAGAATCTAAGGTGTTTACTGTCTTATACAAAACAAGAAAGGGGAAACCTCCGATAAGAAAATAAAAAAGAGGAGCAATCATCGCATCGGAAAGATTCTCTGATAAACTCTCAACTACAGCTATTTTTATTTGTTTAGGAGTTAAGTTTTCTGTATCTCTTCCCACTAAAGCTTTTAAAGCAGTTCTTGCTTCAGAAAGTCTATTTTCATTAACCAATCTGTCTACCGTTGATGAAGCTAAAATCAAACCTTTCAAAGCAAGAAAAAGACTACTAACTATAATCAAAATAACAAGAGAGAAGAAATAAAAGAATTTAGAAAGTGCAGAAAGTAGAGAGAGAAGTTTTATAAAAAAGATGGATAAAAAAAGGATTATTGAGCAAACGATTAAAAATAGCAATAGACCACCGAGCTTGCCATCTAAGTGTATATCTCTAAGAAGGTTTTCGGTTTTTTGAATAAGCTTACCGATTCCTGAAATAGGATGATACTTTTTGGGGTCTCCAATTACAAGGTCAAGAAGAAAGGCTAAAGCTATAGTTAGACTATCAACATAAAAAAGCTTCATACTCCTGCAATTTCCCATATTCTATCTATGTCAATATGTTTTTCAACTACTTCGGCTAATTTTTCAATGTATTGATCCTCTAAAATTTTCCAAGAAAAAGTCATTTCTAAAGGTGGAAATCCTTTTTTTGTTCTATGTCTGTTTATTAACCATCTTCTAAAATCATCGTTTTCAAAGAGACCATGAAGATAGGTGCCCCATATATTTCCTTTTATCATGCCATCTGTCAGCCATTCATTCGTTGCCTTTCGTCTTATTCTAAACAAATTCATATCACCTATGGTTATGCCTTTGTGTATTTCATATCCCTCAACTTTTATGAATGGATTTGACAAAAGATGCCCCTTTACCTGCGTAGTAATTTTTTCTGGATAAAAGACAGTATAGCAGGGGAGTAAAGATAAGCCGTCAACCTCTTTGTATGAGCTCTCAACGCACTCAGGGTCAAAAAGCTTCTCACCCAACATCTGAAATCCACCGCATATCCCAACAATTTCTACATCTTTTCTTTTAGCAAGCTCTTTCAAAATTCTATCTATTCCAAGCCTTTTTATATACATCAAATCGTCTATAGTTTGCTTTGAGCCCGGTAAGATAATTATGTCTGCGCTTGCTAAATCCTCTTCTCTTAACGAAAAGACCAAATCAACATCAGGCTCAAACCTTAAAGGTTCAAAATCGCTAAAGTTTGAGATGTGCTTAAGCTTTAAAATAACTATTTTAACCGGTTTTTCAGCGTAGGAAAATTCTTGCTCCTGCAATTTTTTCGTTACTCCATCTTCATCCGCGATCCCAGTCTCAAAAAGAAAAGGAATTACCCCCAAACAAGGCTTGTTTAAGAGCCTTTCAAGCCTTTCTATTCCCGGAGAAAGTATCTCCAATTTGCCTCGGAACTTATTGATAATAAATCCTTTTATTAAGTTTCCAAATCCTGGTTTACACTCATCTAACAGTTTAACCGTTCCGTAGAGGGAAGCAAAAACGCCCCCTCTATCGATGTCCCCCACCAAAATTACAGGAGCATTAAGGTACTTAGCAAGTCTTATGTTCGCAATATCTTGGTCAAGGAGGTTTATTTCGGCTGGGCTTCCTGCTCCCTCTATTATAATAAGGTCATATTTGGCTGAAAGATGATTCAAAGATGTTTCCACAGCCGACCAAAGTTTATTTCTTTCTGATGCGAGCTCTTCTGAGCTTAAGGTTTTATAAAGCTTTCCATGAACGATAACCTGGATGCCCTTTTCTCCAGCTGGTTTAAGGAGGATAGGGTTATGGTGGAGGGAAGGGGTGATACCTGAAGCCTTAGCTTGGATGGCTTGAGCAATGCCTATCTCTCCTCCCTCTTCTGTCACATAGCTTTGAAGGCTCATATTCTGAGCCTTCAAAGGAGAAACCTTAAGCATTCTTTTTTTAGAAAGCCTACAGAGCGCTGTAACAAGTAAGCTTTTTCCACACCCAGATGAGGTGCCCTGCACCATCAAATACTTTGCCATAGCCTTTCGCTAAAAAGATAGATGAACGGAAAGAAAACTTCAGCAAGTTCAACCGTTGTCCCTAAATTATCCCCAGTTATCCCGCCAAATTTCCTTTCAAATAGGCTTTTTAAATACCAAACAAATAGAATAATAATAAGAAAGGCAAAGAAAAGAAGAAAGAATTTTTTAACTGTTATAAAGTATAAGATTAAGGCAACAGGTAAAAGAGAAGAATAAATAAGCTGTTTATTAGTAATTTTCCCCACAAATAGGGCTCCAAGTCCTGTGTTTTTTGCAGGTTTACTGTAGCGCATAAGAATTATGATGACAAAACGAGAAACAGTTAAAGAAAGTAAGAGTAAAAAATTTTTAGCTTGAGATACGATCTCATTGAAAATTAGAAGTTTAGTAAGTATGATCAAAACCAAGGCATAAACACCGCCAACACCAACCGTGCTATCCTTCATGATCTCAAGACGACGAAGTCTATTCTGCTCACTATCTCCTGTTCCCTTGTAAAATAAAGCATCAAAAGTATCGGAAAGTCCATCTGCATGAAATATTCCTCTAATCAAAAAAAGAGAAATGAGTAGTAGAAGAGAAAGCATAAAGGAAGAAAAATATGGGTTTAACAAATAAACGACAAGAACAAGAAAAAGTCCTTCTAAAAGACCAACGAGAGGATAGAAGATGATGGAGGATTGAAGCTCCCTTGCTGTAACATTGTTTAATCTTATGGGGACGATGGTTAGGAAGGAGAGGGCGACAAGAAAACTTCTAAACATTCCTTTGGTCAGTCCCTTTGCTTACTCCAGCCTCTTCAAAGGTTGCCATCTCTCGATAGACCTTTAAAGAAGCCTCAATTATGGTCATAGCTAAGGCTGCTCCTGTTCCTTCTCCAAGCCTAAGGTTAAGGTCTAAAATGGGTTTTAAACCCATGTAGGAGAGGGCAACTTTATGACCCTTTTCTGCGGAATTGTGGGCTGAAAAGATGTAGTCTTTGACTGTGGGCTCTAAAGCATAGGCTATTAGAGCTCCTGCAGTAGAGATAAATCCATCAACAACGACAGGAATTTTAAGCTCCGCACAACCTAACACTACTCCAGCTATGGCTCCTATCTCGGGACCACCAACCTTGGCAAGCACATCTATTAGGTCTTTTGGGTCGGGCTTGTTAACATCTATCGCCCGTTTTATTACTTCTATTTTCCTTTTGTATGTCTCATCATCTATGCCCGTTCCTCTTCCTGTTACCTCTTCTACAGGATAGCCGGTTATGACGCTAATTATGGATGAAGATGGTGTGGTGTTGCCGATTCCCATATCTCCTGTTCCAAAAAGATTGTATCCTTTGGCATGGTATTCTTTTACTAATTCCCTTCCAATTTCTATGCACTTTAAAGCTTCATCCCTTGTTAAAGCCGGTCCCTTGGTCATGTTTCTTGAACCGTAGACGACTTTTCTATCAACTAAGCCTTCAATCTTACCAAAATCGTAGTCTACGCCCACATCAACCACCACTACATCAGCCCCTGCATGTCTTGCCAAAACATTAATTCCTGCACCGCCTCGCAGAAAGTTAAACACCATCTGGGCTGTGACCTCCTTAGGATAGGCTGATACTCCCTCTTCCACCACTCCATGGTCTGAGGCAAAAACAAAAATCGCCTTGCCTTTTATCTCGGGCATAGAATCTTCATAAATGGCAACAAGCCTTGCGGCAATATCTTCAAGCATCCCTAAGCTACCAACAGGCTTTGTGAGATTGTTTAACCTCTTCCAGGCAAGCTCAAGATACTCTTTTTTGACCGGCTCTACTTTTAGGTTAATCATCGCTTTACCCTCTCTTAACCTCTATAAAAAATTTGTTGTTTTTGCTATAAACCTTACCCAAGGTAAATTTTACAGGATGCTTAAAAAAAGGTCCATCGTAGACAAAGGTATGGTATTCTCCCTTTTCGCCGCAGAGGTCAACGGTCCTTAATTTTTTTAGCTCCTCAAGAAAATCAAAGTTTACTTCCCTTCCAAGCCATTCTGGTCCAAGATAATCCGCATTAACTGCACAAACGATGGCTTTAAACCCGGCGTTGATAAACTCTTTCATCAAGCTTTCCCTATCAGACTGCCAAAGAGGAAGGAAGGGTTTGACCTCAAGCTCGCCACAAACCCTTTCAACCCAAGCTCTATGTTCCTCAACATCTATGTCTCCAAACACCCCTGCGTTTATACCTTGAGCTTTAAGCTCAGACACTGCCTCTTTGAAGGCTTCTTCGTAGCTCCCCCAGCTTGCTCCTTTTTGAAGAATAGGAATACCCATGGCCTCAGCCTGAGAAAGGATGATATCTCTCGTTAACCCATGAGAGCGAGACATTTTTCCGTCTTCTCGAAGCATGTTAAGGAGATAGCAAACCTCAATTTCTTCCTTCATTGCGTGGTAGCAAGCAAGTGCGCTATCTTTCCCCCCACTCCATGAGACAAAAGCCTTGATGTTTGTCATAGTTTTACTCCTAATTTAGTCTATGTAGTTATTTTTGTTTTAACATTTCAAACCCGTTTTGCTTTTTTAGAGCTTCTACTACAGCCTCGTATACTGCCTTCCCGATTAGTTCTCCTATTTTACTGTGTCCTCCTGTATAGGAAACCCTTGGACCGTTAGTTCCGGTTACTACGATAATATTGTCGGTGCCTGTTCCTGTTGCTTGTGCACCTTTTATGTAGCTACTTGGCACGTTTAGGTCTTGGAAGGCTGCGGTTTTAGCTTCAGTTGCTGTGATTATTGCCCTTGCCATTGCCCCATCTGTAAGATGGGCGTTCGTAAGCAGGATAATGTTAACCGTGCCTTGTGGTTCCATTCCCTCGATGTATTTTCCTTCGTCTACGCCAGTTCGTAAAGCATTGGTTTTAGCACCGGCTGTAACTAAAGCTACTACAACAAAGGGCTTAAACTCCTTTACCACTACCGCTCGGTTGTCCATATCTGCTGCGGTTGCAAGCATCGCTATTTCTTCTGGGGCAATCCCAAGATGCTTGGCTAACTTTTTCTTAACCTCCCTTATGTAGATTTTCCCTCCCTTTTCTTCCTTTGTCTTTTTCTCCTCACAGACCTTCTTCCAAATTTCAGGATGGGCTGAGTGATTAGCAACTGCCTTAACCTCCATGAAGCCATCAATGGTTGAAAGAACCCTTCGCTTTTTAGGAAATTCAATGACGAACGTTTTCTCCCAAAGCCTATCTTTATCCTTTTTTATCACAAACGCTTTAGCTTCAACCTCTGCTGGAAGTGGAACCCCTTCAATCTTAACATCCGCAAAGATTGAATTTGCATCGATTATAATTAGTAATAATATAATTATAAAAAGCACTGGTAGTTTTCTCACCATCCACCTCCACAAGTTTTAATAATTAAACTTTATTCCAATTCTAATCGTTCTCTCTGGCATTGGGTAATACTGCACGTATTCATACTTCCGGTTGAATAGGTTCTCAACCGTGCCTTTTAACTCAAGGTTTTTAATCGGACTGTAGCTTAGAGAAAGGTTAAAGATGGTAAAATCCTGTTTTTTTACAGCCTTCATGTAGGTAGGGCTGAAGTAATTCCAATCTACCACCTTTTCATCCCCACATAAACACCGTAGAAGGTTGCGCTCCATTTTGCTTCGCGAAGAGTAATCCCGAAAGTCCCCGTCCACTTTGGTGTCCAAAGGAGGGTTTTTGTTCCATAGGAGGTTATCTCTTTGGGGTCTTCGGTGCGATACTTGGTGTGGTAGGTTAAGTCTACAAAGGGTGATACCGAGAAAGGAAGCCCAAATAATGGGGCAAGCTCAGACATAAAGTTTAACTCAAACCCTTGTATTTTTGCTCCGTCAACGTTTACATAGGTTTGAGTTCTCCTGAGAGTTGGGTGAGGGACAGAAATTATTTTATCTTTATACTCGGTGATAAAATAAGCGGCATTTAAGTGGATAAGCTTTCTCTTTAGAACAAATCCAAAATCTAAAGTTTTTGACTTTTCAGGGTCAAGGTCAGGGTTCCCAAGGTATCGCGTTCCCCAGTAGGAAACATAGTCTGCTGCCATCTCATCTGGCGTTGGAGCCCTAAAGCCCGTCCCATAGGTTGTTTTGAAGATAAGGTCATCTCGAAGTTTGTAGTTTAACCCAGCACGGAAGCTCGCATGAGAAAAATCCTCATCCCTTGGGTTAACCCTAAGCCCTGCAGTGCTTTTAATCTTTACATTAAACCAATCTTGCCTTACGCCTGCGCCAATCAAAAGCCTTTCCTGAAGGAGAGAAAGCTTAGCCTCGCCAAATAGTCCAAAGTTTTCGGATTCAGACTTTGGATAGTAGGGTGGGGGAGGCGATTTTTTACTCTTTACATCTATGTTGATATAATCTCCCCCAAGGACAAAGCTTACCGGTCCAAGTCTAAAGTCACGAAGAATGGATGCTTGGTTTGTGCGAACCTCTTTGTTTGTTTGGGTATTCCCGCTTATGGTATGCCAGGTATCCTCATCTTTAGCATAGACAAATAAACCCTTAAAGAAAGGGGTGTGAAAATTGAAGCCTAAACGATTTAATGAAGAATTTTTATAATCTTTAGGTGTTAAATTATAAGTTCCACCAGGAGTATCAACATCAGACCTTAGGTTAAGAAGACTTGCGTCAAAATTCCAATCCTTAGCCGGGCTAAAGCCAGCCTTGGCAAAGAATTGTCCAAGGTTGTAGCCTGTGTTTTTATACTTTCCGAAGTCCTTTGCATCATAATCGCTTTGTCCCTCCCGGAGGTAGCTTGCGTAAAAGTAATTTTCACCCTTACGGTAGCTAACTCCTCCCTTTGCTCTCCAGTATTCCCACGAGCCAGCTTCAAAGTTTGCAAGCCCCGATGCTCCCTCTTTTTTTGGCTTTTTGGTGATGATGTTTATGACACCGCCCATAGCCTGCGAGCCATAAAGCACTGAAGCAGGACCCTTAACTATTTCAATTCTTTCTATCTCATCAACGAGAAGCTTAGCTAAGTTTGCCGTCCCAGCATAACCTGAATCAACTAAGATTAAAACCTTGCTTTTTAGGATATCCCCCATGACATCGTTTGGGAGCCCACGGAGTGCAACTCTACCTGTGAGCATTCCTGGATATTTATGCACATGCCCAGTTCCTGCAGATACCATCACATCCCCTACATCTCGAGAAGTAGCAAGAGCTGGGTCATCTTCTTTTATAACCTGAACAAAGGGTATGGCATTTTATGGCTTCTCCTCAATCCTCGATGCAGTAACCACCACATCCTCAAGCTTAACTTCTTTCCCCTCCTGAGCAAAGGAGAGGGAAGCAACGCCTAACAGAGCAACCAAACTCATAAAGCTTTGTTTCTTCCGCATACCCTCCTCCTTTAAAATAGTAATTTTTTTTACCATTAAAATTAAAGCATAAATTTTAAGCCTGTCAAGATCAAATAAATGGTATATAAAATTCCCATTAAGAAATCCCAAAGTATACCAGTTGGCGCCAACTTTGCGTAACTACTTTGCTGAGTAACTACATTGCTGAAAGCCTTTTTCGCTGGAAATTTGCTTTGTTAATAGTAGTCAATCATTTGTGAAAAAAATAACTTATTCTATTTCTTTAAGAAATTATAGCATTATTTTTTGAAAAGAATGTTTAAAGTATTACGAAAATTTATTTTATGCAATCAAATTAGGAGGTGTTAAAATGAAAAACCGCCTGAGATGTTTTTACTCCAGCTTAGTTATGTTAGGGCTTTTGGTTTCTTCAGCCTTTGGGGAGGAGGTAAAGGAGGAAAAGGTTAAGAAGGCTGAGGAGCTCCCTGAGGTTGTGGTTACTGCAACAAGGGTTGAGACCCCTGTTGAGGTAGCACCTGCAAGTGTAAACGTTGTTACTAAAGAAAGGATAGAGCTTAAGGCACCAAAAACAATTGATGAGGCTTTAAATGATATTTCAGGTGTATTTGCAAGAAGAGGGAAGGGCTTAATGGATACCCATTCTTTTATTACTTTAAGAGGAATTCCTGAACAAAAAAGAACTCTAATTCTTATGGACGGAGTTGTACTAAATAATCCATACACAGGAAATGTTAAAATGGGTGGATATTATCCAGAAGACCTTGAAAGGGTTGAGGTGGTTAAAGGACCTTTTTCTTCTCTTTATGGTGGTTATGCAATGGGTGGAGTAGTTCAGTTTATTACCAAGATGCCTGAAAAAAGGGAATTTACCTTAAAAACAGGGTATGGCTCAAGCTGGGAGCGTGGGGAGGCAATGGATGATCTAAGAAGGGTTTATGTTTCTTATGGAGATAAACTCTGGAATAAACTTAGCATATTTTTAAGCTATGGAAGGCAAGATACAAACGGTTATCCAACAGATTTTAACGTTCAGACAACAAAGCCACCAGCAGGAATTACAGGATATGAAGAAACTTATACAAGAGATGGCAGGACTGCCTATTTGATCGGTGACAAAGGAGATAATCGTTGGTGGGATGATGGAATTACCATCAAAGCACAATATGAGTTTACAAAGGACACAAAATTAAGATTAAGTTTTATGAGAAATCGCTATGAATATAACTATGATGACCCTCATACTTATTTATTTAATGCAACAACTGGGGCTCCTGTTTGGAGTTATAAAGTAGGAAGAACTACAGTATATGAAAACACTTTTCTTCCTGGTGGTGGAGGAAGGATTCAAAATACTTATGCTTTAAACTTTGAAACAAAGCTTTTTAAAGTCTTATCAATGAAGTTAAATTTATCCTATTTTGATACTGAAAAAGATTGGTATGTAACAACGTTATCTGGTGCAACAAGAAGTGGATGTGGACCAAATCCTACATTATGTGGATATGTTTCAAATACACCAGCTGATGCTTATATGGCAGATATTCAGTTTAGCCTTCCCATTTTTAGTAATCAGATTCTTACCTTTGGAGGCTCTTTTAGACGTGAGTATGCTGATACTAAAGAAAAATATTTAAGAAACTGGAAAGATGAAGATTCAACAACAACTTTAAAGTATGAATCAAAAGGAAAAGATAGAACCTATGCATTTTTTGTTCAAGATGAAATAATGCTTCTTAATAATTTAACAGCTTACATAGGTTTTAGAGAGGACTTTTGGGAAACTTATGATGGATATGTGATTGATTTAAATGTAAATGGAACCCCGAAGGCAGGTTATCCAAAGGAGTATCCATCAAAATCTAAGTCTTCTTTTAGTCCAAAGTTTGCCCTTGTTTATAAACCCTTTGAAACAACAACTCTGCGTGGCTCAATCGGAAAAGCCTTTAGACCTCCAACAGTATTTGAGCTTTACAGAACCTTGACACCCTCATCAGGAATTACCTATGCTGGAAATCCTCAGTTAGACCCTGAAACAGTTGTTTCTTGGGATATCGGGATTGAACAGAAATTATGGAAAGGTGCAAAGGTCTCTTTAACCTACTTTGAAAACTATATGAAAGATTTGATATATCGTAAAACTGTTAATGCTACTTATCAAGAATTGGTTAATGTAGGTAAGGCAGAGTCTCGTGGAGTTGAGTTTGAATTTGAACAGAGGTTTGATAAATGGTTAAGGCTTTTTATAAACTTTACTTATACTCATTCAGAAATTAAAGAAAACAAAGCAAATCCTAAAACAGAAGGGAAAAGGCTTACTTATACTCCTTTATGGAGGGCAAATGTAGGTTTAGAGTTTGAAAAGTCTAAATTTCAAGGATATATTATCGGAAGATATGTAGATAAATATTATATTAATGATGATAATTCGGATAAAAAAACTTATGTATACGGTTCTTATGATGAATATTTTGTGGTTGATGGAAGGATTTCTTATCAGCTTACAAAGTTTTCTAAGCTAAGTTTTGAAGTAGATAATATCTTTAATGAAAAATATTATCAATACTATAAAGCACCGGGGAGACAATGGTTTGTAGAACTATCCTTAAAGTTTTAGTTTTGATATTAGTTTTAAGCTTTATATGGGTTGAGGTTTTACAAGCTGAGACCCTTAGAATTACTGATAAACTTGGAAGGACGGTTATGGTTGATGTTCCTGTTAAGAGGGCTGTTATAGTGATAACCTATGAGCTTATTCCAGCTTTAAATTTGTGGAATCAAGTTGTAGGAGTTTCAAGGTGGGCAGAAGAGGTTTGTGGGCTTTATAGGGCAATTTTAAATGAAAACCCTAATTTTAGAAGGCAAACTGTTGGTGTTGGCTCTGATTTAAACATTGAAGCAGTGTTAAAGCTAAATCCAGACCTTGTTATAACATGGACATACAATCCAAATACCATATGGTTTCTTGAGAAAAAAGGAATAAAAGTAATCGGGATCTATCCTGATAGTCTTCAAGAACTTTATGAGGTTATGAGGCTTCATGGAAAACTTTTTGGAAAGGAAAAAAGGGTTGAAGAAGTAATTAAAGAAATGGAAAAGATTTTTAATTTAATTAGGGCAAGGGTTTCAAAGATTTCTCCTGAAAAAAGAAAAAGAGTAATTCATCTTGGAGGAAAACCAACGACTATTTTCTGTGGAATAGGAATTACAAATGATGTTATTAAGCTTATAGGTGGTATAAATCCTGCAAGTTCAATAAAAGAAAGAAATGCTGATGTTTCTATTGAAAGGATAATTCAATGGAACCCTGATGTGATTTTTATTCGGGGCTCTACTGGGTATGATGAAAATTGGCTTTATGGGAATTCTCAATGGAAATATGTGAAAGCTGTAAGAGAAAAGAGTGTTTATAAACTTCCAAGATGGTCAACCTGGTCGCCAAGAATTGCACCAATTGCCCTTTACATGGCAATGAGGGTTTATCCTGAGTATTTTAGAGATGTAGATTTTGAGAAGGTGGCAGATAATTTTTATAAAAAGGTTTTTGGGATTTCCTATTATAAGGTGAAACGCTATGAAGGGTATTAAGGCTTTGATAATTTTAGCTTCTCCGTTTATTGTTGGGTGGATTGCTCTTTTTCTTGGTGCTTATGGGGTTAGTCCAATTATGGTTTTAAAAATTTTATTAAATGAGATTTTGCATGTTTTTGATGTAGGGGATATCCCAGAAAAGGCGATAATAGTAGATATAAGGCTTCCAAGAGTTTTACTTGCTGGGATTGTTGGAGCTTGTCTTTCTGGAGCAGGTGTCACCCTTCAGGGAATATTTAGGAACCCTCTTGTTGACCCGTTTATCCTTGGAATTTCAGCAGGAGCAGCCTTTGGATGCGCTATAACCATCGGATATTTAAGCTTTTTACCTATCCAATTTATGGCTTTTATTTTTGGTATTACTGCGGTTGCTCTTGCTTATACGGTTGCAAGAACCCAAGGGGAAGTAAGTAGGCTTCCTTTAATTCTTTCTGGGGTGATTGTTTCAGCCTTTTTTACTGCCTTAGTATCTATAGTTAAATTTTTGGTCGATCCTAATAAACTTCAAAGCATTGTTTACTGGCTTATGGGAAGTTTTTCACTTGCCGATTGGAGGGGGGTAAAAGTTTCTCTTTTGGGAGTTATTTTTGGATTAATACCTGTTTTTCTTATGCGTTGGAGGCTAAATGTAATGAGTCTTGGGGAGGAGGAGGCAAAAGCTCTTGGGGTAAATGTTTCAAGGGATAGGCTTTTATTTATTGGTTTTTCAACTTTTGCGGTAGCGATAGCTACTTCCCTTTGTGGAATTATTGGATGGGTGGGACTTATGGTTCCCCATCTTGTAAGAATGCTTATAGGCCCTGATCATAAAACACTTGTTCCTTTAAGCTTTGCAGGGGGAGCATCTTTTATGATTGCAGCAGATACCATCTCTCGCACTATTACAAGCTTTGATATTCCTGTTGGGATTATAACTGCCCTTACAGGTGCACCATTTTTTATCTATCTGATGAAACGTGGTGGAAAAGAGGCTTGGGGTAAATAGTATGCTTGAAGTAAAAGAACTTTATTTTAGGCATAAAGGAGAAAAAAAAGACATTTTAAAAGGAATAGGTTTTAGTGCAGAAAAAGGTTCTATAACTACTATTTTAGGACCTAATGGATCTGGGAAAACTACACTTTTTAAATGTATTTCTGGAATTTGGGAAAACTATAAAGGAGAGGTTAAGGTTAATGGAATAAGTATTGATAAGCTTTCTTATAGGAGAAGGGCAAGGCTTTTTTCGGTTGTTCCACAAGACCATGAACCCGCCTTTCCTTACTCAGTTTTTGATGTAGTTCTTATGGGAAGGGCAAGTTATGTGGGAATTTTCTCTTCTCCAGGGAAAAAAGATTATGAAAAGGCAGAAACTGCATTAGAACTTGTTGGGATTAGACATTTAAGAGACCTTCCTTATACCAAGATAAGTGGTGGAGAAAGACAGCTTGTTCTTATTGCAAGGGCAATTGCTCAAGAGGCACCTGTTATGCTTCTTGATGAGCCAACAAGCCATCTTGATTTCAAAAACCAGATAAATGTTTTGAAAAAGATAAAAGAAATTGCAAGCTTAAAAGGTCTTACAGTAGTTATGACGTTACACGACCCAAACCTTGCAAGCCTTTTTTCAGACAAAATTGTGGTGATTAATTCAGGAAATAAGATAGCAGAAGGAAGTCCAAAAGAGGTTTTAACAGAAGAGTTAATTAAAAAGGTTTATGGAATAGAGGTAGTAAAAGTTAACATAAATGGGCAAAACATAATCTGTCCTTTAATATAAATTAGTTTAAAGGGGGGTGAGTAAGAGATGTGTGATATTTTAGCTATAGTTTGGCAAAGTTATTACAATATGCTTCATAAAGTATCAAAGGATATTAAGGATTTAGATATAAAAGTTTATTCTGCAAGGGCGCTTGATAAGGATAATAAAAGATTTGAAAAAGTTTTAGAGGAAATGGAAAAGGCAAAGGTTTTATTTCTTTATAGGTCAAATGAGCCTATATGGGAGGTTCTGGAAAAGAGGATAAAAAATTTAAAGGCAAAGATTGTTTGTCTTGGGCATGATCCTTCTTATTCCTTGCTTTCAAATGTAAGCCCAGAGATTTTAAATAAAGTTTATAGATATCTTGTAATAAACGGTGAAAAAAATGTGAAAAATATGTTTTACTTTTTGGCAAACAAGCTTTTGAATAAAGATTTAAGCTATGAAGAACCTGAGGAGGTTCCTTGGGAGGGGCTTTATCATCCTAAGGCTCCAAGAATTTTCAAAACCATTGAGGAATATCTTTCCTGGTATAAAGAATACAGAACTTTTGAAAAGACTGCTCCTACTGTAGGAATTTTGTTTTCAAGGCATTATTGGATAAATGGAAATACTGAGGTTGAACATTTATTGATTGAAGAGCTTGAGAAAAGAGGAATAAAGGTAATTTCTGGTTTTGGATATTCGGTTAAAGATAAGGCTTTAGGAACAAGGGGAAGTGGAGAGCTTGTTCTTGAGTGGTTTATTGATAAAGATGGGAAAACACGGATTGATTTAATGATAAAGCTTATTTCTTTCTTTTTAGGAACGAGTAGAGAAAAAAGTATGGATAATACAGAGGTTGCAAAGGATGGGGTTGAGATTTTAAAAAAGCTTGATGTTCCTGTTGTATGTCCAGTTACTTCTTACTATAAAACTATTGAAGAATGGGAAAAGGAGGAACTTAATCTTGATATAGGGTGGTCTATAGCTCTTCCTGAGTTTGAAGGGGTTATTGAGCCGATAATAATATCTGCTCAGGTTGAAGGAAGTGAGGATGAAAGAAGAAGGATGCCGATTGAGGAAAGGGTGAGAAAGCTTGTTTCAAGGATTGAAAGATGGATTGAGCTTAAAAGAACTCCTCCTCAAGAAAGGCGGATTGTTTTTGTTCTTCATAACAATCCTTGTGCTTCTGTTGAGGCAACAGTTGGTTCTGCAGCCCATCTTGATAGCTTAGAGAGTGTGGTTGAAATCATGAAGCGTATGAAATCTGTGGGCTATAAGGTTAATCCACCTGAAAACGGCAAAGCTTTAATAGATGAAATCATGAATAAGAAGGCAATTTCTGAATTTAGATGGACAACTGTGGAAGAGATTGTTGAAAAAGGTGGGGCTATTGCTTTTGTTGAAAAAGAAAAATATCTTGAGTGGTTTAATGAGCTTCCAGAAAAAACTCGTGAAAGGATGATTTCTGCCTGGGGAAATCCTCCTGGTGAGTATAAAAATGGAATTCCTCCTGCTATGGTTTATCAAGATAAAATCGTAATAACAGGAGTTTGTTATGGAAATGTGATTGTTTGTGTTCAACCAAAGCGTGGATGTGCAGGGGCAAGGTGCGATGGTCAGGTTTGTAAAATACTCCATGACCCGGATGTTCCTCCTCCTCATCAGTATGTAGCAACCTATAAATGGCTTTCTCGTGAATTTAAAGCTCATGCCATAATTCATGTAGGAACCCATGGAAATCTTGAATTCTTGCCAGGAAAGGGTGTTGGGTTATCTAATGCCTGTTTTCCTGATATAGGAATAGACACAATTCCTCATCTTTATATCTACAATGCTGATAATCCTCCCGAAGGAACAATTGCAAAAAGGCGCTCATATGCAGTTCTTGTTGACCATATGCAGACTGTGCTTACAGAAGGTGGGCTTTATGAAGAGCTCTTAGAACTTGAAAGACTTCTTAGCGAATATGAAGATGCAAAAAGAAAAGACCCAGCAAGAATTCATGCCCTTGAGCATATGATTATTGATGCCATAAAAAAGGCAAAGCTTGATGCTGAAATAAAGGTTTTTTGGGAGGGTAAAAAGAAATCTCTTTCTGAGTTTAGTCATGAGGAACTTCACAAAATACCTTTTGAGAAAATTGTTGAAGAAGCCCATTGCAAGCTTTCGTTAATAAGAAATACCCAAATTCAAGATGGGATGCATATATTTGGTAAACTTCCAGAAGGACAAAGAAGGATTGATTTTATCTATGCAATCTTAAGGTATGACAGTGGGCAAAAATTTTCTTTAAGAAAGGAGATTGCAAAACTTTTAGGATTTGAGCTTTCAGAGCTAATTTCTCAGCCTCAAAAAATAGACCCTACTACAGGTAAATCTTATGGAGCAATCTTAGAAGAAATAGACAAAATCGGAAAAGAAATAGTAAAAAGTGTTTTAGAGGGGGTGGTATAAAAATGGAAGTTTTAAAAAGAATAGATTGGAATAAACCAGAATGGATGGCAATAAAAGAGAAAATTTTAGAATTAAATAGAAAAATTGAAGAATCAAGAGAAATAGAGGCTTTATTGCATGGTCTTTCTGGGGGATATATTCCTTCTGGTCCTTCAGGGTTGATAACCCGTGGAAGAGATGATGTTTTACCTACAGGGAGAAATTTTTATAGCCTTGACCCTCATAGGGTTCCAACTCCTTCTGCTTTTGAGGTTGGAAAAAGGCTTGCGGAAAAGCTTATTGAAAAATATTTACGTGAAGAAGGGCGTTATCCTGAAAATGTTGCTATATTCTGGATGGCAAATGACATAATGTGGGCAGATGGAGAGGGAATGGGGCAGATAATGTATTTAATTGGGGTTAGACCTGTTTGGTTTTCAAACGGAAGGGTAAAAGGGTTTGAAGTTATTCCTTTAGAGGAACTTTCTCGTCCAAGGATTGATATAACAATAAGGGTTTCGGGGATTACAAGGGATAATTTTCCTATGTGTATTGAGCTTCTTGATGAAGCTATTCAAACAGTAGCTTTACTTCCTGAACCACCTGAAATGAATTTTGTAAGAAAGCATACCCTTGAAAATTTGAAAAATAATGGAGGAGACCTTCGTTCGGCAACCTTAAGGATTTTTTGTTCAATGCCAGGGACTTATCAAGCTGGAACCCAGCTTGCAGTCTATGCCTCTGCTTGGAAAGAAGAAAAGGACTTGGCAGAGGTTTTTCTCTACTGGAATGGATATGCTTATGGAAAGGGAATATGGGGGGAGGCAAGGCATAAGGAATTTTCTCAGATTTTAAAAACTGTTGATATTACTTATAACAAGGTGGTTTCAGATGAATATGATCTTTTTGGATGCTGTTGTTATTTTGGAACCCATGGAGGTATGACTGTTGCAGCAAGATACTTAAGCGGAAAACCTGTTAAAACCTATTATGGAGATACAAGAAATCCTGATTTTGTAGAAGTAAGAGACCTTGCTGATGAGATAAGAAGGGTTGTAAGAACAAAACTTCTCAATCCTAAATGGATTGAGGGAATGAAACGGCATGGTTATAAAGGAGCAGGGGATATTTCAAAAAGGATCGGAAGAATCTATGGATGGTCCGCTACAACCAAGGAGGTTGATGATTGGATTTTTGATGAGATTGCAAGAACCTTTTTAATGAACGAAGAAAATAAAAAATTTTTTGAGGAGCATAATCCTTGGGCGCTTGAGGAGATTGCAAGAAGGCTTATTGAGGCATTGGAAAGGGGTCTTTGGAACCCAGCTGAAGATGTTAAAGATGTATTAAAAATCCTTTATCTTGAAATTGAGGGGTGGATTGAAGAAAGGATGGGAGAGACAAAGGGAGATTTTCAGGGTGGTTCAATAGATGTTGTTACAGCTGAAGAAATCGAATATTGGAAAAATAAAATGAAGGAGGTTTTAACGTGATATTTCCTTTTACAGCAATAGTTGATCAGGATGAAATGAAGCTTGCCCTGATTTTAAATGTTATTGATCCAAGCATAGGTGGGGTTCTAATTATGGGAGAAAAAGGGACTGCTAAATCAACAACAGTTCGTGCCTTAGCAGACCTTCTTCCTGAGATTGAAGTAATAAAAGGATGTAGATTTAATTGTTCTCCTGATGGTCCCTTTTGTAGTGATTGTCTTGAAAAGATAAAAAACGGAAATAACCTTGAGACTGAAAAAAAGAAAATGAGGGTGGTTGAGCTTCCTCTTGGAGTTACTGAAGATAGAGTTGTTGGAACCCTTGATATTGAGCATGCCATAAAAAAAGGAGAAAAAAGGTTTGAACCAGGAATACTTGCAGAAGCAAACAGAAACTTCCTTTACATTGATGAGGTTAATTTACTTGAGGACCACATCGTTGACCTTCTTCTTGATTCAGCTGCTATGGGGATAAACACAGTTGAGAGAGAGGGTATATCCTTTACTCATCCTGCAAGATTTATTCTTGTTGGAACGATGAATCCTGAAGAAGGAGAGCTTAGACCTCAGCTTCTTGATAGATTTGGTCTCTGTGTGCAAGTAAATTCTTTGAGAGATAAGTCTTTAAGGATGGAGGTACTTAAAAGAAAGGCAGAATTTGATGATGACCCAGAAGGTTTTTTAAGAAAATGGGAGCCTGAGCAAAAGAAATTTTTAGAAAAAATACTTAAAGCAAAAGAAAATCTTAAAAAAGTAGAAATAGGTGATGAAGCCCTTTCTTTAGTGGTCGAAATTACTTCACAGTTAAACCTTGATGGACATAGAGCAGACATTGTAATGCTAAAATCTGCAAGAGCCTATACTGCTTTTAATGGAAAAGAAAAAATAACAAGCGAAGAAATTAAGAAAGTTGCCCCATTAGCTTTAAGGCACAGACTAAAAAGACTTCCCTTTGAGGATATCTCAAGTGAGGTAGAAAAACTTCATGCTATCCTTGAAAGAATATAGTTTAAGCTTTTCAGATTTTGTTTCTCAAGAAAAAGCAAAACTTGCCTTTCTTTTAAATACTATCGAACCAAAATGTGGAGGTCTTCTCTTAGTTGGTAAAAAGGGAACTGGAAAATCAACCCTTTTAAAGGCTTTTAAAGATATAGCCTATTCTTTAAACCTTCCTTTTGTTGAAGTTCCGATGAATGTTACTGAAGAAGCTCTTTTAGGTGGAATTGATATTGAAGAAACCTTGAAGCAAGGAAAAAGGATTTTTCAAAAAGGGCTTCTTGGTAGAGCAAACGAAGGGTTTTTAGTTATTGAGGATATAAACCTTTTTCCAAACGATATACTTTCTTTGATTTTTGAAGTTCAGGCAAGAGGAGAAAACATTGTTGAAAGAGAGGGTATTACCCTTAGGGAGCCTGCAAACTTTGTAATTTTTGCAACGATGAATCTGGAGGAAGGAGAGTTTTCAATTCATTTTCTTGATAGGTTTGGTATGTGTGTAATCATGGATGAGATTAAAGATAAAGAAAGGAGAAAAGAAATTATAAAGCTTAATCTCCAAGATTTTGGAAATTTGAGAAAAGATGAAGAAGAAATTGTTAAAGGGATTTTAAGGTCTAAGGAGTTGATAAAAGAGGTAAAATTAACTGATGAGATAAAGGACTATATTATAGAATTAGCTCTGAAATCTGCTGTAGCTGGACACAGAGCTGATATTTTTTTGATGTATGCGGTAAAAGCCTATACCGCCTATCTTGGAGAAAAAGAAGTAAAAAAGGAATATGTGGATAAGGTTGCTTCTCTTGTATTGGTGCATAGAAGAAGATTAATTGAGCCACCATCTCCTCAACAAGAGGAAGAACTTCAAGAGGAAAAAGAAAAGCAAGAACAAAATCAAGAAAAAGAGAAAAAAGAAACAAAGCAAAAAGAACCTATATCTTTACTTCCGGAAGGAAGCTTTGAAAGACCGTCTCAGGAAAAGGAAAAAGTTTTTCCAGTTGGAGAAGGCTTTAAAGTAAAAAAAATTTTACTTAAAAAGGATAGGATTATAAGAGAGGCTGTAGGAAGAAGAACTAAAACCAAGATAAAAGGAAGAGGAGGAAGGTTTGTTAGAAGCCTTATTCACGAAAGAGAAGAGGTAGCAATTTCTGCAACCATAAGAGCTGCTTCTCCCTTTCAGATTGTAAGAGGAAGAAAGGACAAACTTATCATAAAAGAAGAGGACTTAAGATATAAAGAAAAAGAGAGAAAGATGAGACATATCGTTATCTTTGTAGTTGATGGTTCTGGATCTATGGGAGTTGAGCAAAGGATGATACAAACTAAGGGAGCTATCCTTTCCCTTCTTATGGATTGTTATCAAAAAAGAGATAAAGTAGCTATGATTGTTTTTAGAAAAGATAAGGCAGAAACTATTCTTCCTCCGACTTCTTCTCATGAACTTGCTTTAAAAAGATTAAAAGAGATCCCAACCGGTGGAAAAACTCCTCTTTCAGTAGGACTTATGGAAACCTATAAATTAATAAGAAGATTAAAACTAAAGGAACCTTATAGTAGGTTTTTGGTTTTTCTTATTACTGATGGAAAAGCAAATGTTTCTTTAACTGGAAAGCCTGTTTTTGAAGAACTTCAGAGTCTTTGTAATCTTTTAAGTGGTATTTCATCTGCTGATTTTGTAGTTATTGATACAGAAAAGAAAAATAAGTTTATAAGGATGGATGTTGCTTTTAAGATTGCAGAATGGCTTAATGCAAGGTATTATTTAGTTGAAGATTTAAAAGCAGAAAATCTTTTAGCCATTACAAGAGCTTATAAGAATATATAAATTATGGGAGGGTGAGAATATGCCATTTCCAAGAACTTGGAGTGAAGAATTAATAGCTGAATGGTTACAATTAAAAGAATATTTAGTAGAAATTAGAGTTCCTATAAGTTCTTCTGAGGTAGAAGGTAGAAATGAGGTCGATGTAGTTGGTGCTAAATTTAGAGATAGTATTTTTAAAAACCTTTCATGTATGAGTTGGTGTAACACCTGTAAAAGCTAAACAAAGTAAAAAATTTTCAAAAGAAATTTTCAGAGGAGGTTCGAGATAGTATAGTTAATTATTTTGCAGAAAGACCTGAAATTAAAACTTATGGAAAAGTTAATAATAAAGGTATAAGAGAATTTATATATGCTTCTGCTCAAACAAAGCTAAGTAAAAAAATACAAAATACAAGAGTTTTATCTTTTAATATTAAAAATGTAGAGTTTTAATAGTAGTAATAACATTTGTTTAATTAAAAAACGGGGGGAATATGGAATATTTAAGATATTTGATTGATTATGGAATAATAGGGATTCTTTTATTTCTTAGTATTATTTCAGTTGCTATAACTATAGAACGAATAAGATATTTTAAAAAGGTTGATATTTTTAAGTTTTCAAGTCCTAAGGAATTAGAAGCAGATTTAACTAAAGGGCTTTATGTTATTGCGACAATTGGGGCTAATGCTCCTTATATTGGACTTCTTGGAACTGTTCTTGGAATTATGCTTACTTTTTATACTATAGGACAGGAAGGATTTATTGATAGTAAAAAAATAATGGTAGGGCTTGCTCTTGCCCTTAAAGCTACTGCAGTGGGACTTTTGGTAGCTATACCATCTGTCACTTTTTACAATTATCTCTTAAGAAAAGTCAAAGAAAAGATTGCCCTTTGGGAGGTAAAAAGTGGAAGAAAGGGAATTTGATTATATTAATGTAATACCTCTTGTTGATATAATGCTTGTTCTTTTAACCATTGTTCTTGTTACTGCTACATTTATTGTTCAAAGAAGTATCCCTGTGAAACTTCCTTCAGCTAAGTATGCTGAATCTGAAACTATAAGAAGTTTTCAAATAACTATTAATAAAGATGGGGAGATCTTTTTTGAGAATAAAAAAATAGGGCTTGAAGAGCTGGAAAGTGTTGTTAAAAGCATAGATAAAGAATCTCAGATTTCCATATTTACTGATAGGTCTGCCAAGGTTCAAAGTTTAATATCTGTGCTTGATATTCTAAAAAAGTATGATTTTAAGAAAGCAACTATAAAGACAGAACTTATAAGATGATTAAGCTAAAAGAATTTTTTATTTCTTTTCTTATTCATTTCTTTTTTCTTTTAAGCTTTGTAGTTTTATTTAGGTTAAATTGGGAGTCTTCAGCAAAATATATTGAAATAGATTTATCTTTAATAAATCTTGCTACTCTTTCAGAGGAAACTTTTAAAGTTGAGAAACGACTTGATACAAAATTAGAGAAAAAATTGCAAGCAAAAGCTCAACCAAAAACCATTTCCTCTTCTTTTGAAGAATTTAAAAGCCCTGCTAAAGAAATTAAAGAGAGTTCTTTTTCTGAAAATAAAGAAATAAAAGAAGTAAAAGAAATAGCAAATAAAGGGGTTAATGAGGGAGAATCTCAAAGAGAAAAGGGAATTAAAAATGTTAGTATTATTAAGAGTGGTGGAGATGGTTATGTAGGAGGGTCTGATAATAGAAATGTTGAAGGTAGTGACGGAGGGAAAGAGAATTTAGGGGAGTTAGAGAAATTAAAGGAAAAGTTTTTGTTAGAAAAACTTTCTTTTATTTCTCAAATTATTCACAATAATATTACCTATCCTTATATTGCTCGTAAGATGGGTTGGGAAGGAAAAGTAATAATATCTTTTATTCTTACAAAAGATGGTAGAATCAGTTTTTTGACTGTTGAAAAATCTTCAGGATATAGAGTACTTGATGAAAATGCTATAGATACAATTAAAAAAGTTTCAAAATATTTCCCTGCTCCTCCACTTGATGTTAAAATAAGGATCCCAATAACTTATAAATTGTATAAGCTAAATCCTGAGTAAGAAAATAAATTTAAACAATACAAAAATTAAACAATAAAATTTAAAATAGTCTTATTTAACATGAAAATATTTTTATTAGAAAGCTCCTTTACAATAAACCTTTTATACAATTAGCTACAAAAAATTAATTTTTATGTCCTGTTCTTCTCCAACCAATGTAGACTAAGAATAAAAATACAAAAAAGAACAGAATATAAAGCCATGGTAAGGGGGCTGAGGTAAAGCCAGACAGTTTAACATCCTCCATTTCAAAGCCCTTTACCGTTTGCGAACCACCTGGGACTAAATTCTTCTTTGTTCTAAAGGTCATATCCCCTTTAAAAAACTCTTTCTTGTTAGGCTTATCTGAGCCTTGGTTCTCTCCTTTCACAACTGCCAAATTGTTAAGAAAGGGCTTGGCAAGGGGTTTTAGCCCCGGGACAGAAAGAAGGACCCTTGCGGTAAACTCGGTAAGAAACGGGTTGTTGCAGGTGTGGTCGCAGCAGGCAAGCCCAACCTCCATCGCTGTCTCTGCATACTCTTTAGCTAAATGCTCAACAACCTCCTTTTCTGGCTTCCAGTAGCCTTTTCTTACCGTTTCAAGCATCCTTGCCACAACCGATTGATAAGCCCAAAGATTGTTTGCCTTCCTAAAAAGCTCCTTTATGTTTAACCCATACTTGTCTACAACATAGGTTTCATACATTTCTTGCCACTTTGCTGCGTCAACTACTTCCGGAGCAGTTACCTGCCAACCCCAGAGATGCTCAACCAACTTATCTATAAACCTTGCCCCAGCATAGCCCTCCTTCATCATGGCTTTTATCCATTCAGGGTTTAAATACCTGCCTCTTAGCTCCCTTCCCATGAACTTTTCTAACCTTTCTTGTTTCGGTTGATGGGGATTGGCAAGGTTTGTGATAAAGAGTTCAGGTGACTTTCCGTCAATCGTCCTTATGGCAAGGGCTAAGCCACCTAAATACTGGAAATAATCATCATTATCAAGGGTGGCGAATATGTTCGTTCCTCGGCTGTGCAGGGCAGCTTTAGTTCCGGATAAAGCTTTTTTGAAAAGAAATAGGCTTAAATCTTTGCTTAATTCTTTTCCGTTCTCATCAACGCTTCCCCAAAAGCCCTGTCCATAGATATGGCTCATCCTATTAATGTAAAGCCTTGCTACCTCTTCTTCCTTTTCCCAGGTGTTAGACATGGCAATGGCTTTATCTATTCTTGTTCCATAATCACCCGGAGGCTCGGAAAATATCCGAACGCTTGCAAGCCTTAAAGCCTTATCTTCTGGAATTCCTTGTTTTATCAAAATCTCCTTGAGAGATCTAACATTATTCCGAACAAAGTTATCCTCTTCCTTTGCTTCTCTTGCAAGGGAGACTGCTTGGTCTAAAAGGTGAACAAGGTTTGAAAAGAGGTCCCGATAAAGCCCGGATATGGTCAAAACTACATCTATCCTTGGGCGGGAAAGCTCCTCCCTTGGAATAAGCTCAAGCCCAGATACCCTTCCCCTTTCATCCCACTTCGGTCTAACCCCAAGGAGATACATAATCTGAGATTCCATTATTCCTTCATGTCTTATCGTCTCTACCGCCCATAGCACAAAGGCTAACTTCTCTGGGAAGCTTCCATGCCTTCGCTTATAGTCTTCAAGGAATTCCTTAGCAAGCTTTGCCCCCATTTCATAGGTTGCTTTGGAAGGTATCCGTGAGGGGTCAAAGGAGTAGAAATTCTTACCCGTTGGTAAGCTATCAGGGTTTCTAATAGGGTCGTTACCAGGACCAGAAGGAATATACCTGCCAGATAAGGCTAAAATCAAAGAATCAAGCTCTCGCTTAGCGCTCTCCCGAATTTTATCTTCAATTTCCTTTAGCTTCTTTCCTTTTTCTTCGCTGCTTAAATTTTTCTCTATGGATAGTATTGCCTCAGCCGTTGCCCTGATAAATCTCTCCTCAGGAGCTCTCCCAAAGGTATGGAGCCCATAGGGATTAAAAGTTTGTCTTATCTCTTCAAGATAGTGCTCAAGCTCCTCTAAATCCTTCTCTTCTCTTACATCCTCAAGCCCTAAGTCTTTAAGTATGCCTATTTTCCTTGATAATGCGGAGACCTCCCTTAACTTTGCTTCAGCAAGAAGAGGGCTTTTATCTTTGGCTGAATGATAGTCGTTTATCAAGGCATAAAGCTCGGTTAGTTCTTTGTTTAGGGTTGTTTTATCGAGGGGAGGCGTCATATGGTCTATGATGACTGCCATTCCACGGCGTTTTGCTTGCAAACCCTCTCCCACATCGTCAACGATATAAGGATAGATGTTTGGAATGTCTTGGATCAAAGCTTCAGGCGGGTCTTCGGGTGAAAGTCCTACTTCTTTCCCAGGGAGCCATTCATGCGTCCCATGAGTTCCAACATGGATTATAGCGTCAGCTTGAAATTTCTTCTTGAGCCATAGATAAAAGGCTATGTATTGGTGATGCGGGGGCGTTTTCATGTCGTGATAAAGCTTTTCTACATCCTGCTCCAGTCCACGAGATGGTTGAGGCAAAAGAAGGATGTTTCCGTATTTTACAGCGGGTATGACAAAGTATTTCTTACGAGATAAGTCGCTAAAGGTCATGATGTTTGAAGCTTCAGGTGGCCCCCAGGTTCGAATTACCGCTTCCTTAAAGCCTGAGGGGAGCTCTTCAAGCCAGGCTTTATAAGTTTCAACCGGTATGAGGATAGGATCGTAAGCTTTGACCAGTCTTTCAAGCTCACCCTTTGCCCAATTTCCGATGTTTCTTCCCTGTGCTAAAACATCCTCAAAAACTTTAGCCTTATCAACTTCAGGAACTGTATAACCCTCTTCTTTCAGTCTTTTTAAAATTTCATAGAGGCTTTCAGGCAGGACATTGAGATAGGCAGCTCCGATGTTTTGTTTGCCTGGAGGATAGTTGTAGTAGATGATTGCTATTTTTTTATCTTTGTTTGGTTTGTCCTGTAGATTAACCCAAGCCTTAACCCGGTTGACAAGCATTTTAATCCTTTCAGGGATGGGTTTTTCTATTATGTAATCTGTTTGAAGCTCTGGGTCTCTAAAAGTCTCTTTGCTTCCTACAACGATTGGTTGAATAATTCCGCCAAGTTCAGGCAAAGCAATCTGCCAAGTCCTCTCAAAAATGTCAAGCCCCGTCATCGATTTTCTCCACTCCTCTTCGCTCTGACTGTAGAGGGTTATGGCATTAATAACCGGGACTCCAAGCTTGCTTAACAGAGGAACCGCTGACTCGGGTCTTAACCCAACTTTTGAGCCAAGGGCTACTACAGCTCTGACTAACGGCTTCCCCTCATCGGAGAAGAAAAATTTCTCTATCGCCAGCTCAGATGGATAACCATAAACGGGTATCACACCAAAACCTTGTCTTTCTAACTCTTCACATATAGCATCAACTATCGCTGTCTGAGAACTTATATAGCTTGTTTTATAAAATATTATACCGATGAGATTTCTTTTATCTAATTCATCCTTCCTTGCTGAAAGATATTCTTTTGTAGAAAGATACACTTTTTTAGACTTATAATCATACACTGCAAACTCTGGTATCTTCTCAGGATTATCAATCTTAAGATTTAAACCAAAATCTCTGGCTAAAGCATAGTAAATCATATTTTTGATGTTTTTAACGCCACCGTTTTTATAGTATTCTTCAATTCGTTCATCAAGGAGAATTCCCATTTCTTTCATCTCATCATTGTATGAACCGCTTGCAGCTACGGCGTAAACTTTTGCTCCAATTTTTATAGCTTGAGAAAGTTCATTTCTTAGAATTTCAACAAGCTGTCTACCCATTATGTTTATAATTATTAAGTTTGATTTAGAAATGTAGCTTAAATCTAATTTTTTTATATCCTTTTGAGGAAAAACTTGAATTTCTAATTTTGGGATACCATCTTTTTTTATTTCTTTCAATGCTTCAACAGCAACCTTTGTATAATGGTCTCCAAGGATCAAGCTTACTCTAAAGGTATCTTTGTTAGTATTTTCATAAGCAAGGACATGGTTCTTAAATAAGATAAGGAATGCGAAAGCTATACAACTTAAGATTAAGTATAATTTTTTATATTTTTTATTCAGGAACATAGATAATTTTCCCATCTTTAAGTTGATAAGCTGTCCCAAGCCTTACACCTTCTCCTGTCAGTTCTTTGTTGGTGACTCTTTTTGCTTTAATTTCTTTACCTTTTTTTATGATAACTTCAATTTTTCCGTCTTCAGACCTCTTCACCAAAGTTACTTCAGACTTTGGATTAAGAAGTTCTATCATGTTGTATGTCATAAAAAGAGCGATGATTAGACTAACTATAAAAACAACGCTTGCATCAAAGAGATTAGCGATGCCAGTAAGGGGGTCTTCAAGTTTTGGCTCAAAGTCCCTTAAAAGTCTTCTTTTCTTATGAAGGCTCATTTTCCGCCTCCCTCTATCAGTTCGTCTAAGTTTCTTACACCTCTTTTAAGGTTTGCCAACACTAACTCCGATAGAAATTCCATTTCTCTTAGGTCTTCTCTAACCCATCTTTCCTTTACAAGGGATATTAAATAAGCGACTACACTACACCCAAGACCGACGACTGCCGTGGTGAAGGCTGTAACCATTCTGCCTGCCATCTCTGGCATGTTCCCCTGAGCAAGGGAGGCTAAAGCCATGCCCATAGGAATAAGCGTTCCCATCAGACCAAGCGCCGGACCTACCCTAATGGCAAACCTAACCTTATCAAGCGCCTTTATCAGCTCTACCTCAAAGGCCTGCAAAAGCCTAACAACCCTTGCCTCAGCTTCATCTATCCTCTCCTCCGAGACCATAGGTAATGCTTCTCTCAGCGCCTTCTTAAAGCTTTCTTGATAGTAGAAAAGACCGTGTCTTCTCTCGACAAACTCCCTCAAAAACCGACCAAGGCTTATGCTCATCCAGAATACAAGGATAGTAAGTCCAATAAGGACAGGATAGAAGAGTAGAGTTGAAATAACATAGAGAAAGCTTTCAAAAAAGGCTAAAATGTTCAACGTTCAAACCTCCCTCTTAATCTTTCTTTGCGGTTTAAACAGAAAACCAAACAGAAAGGCAAGAAAAATAATAAGGAGAATATATAAGGCGTAGGGAGGAAAGAATAGTTCTTCCGAAACAAAGGTCTTGTATATCTTTTTTGCTTCCTCGACCTTTTCTGGCACGATAAAGGATAAAGAAAGGTAAGCCCCGACCCCAATCATAGCAAGCCCAAGGGTTGCAAGCTTAAACTCTTTTGCCCAAATTCTAACAATAAAAAAGAAAACTAATGAAAACAGAGTAAAGGCTAAACCCAATCCGAA
>WYEB01000076.1_pt1 | contig 42447 bp, 49 predicted proteins | sample 6343061 | NCBI WGS metagenome assembly WYEB01 (sample SAMN13812332, study PRJNA600296) | hot springs metagenome | biome: ENVO:00000051; feature: ENVO:00002007; isolation source: sediment sample from Evening Primrose shelf | place: USA: Yellowstone National Park, Evening Primrose Hot Spring ... | reverse complement strand
TCCTCAACGCGATATCGAGGATAAGGCGCGAGGAGCTCTTAGCCCTGCTCAACCTGCTGCTCATATCGGCCGTGATCCTGCCGCTCCTGCCCAATAGGTTCATAGGGCCCTACGATTTCTTTAACCCGTTCGAGTTCTGGCTCACTGTTGTTATAGTCTCATTGATATTCTTTGCCCAGTACGTGGCCCTGAGGCTCTCGAGAAGGGGTCTGTTAGCCTTTACTATAATTGGAGGGCTGGTCTCAAGCACGACGGTCACCCTGAGCATAATAGACCTAAGCAACAGGAGCACTAAGGAGCATCAGAGGCCCCTGGCCATAAACGTCCTGCTGTCGAACGTGCCCCTCGCCCTAGTTCAGGTCGGGGCAGCCCTCTACATAACGGCTGAGTCGGCGGCCCCGCTGGCCTACCTCTGGCTCTCCCTGACCGTGATCACGCTCTCCCTGGCGGTGCTTGCAGTAATAGAGAGGGGAAGGGTCAGTCCAGTAGGGCTTGAGCCTCCCTCAACGCCTTTGCCCTTCCGCAGGATCCTGGAGTTCGCAACGCTTCTCTTCCTGATAACGGCCATAGCTAAGGTTGTAAGCGTGGCAGCCCCCTCATACCTGCCCCTCACGATAGGGGTCGGCGCCCTCGGTAACGCGTTAAGCGCTGTCATAGCGGTTGGCCTGCTCTATGCCAGGCACCTGATAAGCGCGCAGGCTGCTAGCCAGCTGTCGGCGCTGTCGCTTGCCGTGGGCATTATAGAGAAGGCTCCCCTCTCATTAATGTCAAGGGACAGCGAGTTCCGGAAGATCGTCAGCGTCGGCTCACTAGTATTAGCTGCCGCCGCTATCTTGCTCACGGCAGTCCCGCTTTAGGTCCGGTGTCCCCTTTGGTCGGCCGGCCAGGGGAGAGGATCTCATAGGTAATAATAACGAGTAGCAGATAGGGCGTTAGGGTCCTCAGCGATCTTGCTTGAGGATATAGGTTCCGCAGCAACTAGGAACCAGGGAGCGAGTGTGGCTCAGGAGAACCGCAAGCCTAAGGACATAACTGAGCTGCCGGGGGTTGGCCCTACTACGGCAGAGAAGCTTGTAGAGAGCGGCTTCTCGACAATAGAGGCCATAGCGGTGGCGACGCCCCAGGAGATAGCTCAGGCGGCAGGCATACCGCTGCAGACGGCCCAGAAGATAGTTGAGGCCGCCAGGGAGGCCCTCGACATACGGTTCAAGACAGCCCTTGAGCTTAAGAAGGAGAGGATGACCATAAGGAAGATAACCACGGGAAGCAAGGCCCTAGATGACCTCCTGGGCGGAGGGGTGGAGACAAAGCAGATCACGGAGTTCTTTGGCGAGTACGGCACCGGCAAGACCCAGGTGTGTCACCAGCTGGCCGTCAACGTGCAGCTGCCTGAGGACAAGGGAGGACTTAGCGCTAAGGCCGTTTACATAGACACCGAGGGCACGTTCAGGTGGGAGAGGATAGACCAGATGGCGAGGGGGCTCGGGCTCGACCCAGACAAGGTCATGGATAACATCTACTGGATAAGGGCCATCAACAGCCATCACCAGATGGCTATAGTGGACTCCCTCTTTGACCTGCTCAGCAAGGACAACGTTAAGCTTGTGGCCGTGGACTCCCTGACAAGCCACTTCAGGGCCGAGTTCCCAGGGAGGGAGAACCTGGCCGCCAGGCAGCAGCTGCTGAACAGGCACCTGCACCAGCTCATGAGGCTGGCCGAGGTCTACGACGCGGCCGTGGTGGTGACGAACCAGGTGATGTCAAGGCCTGACGTGTTCTACGGCGACCCCACGGCAGCCGTGGGAGGTAACGTTGTCGCTCACGCCCCAGGGATAAGGGTTCAGCTCAAGAAGAGCAGGGGCAACAAGAGGATAGCCAGGATCGTTGACGCGCCCCACCTACCTGAGGGGGAGACGGTATTCGCTATAACTGAGTACGGCATAAGGGACGCAGAGGAGGAGTGATGGGGTCTCAGGGCTGGATCCTCGCCCTCCCCTGGCTGGTAGCTGTAGCTATGACCATATGGCCGACCATACTCGATGTAAAGTACAGGGAGGTGCCGGAGCACTTCTGGGTTGTGGGGTCAAAGCTCGGACTTGCCGTCTCCCTCATGGCTTATCTTGGGCTTTACCCGCCACGGCTCCTGGCAGCTTACTACGGCCTGAGCCTCCTAGGGGCTGGCGTGGTAGGCCTCGCCTCACTCCTTGGCCTAATGGGGCCAGGGGACTTCTGGGCGGCTTTAGCACTATCGTTAACGCTGCCTGCGCCCTTGCCAGGCTCCCTCGTTATTCCACCCATATACATAGTGTTGTTCGTGGCCTCCCTCGCCGAGCTTGCGTCAAGGGCTATAATATCGTACAGGGTCTGCGGGTCGCTGAGCTGTCTCGACGGGGCAGTGATGCCCTGCGGCCTGCTGCTGAGGGAGCTGAAGTGGTGGTTCCCAGTTACATCAAGGGCGGTCTCAGACGTGCCCAGCGAGGCAGTCATAAGGTCGTGCCCTAATGCCAACGGTCAGGTCAAGGCGAGGCCGGGGCTCCCCTATGTCGCATTTATTCTACTCGCCTTACCTGTGTCGCTGGCCGTAGAGGCCCTCGCGAGGGTGCCCTGAATGGACTGGCCAAGGCCATGGTACTCAATACTGTGGGCTCCATGGAGGATGAGCTATATCACAAACGTTGTTGAGAAGAGGGAAGGGGGCTGCTTTCTCTGCGAGTCCCCCAAGATGGGCGACGACAGGAAGGCGCTGATAGTTTACCGCGGGAGGCAGGCATTCATTATACTTAACAGGTACCCATATAACACCGGCCACCTCATGGTGGCGCCCTATAGACACGTGTCAAGCCTTGAAGACCTGACGGACGAAGAGCTCCTTGAGATGATAAGGCTTGTGAAGGCTTCGATGGAAGCCCTGAGGCAGGCCTACAGGCCAGAGGGCTTCAACATAGGCGTAAACATAGGCGACGTGGCTGGCGCTGGGGTCCCGGGGCACGTCCACATACACGTGGTGCCGAGGTGGAAGGGGGACGCGAACTACATAACTGTGATAGGCGGGACCAAGGTCATTTCACAGGCCCTTGAGGAGACTTATGACCTACTTAGGCCAAAGCTTGAGGAGGCCGTGAGGAGGTATGGGCTCAGCTAGCCAGAGGCTAATACTTGTAGCCCACAACGACCTCGATGGCGAGGCCTCAGCAGCGGCCTACCTTAGGATAGCCTCAGCGGACCTGGCAGGCTCGTTAGTTTTCTTCGCGGAGCCCTATAACCTTCACGAGACAATGGAGGAGGTTAGGGGCGCTGCCTCTAAGGGCGATAAAGTCGTAATAATGGACATAGGCTTCAATGATGACTCAACCCCGAAGGCGTTGTCCATCCTGTCCGAGCTCGTGAGTAGGGGCGTAGCCGTGGAGTGGTACGATCACCACGTTTGGGAAGAAAAAGAGGTCGAGCTTGCGACTAAGAGCGGGGTGAAGCTCTTCGTTGACAGAAGCACGTGCGGGGCTGGCGTCGTTGTTCGCTACGCGTCAAAGGCCTACGGAGTCCAACCAGACGACTTTCTCCTAAGGCTTGAGAGCGCTGTCTGCTCAGCCGACCTGTGGACTTGGCAGGACCCCCTTGCCCCAAAGTTGGTCAGGGCCGCGAACAGCGTAGCTGAGCCTACGAAGCAGCCCTGGAGGCTGAGGCTCATAGAGAAGTTCCGCTCAGGCGTCCTATGGGATGAGGAGCTTGAGGGCGGGCTTAAGACGTACCTTACGGCTGAGCTAAGGAACTCTGCTGGCGACCTATCCACGATGAGCGTCTTTGAGGAGGGGGGTTGCAGGGTCGCCGCCATATTAAGGCGGCTTGAGCCGCCGTCGGATAGCATAATCGGCTCCATGGTTACGTCAAGATCTGACGCCAAAGTGTCTGTCATGGTTAAGAGGAGGGGCTTCGGAAGGGTTTCGCTCTCGCTGAGGAGCAGGGGGTCGGCAAACGTCCAGGTCATAGCTAAAGGCCTTGGAGGCGGGGGCCATCCGAAGGCCTCTGGAGCCTCGCTGAGGGTGAACGTCCTCATTTACCTGTTGAGCTACCTGGCACCAAGGCTTTTGACTAGGCATGTTTCAAGAAAGGTCGCGGGGATTGCTATAAGGCTTGGCGCATGTAAGGGGGACCAGGGCGTTGGTCCTGAGAACGTTTATACTTACTGAGAGGGTTTGGAGGCCTCCTCTTCAGGCTTAGCCTCCTGCTGAGGCTGCTGAGCTACCTGCTGGGCCTGGGCAGGCTTCTCTTCAGCTTTCTCTTCAGCCTTCTCCTTGGCCGCTCTCCTGGCCTCGGCCCTCTCCTTCTTACGCTTGGCCACCTCGGCGTCGACGTCCACGACATTTTTGCAACCCAGCTTTGAGATGACATCATCGACCTGGGACGGGTCGACCTTAAGGGTATAAAGATACCTCTTAGTCCTGAGCTTTACCTTCGCTCTGCCGTCTCTCGTGACCCTCTTCACGCGGCACTCTATAGCCTTCGGCGCTACCTTAAGGGCCTCGTCCAGGCTGTAAAGCTCGACAGGCATCGCAGACCCAGCTTTACGCCTCTAAGAGGGGTTTTTTAAGTTATGGACCCCGCTCATTGAACGTCTTCATCTTTAAAATGGAGAACCTGACCTTGTCACCCTCCTTTGGCTTAAAGTTCGAGAACCCCCTTATCTCCTCACCCTTAAAGTCGATATGTACTAGGTACTTGCCCATTATGAACTCAACGCCCTCAACCGTACCTTCATAGGGCCCCTCGCCAATTGCCACGTCCTCTGCCCTGAGGCCCACATACCCGTCCACATTGAAGACCTTGCCGTCAACTATGGCCATTGGCGGGTCGCCGATAAACGACGCGACGTACTTGTTTGCTGGGTCATTGTAAAGTTCTTCGGGGGTCCCGACCTGTAAGATCCTGCCATCCATCATTACAGCCATGCGGTCAGCCTCGGCCATGGCCTCTATCTGGTCATGGGTCACGTAGATGGTCGTTATCCTCTCCCTCCTCTGAAGGTCCTTGATGAACCTTCTCGCGGCTATCCTCTGGGGCGCGTCAATGTTACTCAGCGGCTCGTCAAGAAGCAGAACGCGAGGCCTCTTGACCAGGGCCCTGGCCAGGGCGACCCTCTGTTGCTGTCCGCCAGACAGCTGCGAGGGCAGCCTGTTAAGCAGGTCCTTTATGCCAAGCTCCTCAGCGATATCAAGGACCCTCTTCCTAGCGTCCGGCTCCCTCTCTATGGGCATCAATATGTTCTCAAATACCGTCTTGTGAGGGTAAAGGACGTAGTTCTGGAAAAGCATGGAAACGGACCTCTTAGCTGGAGGCCGGTCAGTCACTTCGATACCGTCTATATAGATTCTGCCTGAGTTGACCTTCTCAAGCCCCGCTATGCAACGGAGTAGCGTTGTCTTGCCGGAGCCTGAGTAGCCGAGTATAACGAAGAGCTCGCCATCCTTTATCTCGAGGTTTACCCCTTTCAGGACCAGATGATTGCCATAGCTCTTATACAGGTCCTTGATCAGTACGCCCAAAGTTAACCCCTTTGGGCGATGCAGAAGAGGGTTTTTTAGTACTTATCAACGCTAAGGTGTTTTCAGGTGCTTTTGCAGAACGCCCTAGCGCCCGGTCCCGGCTTGGAGGGGCCTGCGAGGCCTTTCGGACCTCACTGGCCCTCTCCAACGCGGCCGGCTTAACTTCCGGGTTCGAAACGAGTCCGGGTGTTGCCCGACCGCTATGGCCGGGCCGGGCATGAATGGAGGTTCAGTCTGACGGTAAATAAGCGTTTATGGCGCTTAGCCCTTGACCTCCACGTGCGCCCTTCTGGCGGCCTCAAGGAACTCATCATAGGTCAGTGGCAGCCACTTCCTCAGCTCCTCGTAGAGGTCCCTCGTTACGTAGCTTCTACCCTTCTCACTAAGCTCCTTCGTTATCTCCCTGTAGGCCCTTGCGACCCTGTCCTTCTTAGTCATAGTAGTTATTATAGCCCTCTCAATGTCACCATTGTAGACATACCTTGACTTGAGGATGACCTCTATGATCCTGTTTATCCTCTCGGGCACCCCGATGACGGACCCCCTGAGCTCTACTTTCCTTGGAACCCCCCACGGCACAAGGCTGTCAAGCATCCTGCTGAGGCCCGGCCTCGGGATCTTGTCAACTATGCCGCCTATCAAGAAGGCGTCAGCGGTGTTGACGTCCTCAGGCCTCAGGGGCGTTGTGGCGTCAGGCCTCAGTATTATTACCTTATCCGCGTCGTAGCCCCACAGGATCTCGCTGGGCCTCGCGTTGACTATAGAGACCTTGTTGACCCCCATTACCTCGTTCAGCCACCTCGCGGTCTCCTCATCAGCCCCCGTTATTGATAGGTGGGCGTCCCATAGGTGCTCCCTTATCACTGACAGCGCCACTGCCAGCTGAAGCCTCAGCTTTGACAGCTCCTCTGGCGTGTGAAGGAACTTCATGCTGAGGTCAACAACAAAGAGGGGCAGGGGCGGCTGAGGGAGATAATCAAGGAGCCCCCTCCAGGGAATGGTCCTCTCAGTGGGCTCAGGCCTCTTGACGAGGACCGCGTCAGACTTGACGTCACCTTTCCCGTAGACTATTGACTTCTTAGAGCCCTTCCACTCGACCTCAAATACCTTCTTCCCTCTCCAGTCCTCCTCGGCCAGGAAGTACTCTCTTACTAGCGTTTCGACTGCCACGTACTGAAAGCCTAGCCTGTAGAGCTTGTCGCCTTCAAGCCACTCCCTAGAGCCAAGCACGTTGTATCCATAGTTGTCCATCAGCCTGAGGAGGGCCTCAGACGGCCTTGTTCCAACCTGCCCCTTATCGCCCGTGCTTGGCACCCCTATACCATGAAGTCCTCAAGTGTCTTACGGGGTCTTTTAACCTTCCTGACAAAGGCCTCCGTTCCCTCCAACGTGGACCAGGAGTACCTAATTATTGGAAGCCTGAGCCCCCTGTTCAGGACCTCCATGACCCAGCTCACGGTCTCGGGGTCCGCTGGGTACCCGCTTCCCCTGACGCCGTACATCAGCCTCAGCACGTCAAGCCTTCGGTCCCTGATAACCTTGGCGATTATGCTGGCGGCCGACACGACGGCATATTTCGAGTCAGCCTTAGGCTCAACCACCAGGTCGCCCCTGTAGCCCAGATCCCTTAACCTCCTGGGCAGCTCCCTGAGCTCGCCGAACTTATCAATGTAAATAGCCTTTACGGCCCTGGGCCCCTTCAGTCTGTTAAATACTATCTTAAGGAGGTCACTGGCTCTCCTCTCCTCCAGCCTGTTTATGTTCTCAGAGTCTATCTCCTTCGGGGGTATGGGCAGGACAGCGAAGACCCCTATCTTAATGAGCTCACTGTAGAGCTCCTCACGCTGGCCCCTGCTGAGCTCCTTGCTGTCCCTCACGCCAATCTTCTTAAGCAGGGGCTCCTTAGAGTCCTCGATAGCGAAGGCAGCTATCATGAGGTCTCCAACTAGGCTACCCCTGCCAGCCTCATCTATTCCAACTATCCACAAAGCGGTCACTGCCTTCAGGCCCTGCTGTAGGAGGCGAAGTTCAAGAGCCCTGCGCCTGGCCCCCGCTCGACGTCTCCTGGTACTGCTCACTTATTCTCTTCTTCCACTCATCCACTACGTCATAGCCGTAGAGCTCCTTTAGCGCCTCTCTCCCAGCTTCGCTGACCATGTCAGGGCTCCATGGGGGGTCAAAGGTGACCTCTATCTCAAGGTTCTCCTCGCTTAGCCCTGGTATCTTGTCAAGCAGGGCCTGCTCAACGTAGGCGAGTATGGACCCCGTGACTGGACACCCAATGGCGGTAAGCGTCATCAATATCTTCACCTTTGGCTTTCCATCGGTTCTCCTAGCGTCTATCACATAGATTAGCCCAAGGTCATAAACGTTGACGGGTATCTCGGGGTCGTAGACCTCCCTGAGGGCTTCCTCGGCTAGCTGTATCAGGTCCTCGTCGCCGCTCACCTTGAGGAACGGTGGCCTCTTGGCGGTGCTCAACCTGTCCACCTTCACCTGCGTTATAGCCTAGAACTAAGGATTATAATGCTTGGTTACTTACGCCTTCTCGTCCTTGTCTTCATTGTCATAGGTTAGGACCTTTTCCCTGTAGAGCTTAAGCACGATGAAATATGAAATCCAGGGGGAGGCAAGCACCACAGCCGAGCCCACCCAGAGGAGGACACGTCCTAGCCTCGGGCTTAGGCCGATGAGGACGCCCCCAATTAAGGCTATCATAAACGTGATTATCAGCTTATTCCTGACAGCCCTCCTCAGTAAACTCTCCACCGAGCGACCTCGCCCCACCCTTTACCACCTCAAGTGCCCTGAGCGCGAGCTCCCTCGCCTCGTCCCTTGTGCGTGCTGAGGCAAGCACCCTTATCTCAAGCACGGGCCCCCTTATCTCGTGACCCTTGGGGTGGCTCTTGACGTAACAGCCGGGGTTCTTCCGCTCAGCCTCCTCAACGTAGGGGGCAAGGGATGACTCAGGCACTCCCACTACAACGAAGCCACAGTCGATGACCTCAAGGGGCGGGGCCAGCTGCCTAAACCTAGGCATAAGCTCCTCGAACATGGCCTGCATTTCAGCTGGGACGCCAGGGAGTGACGCTATGAGCGCCTCGCCAGCCGCGACGAGGGACCCCGGCGCCGTCCCGACAGGGTTCCATATAGGCTCAGCTCCCTCGGGCAGGTAGGCCATCTTCTCCCTCTCCTTGGTCATCTGCATGCCGCCGCTCTCGTACCTCTGCCTCACCCACTGCAGGGCCTGCTCATTAAGCCTGAGGGGCCTGTTGATGGCCCGGGCCACGGCCTCAAGGGTCCTGTCGTCATATGTTGGCCCAAGACCCCCTGTCGTTATTATGACCTTTACGTCGTCCCTTGAGAGGGCCCTCTTTATCTCCTCCGCCACCTCGGCCGGCTCGTCAGGGGTAACTATTATCCTCTCAACGCTGAAGCCCAGGAAGGTCAACTTTCTGGCAAGCCATGAGGCATTGGTGTTAACGATCCTCCCTATCAGCAGTTCATTACCTATTGTGAGGATCCACGCCTTAGGCTTCCTCATTATGGCCAACCCAAACACCGTGGCTGAAGGGCTGCAGGCGCTTTAAGGTATTACTGGCTTAGCTCCCCTTACACGTTCCCAGGACGAATAAGGCGCAGGGATCAGGGGTGGCCCTTGAAGCTATACAGCAGGCGGTTAGTCAGCTGTTCGGTCACATAGGGCCTACGAACTTCACGGGCGTAGGCTACGCCTTAGTGTTGACGGGGCTCGTGCTGCTGCTCGGCATTATAGTAATAGGGTCTGCAATACTCATAGCCAGAGGCGTTAAGGCCATGGGTAACATGACCCCTGGCAGGTTCGTCGCCGCGCTCATAGCGGTGGCGGTGGTCTTCATTATCGCTGGGGCGCTCTTCCCGTAGCGGCCACGACCTTTTCTTCCTCGGCAACAGCAAGCCTTCTTTTAAGGTGCTTTAACCTCACGAAGTCCTCCCTGGCCCTCTCATCAAGCACCATAGATATGAACTTGAGGGCCTTCTCATAGCTTGGCAGTATAACGTAGTCCAGCGCATTTATCAGCCTCTGGGTGTCCTTAAGCTCCTCTATCAGCCTCTTCACAGTCTCCTCGTACTGGGCGAGCCTGAGGATGGCCGGCAGCTCCTCCCTCAACATTACAAAGCTTTCAATGAGATCAGGGGAGGCGCCCGGAGGTATGGCAGGGCTGGCGAGGGACTCGGGCACCAGCTGGAACACGGGGGTCTTGACCGAGAACAGCACCATGGTTGACGCCCTGACCCTCAGGCTCTCCCTGGCGGCCTCAGCTATGGCCCATGTCCTGTCAATGCCCTCTGCGGCCTCCCCCCTGTAAAAGGTGGTGAACAGCTCCTCAAGAACTCCGTAGACCTCCTTCTGATAACGGTTGTACTCCTCGGCCACGCTCCTTATGTAGTGAAGGAGTACCTCCCTCTTCTCCTCCATAATCCTCCTTATCCTTCTTATCGTCGCGTACTCCCTTCTCAGCCTTATCAGGTTTATCTTCGTTGGCAGCGTTGACCTGACGTCTATGGCCAAGCGGGCTCCCGTGGGCGCGGGGCAGGGCTAGCTTAAAGCTCTAGCAGGCCCAGCTATGTGGGAGCGATGGAGCTAAGGGTGCTGGACTCTAAGAAGAGGACAATACAGGTTGTGCCGAGGAGCGAGGAGGACCTCTGGACTTTAGCAGTGTATATCAGGGAGGGCGATAGGGTCAGGACTGTCGTTCTCAGGGACGTGGCGGGGAGGGATGCCAAGCAGAAGGAGAGGAGGCCTATTGAGGTAACCCTTCGGGTTGAGTCCGTTGAGTTCCAGCCGTTCTCAGGCTCCCTGAGGGTCTTCGGTGTAATAGAGGAGGGCCCTGAGAGGTTCGGGGTCAGGGGCAAGCATCAGTCGGCGTACATAACGCTCAACCAGTCCATAGTCCTGATAAGGGAGGAGGGCTGGAGCGATAAGGTCCTGAAGAAGTTTATGGAGAGCGGGCCAAGAGGGCGGGCCGTCCTGGTGGCTGTAGACTATGAAAGCGCTGCCGTGGCCATCATGACCCCAGTTGGCCTCAGGACCGTGCTTGAGCAGGACCTCTTACTGGGCCCTAAGGACGACCCTGCAAGGGAGAGGAGGCTTGAGGAGGCCTTGGCCCAGCTCGCCGAGACCTTGGTTAAGGAGGCCTCGCAGGCTGGCGCCTCGGTAATAGTTATAGCCAGCCCAGGCCAGATCAGGGAGGTCCTAGCCGAGAAGGTCAGGTCCTTAGCTCCACACCTGCATATAATCACCGATAGCGTCTCAGGCGGCGGCCTCGAGGGAATATATGAAGTTACGAGGAGGGACTCTGTACTAAGGGCCCTGAGGGAGATGGATTCCGTCGCGGCACAGGAGGTCATCGAGGAGTTCCTGGTGAGGGTTTCGAGCGACCCGTCGCTGGTGGCCTACACCTTAGATGACGTGGCTTTCGCTGCCGAGGCCGGCGCCGTGGAGGAGGCCGTAATCATTGACGAGTACCTCTACGCCAGTGATGACGAGCAGAGGGAGAAGTTCAGGAGGCTGATGGAGCTCATAGAGCAGAAGGGGGGCAGAGTGATAATAATAACCTGGGACTCGCCAGCGGCCTCAACGATATTCAACATGGGAGGAGTCATAGCTATCCTAAGGTATCGGCTCCAGAGGACGAGTGGTTAGGAAAGGGCTCTGAGGACAAGGTTCAGATCGCTCTCGTGCGCCACTATTAAGTCACCTAGGGGCCTAACATCAGATATGTCAACATCGACGTCATTACCACCGACATCAACGGCCCTAGCGCCGCACTCTCTTGCAAGGCCTATAGCGGCAGCGGCGTCGACGTTCCTCAGCTTCTTCCTGAGGTCTACGTAGGCGAGCCCCCGCCCTAGGCCCACCATGGCTATCTCGAGCGCGGCGCTCCCGAGGCTCCTCAGCTTAAGGTCCTTCACCAAGCTGAACAGCCTCGCCACCCTGACTGCGTCCTCCAGCGACTCAACGTAGGTGAACACTATCCTCCTGGGCTGGGGCCTCGGGCTGACCCTCTCATCATTTACATAACAGCCTTGCCCCCTGGCAAAGGAGAGCGCGGGCCCGCCAAGCTGGGATATCGCGCCTGCCACCACCTCGCTTAACCTCCTGGAGCTCGGCCTCGCTATGGCCACCGAGACAGAGGACCACGGTATGCAGTGCTCATAATTTAGGCTTCCGTCGAGGGGGTCCACCACAAATACGTAGCCGCCCGAGCCCGTGCGGCCGCTCTCCTCGGAGACCAGGGTGTACTCCTTGAGCCTTGACCTGAGCCTCTCAGCTATTATTTCTTCAGCCTTCAGGTCAGCCCTAATGGTATCACCCTTAACCACCTCCGTTAGCTCACTACACCACCTGCTTATGAGGAACCTGGAGGCCTCCTCGGCCAGCTCAACAGCTAACCCCCTGAGCTCCTCTGGCTCCACTTAACGTCCCTCTAGTAGGCTGATCCATCGCTATTTCAGCTTAAGCGTATGACGCAATCATTGAAGCCAGGGCCAAGGGAACGGCCACCACGTAGAGGGCTTCAAGCCCCCAGCCGGTTATGACTAGTCCAGCGAGTATGGGTGACAGGACCTCAGCCGCGCCTGATGACAGGGAGAAGACGTAGTTAGCCTTTACCTCTGATTGCGAGGATTTCATAGCCTGATAGAGTGTCGTAGGGTACACCAGGGCGTGAGGCACTGAGAACAGCAGCAGGCCTATTACGCTCAGTAACCCGCTTCTGGTAGCCAGCAGGATCACTGAGATCATAAGTGTCGTCACGGCCAGCTTCTGCGACCGTTCAACGTTTCTGAGGCCCATCGAGAGCCCCCTTATAGTACCTGATATTAGGAACAGCAGGGAAAGGAGGGCAAAGGAAGTCGTGACAGGCAGACAAACAACCTTGGAGGAGTAAAGGGGCCAATAGGAAAGGACTAGAGGCAGTATCAGGGAGTAGGCGAAGTTTGAGGCGAAGGCCTTTGCGAACAGCCTCACTTTGAACATCTCAGCTACGTCGTCTACTGAGGGCAGCTCAACCCTCACACGGGGCAGCTCGACCCTGTAGGCTATAAGGAAGACCGCTATCGAGACGGAGACGACCGCAGCGCCTAGAAAGGACATTGTGACGCCTCTAAGCGACAGGATTGACGTAAAGGCCATGGCGGTGACCAGGCCTATAGAGAGGGCCAGCGAGTAGCTCGCGACCCCCTCAAAGGGTCTTTCAACAGATGACATTTTGTGAAGCAGTGGTGCAAGAATGGAACTAGCTATGCCGGACCCTATGCCAGAGAGGGGTATGGCTAACATTGCGGCGGAGGGGGACACGTAAAGCAGCAGGAGGCCTATGCCCAGCAGGACTAGCCCTACGAAACCAACGTAGTTCGGCTCCCTGATCAGGGCAGCCGCTATGGACCCAACTGCTATTGAGGCCCACAGGATGACGGTGAACAGGGCCACATTGGCCAGCTTGAACCCGGTTAGGGCTAGGAAAAGCGGTGTGACCGCCTGAAGTATGGCCGTTGAGAACCTTATGGAGGCCGTTGAGGCGGTTAAGGCCAGGGCCTCCTTCCTCAAGCGGCTTTAGTCCTCCTCAAGCGCCTTCCTGTAGACCTCTAAAAGCCTGTAACCGATAGTCTCAGGGTTGTGCCTCTCCTTCACTATCTCTACTGCTCTCCTCGACAGTTTGCCCCTCAGCTTGTCATCAAGTATGAGGGCTTCAAGGGACTTCGTAACCGAGTTGACGTCGTCAATTTCCGTCACGAAGCCACTGTCGGAGACCAGCTCAGGTAGGCCTCCGGCGCTAGAAACCACTGGAACGGCGCCATGTGCCATGGCCTCAAGGACCGTGAGGTTGTAGGCCTCAGCGCGGCTTGGCGCTAATACTATGTCTATAGTCGGCATTATCGTGTCATGAAGTACATCGTCCTCGACACGCGTCAGAACCCTCACGTTCCTGGGCAGGCCTAGAGACTTAAGCGGGCCTATTACTGTCAGCCTGGCGTCCTCTACGCCCCTTGAGGCCTTCATGAAGGCCTCTAAAGCTATGTCAAGGCCCTTCCTGTACAGGTCCCTTGCTACGATGAGCACGTTAACGCCCCTGTGACCCTTTGCAGCCATGGCCTCAAGCGGAGGGGGCACCACGTATATTCTTGACCTGTCGAATCCGTCGGCCATGAAGCCCTTAGCGGCCCATGAAGTCCACGTAATTACCGCCCTACAGGTGCTAAGCTTCACCTTGATAAGCTCTGACAGCAGCTTCCTGGCCGCGCCGTCGACCTTGAGGTAGCCCTCCAGATACTGCCCTGGGCTTTGGTCAGCCTCGTGGACGCATGGTATTGCAAACCTTGTGAAGTCCACAAAGAACGTGTGGGCTAGGTCTAGGCCCTTCCCAATGGGCTCTCTTAGAAGCCGGGCTGCCTGCCTTACAAGGGCCCTAAGGCTGTCCAGCGGTGATAAGGCCTCATAGCTGGGAGGCGCCATGTAAAGCCTCGTTATGTTGTTAGGGAGGTAGTACTTCACGGTCGCAGGGGCGTGCTTGACTCTGAGCTGTGGCCCCCTCCTGAGGCCCCTGATCCTAGGATCCACCTCGGCTACCAGCAGGACCTTAAGGTGCCCGTCAAGGCCTTGGCCAACTGACAAGCTCAGCTCGTCACGCGTTAGTTCTCGCTCGGCCTCGCTTCGTAGTCCTGCAAAGGTCAATTGACTTCAGTTTGACATAAATAAGGTTAAAGTTATTTTAAGACGTGTGGACTCGCGGTCCACGCTTAACGAGCTAGGCCTCTTCAACCTCTCCTGGGGTGCACCTGTTCACGTAATCTGAGTCTACGGAGAGATCTGACTTTATCAGGCCTGCGTAGTAAGCGACGGTTGACGACATAAAGGCCTTGAAGGCGTCTCTGCTAAAGGAGAACATCGCATAATATTCTTCATTGACCTGCGGGTGCTCCTCTAGACATGCAAGAGAGGCGCTAGCTGACCTGGGGTCAACGACCATTGCCAGGAGGTTCAGGGCGCCCTTCGCCGCGTTGGCCTTCATGACGATCTCTCTCAGCCTCTCGACAAGCTCGGCGGCGATGCTGAAGTCAACCTTAGAGGCCGCAAGCGCCAGTAGCTCAGAGTCAGTGACGTAGCCTAGGTCAGCTCTAAACCCTAGCCATTCAGCTAGCCTCGCCTTGTTAACGCTCCCGTTGTGGGCCAGCGCTACAGACCTTTCATTAACCTGGACAAGGAAGGGCTGTGAGAACAGTGGGCTCCCCTTGGGTTCGCCCCTCGAAGCCATCCTTGCGTGCACTATCATCGCCTTGAAGCTGCCTGCTGCCTTAGCTATGAGGGCGTAGGTGGGGTCTTCCCACATGGAGGTCACGGACCTGTAGTGAAGCGCCCCTTGGTCGCCTATGGCGTAAAAGCCCCAGCCGTCAGCGTGAGAGCTCATGTTGTCGAAGACGTCATGCTGAGCGGCCTTAGCCAGGGCCTCTAGCAGTGAACTTACTCCCTCTGAGCCACCACGCTTTATGGCTAACATCCTGCACAAGGCCGCTCCTAGAGGGAGAGCCCGAAGCCCCTTAAGAAGTAGTCCATCCTCTTGAGCTCCCTCAGGAAGTCCTTCCCCTGCTCCGTCAGGACCAGGTAGTTGCCGTCCTCGCTCCTCTCCTCAATCACAAGCCCCCTCTCCTCAAGCTCGGCTAAGTAGGCCAGGAACCTCTCATAGGGCACGTTCGACTCAGACAGCACGTGGGAGAACCTGGCCCTTCCGCCCTCCTTCTCTATGTTCCTGAGCAGGTCGAAGTATATCCTAAGCCTGCTCCTTGGAGGCGCTCTACTCAACCCTGTACCACCTTATCAGGAACGCCAGCAAGAGTAAGAACGACGCGAACTGCACCAGCTCGCCAACTATGTAGTAAAACGGCGTCATGGTGGCCGAGGCGTAGAGCATCGTGACGTGAGCCAACAGCAGTACGGTGAAGGCCAGGAGGACCAGCCTTGAGAGCGAGCTGCCGGACCTTGTAGAGAGCAGGAAGCCCTCGAACAGAATTATCATGAGGAGGAGTATAGAGAGGACCTGTGAGGCGTCAAAGACGAGGTGACCCAGGAGGAAGTACCTCCTCAGCTGACTTGGCGTTATTATTATGAGCGGCGCAAGGGACGAGGCCCCTCTCCAGAAGGTCTCGCGGGTGTAGCCGATGACTAGCAGCAGGTAGGCCAGGTTCTCCACCATGAGGTACGTAATGCCCATGAAGTACGTCAGCCTGGCGTCCTCATAGACGTTCCCGAGCCTGAGCCCCAGTATCAGGCTCATAGCGCCCTGTAACATAAGGCCGACCCCGAGGAGCGCGAAGCTGAGGCTTAGGTAGGTAAGCAGGCCCACGTCTCCGATCTTAAGGTAGCGGTAGGCCGCGAAGCTCACGGCTAAGGCTATTAGGCCGCTGACCACGCTGAGGGCACCGCCGACCGCTATGAAGCCCAAGGAAGCCAAGGGCCTTGTGCCACCTTTGTCAAGTCAGCCTTGGCTTAAAAAGGCTCGCGACCTCAGAGTCGCCGCCTCCTCGATAATCCTCATGAAGAGCTCCTGCGAGGCCTCGTAGGCTTCCTCAAGGGCCAGGCCCTCGGCTATGTAGTAGTGTGACACCAGCGCCATTATGATGTCACCAGCCCCTGTCCTGTCCTTAAGTCTTGGCCCTCTGGCAGGCATCGCCGTGGCCACGCCGCCAGAGAAGAGCACGGCCCCTCCGGGGCCCACCGTGTACATCACCGCCTCAAACCTCTGGGAGAGCCTCCTCGCGATTGGCAGGGGGCCATCGTCGTCGGACATGTGAACAAGCCTAGCGGACCCTGGCGGTATCTTGTCCCACCAGCCCTCGCCCAGCGACCTGGCGTAGCCCTGGACGTCAAGGACGGTGACCAGGGGTGAGCCTATAACGCCGAGCGCCTCAAGGGGCACTTCGTCAAAGTTCGGCGAGACCAAGACCAGGTCAGGTTTACACCTAAGGACAGCCGACCTCAACTCCTCAGCAGAGAGCGGGGAGGCCTTGGAGGCCACCTTTGTCCTCCTTTCACCGCTGGCCGCGTAGGTGTGATGCATCACGTAGCCCTTGTCATGCCTCTCGCAGCAGACGCGGGTTATGCCGAGGGACTGTTCAAACAGGACGGTGTCCTTGACCCTCAGGCCGAAGGGACCTATGCAACAGACTTCATAGCCCAGCCCTCTCAGCGCGAGCCCGGCAAACAGGGCAGGCCCTCCTGGCAGCTTCACAGTCCTCCTCTCGACCTCGAACTCTATCTCGTCAAGGGTCGGCGCAGATATCACAAGGGCTCTCAACTCTGTTCACCCCTTAAGCACGGTCCTCTAGGCATGGGGAAGAGCTTGAGGTAGTCCAACATAACCCTGCGGGGTCCAGGCCTTGAGACGAGCGTCTGGTCGTCAGAGAAGACAACATGCTTTGCGTCGCGATTTTCAAGCTCATTTACAACCTCCGGCACGTCGGCGAGAGCTGCCACATATCCGCTCAGGTGCGAGGCCCTCCACCGGCCCTGGCGTCTATCCGCAAGGCCCTTTTAGACATTGTGGAAATAATTTTCTTCACCGCCTAGGCGTTTACTTACATTACGTAGAGATAAACACTTTTCGTTTATCTATCCGAGACTCGCAGAGCTGCTGCGGGTCCCTGATCACGAACTCCTCCAGAACCCTTCCGTCACGGTCAAACCTGACCCCCTCCTCCTTTAACAGGGCCCTCTTGACCTCAGGCCCCCCAGGCGTGTAGCCCCCTATGCTCCTGTCAGACCTGATCACCCTGTGGCAAGGTATCTCGATAGGCCTCGGGTTCTTCTTGAGGGCCATGGCCACGACGCGGGGGTGCGTACCCACGCAGGAGGCTATAACGGCGTATGTAGTTACCTTGCCCCTGGGTATGCGGGAGACGACTTCATAGACTTTCTCAAATATTTTAGCTCCCTTCATGATGCTACAGGAATTAATATTGGTCCTGGCCTTAAAGCAAATGGGGATCCCAGGCTTGTCAGCGGGATCAGGGGGAAGCCGTGAGGAGATGGAGGAGGCCGCAAGGGCCCTCGGATCCTCAATAGGCGTCTTCATAGCTTCGCTCATCGAGGCTATGCCTCGGGTCCTCAGGGCCCTCTCGACACAGGGCAGCGAAGTTCCCTACTCAGAGCTCGTTGACTGGGCGAACAGGACTATGCAGGCGGTCAGCGACACGATAGTGAGGGAGCTGCCCCCTGAGGAGGTCGCAAGGATGACAGAGGACGCCATTAGGTCGCTTAAGGGCATCGCTGCGATAGCGCTAGAGGTCTCGAAGGCCCTCGGGGACCCACAGGTCGTTGACATCATAAGGAAGACCGCAGAGGGGTTCAGGAAGGGGCTTCAGGCAGTCACGTCACCCAACCTCTCTGACCTCATGAGGGCCATGTCAGACCCTGACGTGATATATGCGGGCGTCGTGCTCCTGACCCTGCTTAAGGCCCTCGGCGAGGCCGTGAGGGCCTCCTCAGCTGCCTCCAGAGGAAGCGCTGAAACGAAGCCGTAACGCCTTCGCGTAGTTAACTGTAGCCCTTCCTCTTAGTAATACAAAGGCTGGACTACTGGACTAGGGCTGTTTCATTGTTGGTGATTGATGGTTAGGTTTATAAGCTCTGGTTTTGTTTAATATTATTGATGTCAGCACCGGAGAGGCTGCTGAGGCCAAAGGAGGTCTGCCAGAGGCTCGGCATCAGCTACCCCACTCTAGCTAGGTGGGTCAGGGAGGGCAAGATCAGGGCCGTCAGGACGGCCGGCGGCAAGTACAGGATACCTGAGAGCGAGGTCAGGAGGATAGCCGAGGGCCTTCCCGCCAGTAAGGAGGTCAGGGCGGTCATATACGCGCGGGTAAGCTCCCCAGGCCAGAGGGGTGACCTGGAGGGTCAGGTCCAGTACCTGAGGCAGTACTGCTCCTCCAAGGGCTACAGGGTCGTCGACGTGCTGAGTGACGTTGCAAGTGGCTTGAAAACTGATAGGGAGGGACTGCTGAAGCTCCTCGACTACGTCATCAACAGGCAGATTGACGTGGTCGTTGTGGCGTACAGGGACAGGTTAACGAGGTTCGGCCTTGAGTACCTTGAGTACTTCTTCAGGCAGTACGGCGTCAGGGTTGAGGCCGCCCTTGGCGAGGAGCCCAAGGACTCCCACCAGGAGCTTTTGGAGGATCTGATAGAGGTCGTGAGCTCCCTCGCCGGGAAGCTCTACGGGCTGAGGAGCCGCAGGAGGAGGATGCTGGTCGAGGGGTTTAAGAAACTACTGGAGGAGGTCGAGGAGCACGAGTGAAGTTACAAGGACTGTTGTCGTAAGATCTGAGCCGTTGCCCAGGAGGACCTTCAGGATCTTCGTGGAGCTCGAGGGCATGTACAGGAACATGGTTGAACAGCTAGTTCTATACGCTGTAAATAACAACATAACTAAGTTCACTAGGCTTAAAGCCGAGAGGTACCGTGAGGTGAGGTCGCTGTACTCCCAGTTGCCCTCTCACTACGCCTACACGGCATGCCAGGACGCAGCGGAGAGGGCCCACTCGTTCCTTAGGCTCAAGAGGATGGGGAGGGCGAGGAAGCCCTACCCTGAGGTCAGGGGCGTGAGCATATGGCTAGACGACACCTGTGGAGGGCGGAAGGGCTGACCTCGATAAGCCTGGCAACTCATAAGGGCAGGGTCAGGGTATCCTTTGAGCTCAATAAGCACTTCCTGAGGTACGTTAACAGGGGCTGGAGGCTCACATCGGAGGCCAGGGTCAAACTGGATTACAAGGAGAAGAGGCTGGTGCTCTACCTCACGTTCAAGAAGGAGGTCAGTGTGTACAGGCCGAAGGCCTATATCACGGTCGACGTCAACGAGGACGCTGAGGCAGTCCTCATTGACGGGATTGTCTACCTCTTTGAGACAGGCCTGAGCAGGGTGACCCTTGGCTACTATTACAGGAGGAAGAGCGTTCAGGAGAAATATGGCAAGGCCTACGGCCTGGGCAGCAGGCCAGCGAGGAGGGTGTTCAGGAGGCTGGGCAGCAACGAGAGGGCCCTGAAGAGGGATATAAGGTGGAAGCTGGCTGCGCTGATCGTAAGGGAGGCCGCCAGGAGGCAGGCGGCCATAGTCCTTGAGAGGCTAGGGAAGGAGCCAGCCAAGGGCATGATAGAGCGCATCAAGGACCCCCAGCTCAGGCACAGGGTATTCCAGGCAGCGTTCAAAGGAATTCAGAAAGCCATAGAGGAGAAGGCAAGGGAGCATGGGGTGCCAGTAATCTACGTTGACCCCAGGAACACGTCCAGGGTATGTCCAATACACGGCGCTGAGATAGTCTACGGCAAGGACAGGCACGGCGTCTGCTCAAGGGGAGGTGAGACTTGGCACAGGGACGTGGTTGCGTGCTACAACCTCCTTTTGAGGGCCCTCGGCGGCGATGGGGGCCATGCCCCAAGCCGCCTGAGGGCCTTGGTTACCGTAGATGGGGGCCCCGTGCCGTTGGGCCCGACGGCCGCCCATGAGCCCGCAGGCGTCCCAAGGGCCCTGTGGGTGAGGTGGAGGTCCCTGGGTGCGACGAGTGATCGTAAACTGATGAGAATGAGCACCTAGGGACGAACGGGCCTGATAAGTGCCGCCGAGGCCCTCCTGGCGAAGAACACGGTAGCGCCGAAGATAACAGCCACTATGGGCACAATGCTTAGTATTGTGGCCTGGTAGCCGGCGGCGGTGACCATAGCTCCAAGGGCGGCCGGCAGCACAGAGCCTATAACCGTCATTATCGAGAAGAAGTAGCTGTTAGCGGCGTTGAGGCTCCTTAGGTCGAAGGTCCTAGATATTGATATGACGCTCAGCGTGTACGTAAGCCCATGCGGGATTCCAAGGATGAGCAGGGCAACCATGTAAACCAGTATGGTAGGCGAGGCCCAGGCGGCTACGAGGCCTATCAGCGTGAGGGTTGAGGAAAGCACCATGAGCCTCGCTATGTTGTAGGGCGGCCTTATGGCTAGTACGAGCCTGCCTAAGAACGAGGTTGAGTAGAAAAGCGAGTACAGCAGAAGCGCCAAGGAGCTGCTTACGTGGAACCTGTACTCAGCGTAGAGGCCAGCGAAGCTCGTTATGAAGGCGAAGGGGACAGAGTACGTCAGGTTGTTAAGCGAGGCGGCGATGAACCCGTTGTTGGTAAGTATTGAGGTCATCTTGGGCCTGGCCGAGCCATCGGTAGGGCGCCCTTCCTCGGGGAACCTGACCAGGGGCGCAGCGACGGCAACGAGGGCTGCTATGGGCTCAAAGAAGATAAAGGAGGCCTTGAGTCCAACGTATTTAACTATTACAGAGTCTATGGCAGGGCCTATGAGGAGGGAGGTGCTAAGGGCAAGGGTGTATATCGTGAGCAGCCTCTCCCTCTGCCTTGGGTCGCTGATCGCGCCTGCCGATGTCATTATATTAGGCATTATCGGCCCAAGCACAGCCCCTGCGGCCACGGCCAGCGCCCATATCGTAATTGGGTTGGACTTTGAGTAGAACGGAAAGAGGACGGCGTAGGCCATAGCTGATGCTATGAAGAACCTCCTCCTGCTTCTCGCGGGCAGCCTTGCGTTTATGAAGCTGGTTGATATGAAGGTGCTGCCCATGAACGCCATGGCGAGTAGCCCTACCTCGAGGCCGTTAAAGTTGAAGAGGTGATGTGCCAGAAGGGGCATGGTCGTCGCTATCATGTTGTTCGAGGCCCTGGCCCCAAAGGTGGCTAGGGTCACCACTGCAGCCATCACTGCAAACGACGTTGGCTTCTTGGCCGCGCTCAAGTATCTCACTCACTTATTAGCTGACTACCTTATTGGTCAACAGTCTTACGTATTATTGAGCGCAGATCATAAACTTTTATCTATGCTTGGTCCTAGTGATGTGCTCCTTCAGCGCCCTGTCCAACTTCTTAAACCTCACGCCCTCAGGCTTCAGGAGCCCTCTCTTCACCTCAGGCTCGCTGAAGGGTAGCCGCCCAGCCTGCTGTTGACGTTATGACCCTATGACATGGCTCTCTATCAGCCTTGGGTTCTCGCTAGGCGCCCTGGCCACAGCCAAGGGCGATATGCCGAGGGCCTTGGCTATGGCCCCGTAGGTGGTGACCCTGACTGCCATCTCTTAAGGCCCTCGGCGTTGCGGTCAGAGTCTTGTCAGAGAGCCCTAAGCGGGGAGCTCGGGGGGCAGAGAGGCAAGCCCTCAGGCGCTATAAAACACGTCATTAGTTCATGAGTTCATGGTAAGCAGGTCATTTGTGGCGATTTATGGGTTAGCTTTAGGAGAGCTGCCTCAGTGCGACCCCTTAGAACCCTGATAGTGAATTATCTGGGTCGGGCAGCTGTTAGCGGCCGCCTCGATGCAGTCCTCATAATCATCGGGCGGGTCGCCCTCGCTTCTGCTTCCCTGCTGCTTGTTGTCGGGGTCAGCCCTCCACTTGGGGACTATCTCGGCCTTGCCGTCAAGCTCGTTCATCTCGAACACGTCGGGGCATAGGCTGACGCACACCATGTCAGCTATGCAGTTCTCGCGGGGTTCAATCCAGACCTTTACTGTCACTTTCCCACCTCACGTTTGAGGCTTTCAGAAGAAAGCTATAAAGTCCCGTAAATATGTAGAAAAAAGGAGGTTTCAGGTTCAAAGTATGAACTTGGGCGCGTTGAGCGCCTTCTGGTACCTGGCCTCCACGTCGTCCCAGTTGACTAGGCTCCACCAGCTGTCAACGTACTTGGCCCTGTCGTTCCTGTAGTCTATGTAGTAGGCGTGCTCAAAGACGTCGACTATTAGGAGCGGTATCAGGTTCGTCGTGACGACGTTGTTGTGCTTCTCCACCTGGAGTATCCTCAGCTCGCCGGTGACGGGGTCGTAGGCCAGTAAGGCCCACCCGACGCCCTCAACGTTCTTGGCCGCGTCGCCGAAGAGCTTCTGGAACTTCTCGAAGCCGCCGAAGTACTTATTTATGGCATCTGCTATGGCGCCGCCAGGCTTCCCTCCGCCCTTCCCCTTGGGGGCCATGTTAAGCCAGTAGAGCGCGTGAAGTAAATGCCCCCCGTAGTTGAACTCGAAGTCCCTTAGGACGGCCCTGACGTCGAGGCTTTCGACCTGTCCGTTCAGGTACTTCTCGAGCTTGTCAAGGGCTGCGTTGGCGCCGTTAACGTAGGCCAGGTGGTGCTTATCATGGTGATAGGTCAAGGTCTCCTTGCTTATCACAGGCTCCAACGCGTCGTAAGGGTAAGGCAAGGGAGGAAGCTCATACCTCTTGAAAGACACCATTCCAGGTCCCAAGGGGCTGTAACAGAAACCCTTTATAAGCTTAGGTACGTTTCAAAGAGAACGGCTTACGCAGAACGCTTCTCTAAGCCTCCAGCAGCGTCTTTGCATCAACGCCATAGGCCTTGCTGAGGGCCTCCACAAGTCCCTCCCCGGGCCGGCCGGCGAACGTAACGACGCCCCTGCTGAGGACCAGCACCCTGTCGGCTTGGCCTGCGCGCCTAACGTCGTGCGTTGCAATTATCACCAGGGCGCCTTCGTTGACCAGCCCCCTGAAAAGCGCAAAGACCTTAGCGCGGTTGCTGACGTCAAGGAACTCCGTCGGTTCATCAGCTATTATTACGTCGCCTCCCCTTGAAAGCGCCGCCGCTATGGTGGCCAGCCTCTGCTCGCCGCTACTCAGCGTGCTGAACCTCCTCTCGGCGGCCCACTCTATCCCAAGGGCTGACAGGTACTCCCTTAGGCGCTTACGCCATGACCTGTCCTTGCCGTAGTTAATGGCCTCAGCTAGGTCAACGACTCTAGTCATGGGGTCCAGGGAAAGCTGGGCAGGCACATACGAGACGCGGGCCCTGACCTTGTCTGGGGGCGCGCCGTCAATGAGCACAGAACCTCGCGTGGGCCTGAGGACGCCGGCGAAGAGCCTCAGCAGCGTGGTCTTGCCAGCGCCGTTGGGGCCCAGCACCACATTAAGGCCCCCGCACAGCTCAGCTGAGACGTCCTTAACTATCGCCTTACCCTTGACCTCGAACGTGAGCCCCTTCGCGACCATGCACGGCAAGCTACTCCCCCCTTGACTTAATCAAGATGTAGACCAGGAGGGGGGCCCCGAAGACGCTCGTGACGGCCGTCAGCGGGGCCTCAGATGGGAACAGGACGAGCCTGGCAATCACATCACTCAAGACGGCTATCTCGGCTCCCATGGTAGCCGAGGCCCAGAGAACTGTTGAGAACCTGACGCCGAAGGACCTCTTGGCGAGCCACGGCGCCACCAGGCCTATGAAGCCCACGGGCCCCGCCATTGAGACCAGGGCTGCTGTTATCAGTGAGGCGAGCGCGAAGGAGCTGAGCCTCACGAGCCTCACCCTGACGCCTATGGCCCTCGCTACCTCATCACCTAAGAGCAGGGAGTTAAGGGGGCGTGACAGCGCGGCCAGCGCAGCCGCTGCGGGGACCAAGATAATGAGGGTCCTCTCAACAAGGGACAGCGTCACGAAGGCCACGCTGCCGAACATCCAGTAGAGCGCTCCTGGCAGCTTGGGCCCAAGCATTATCATGAAGAACATCGTGAGCCCGCTCAGCACGTATGAGAAGGCCACCCCGACCACGAGAAGGGTGACCGCACCCCCGCCCGCCAGGCCCGATATCGTGATCACGGCCGAGAGGGTCAGGAGGCCCCCAGCTATGGCGGCAGCGTAGAGGTCCCAGAACGAGGCCCTCCCCCAGAGGAGCGCCAAAGTTACCCCGAGGAGCGAGCCGCTAGCCACGCCTGCCAGGTATGGGTCAGCGAGGGGGTTCCTGAGCGTGAACTGAAGCGTCGAGCCTGAGATCGCGAGGCCAGCGCCGAGGATGCCGGCCGCCAGGGTCCTGACGGCCCTGTAGGTAAGGACGTCGAGGCTGAGCCTGCTCACCGGCAGGCCCACGAGGACGGCTACGACCACAGGGAAGTCGACCGACCTGTACGGGCCTATAGATAAAGAAAGCAGGACTGAGAGGGGCAAGGAAATAGCGATCAGCGTTAGCGTGAGGCGCTCAGCCCTCAAAGCCTACCCCTGGTTTGCGAGGAGCGATGGGCTGAGGGTTGAAGGTGTTATCAGCTGAGGAACCGACGTCAGGTTGAAGGCCTGCGGGTGAAGTATAATTGCCAGGAGCTTAACACCCATAGGGGTCAACACGGCGGGCTCGCTTAACACGCTCTCGTACCAGCCCCCTATAACGTAAACTCTGCCGTACTTGATCGCCGCTATGTTGACGTAGGCTGGCCCTATGGTTGAGTTGAGCCACTGGTAGAGCGAGCTGGCGTTGAAGAGGCCTCCGTTGCTCATGAGTATTATGACGCTGGGGTTCGCCTGAAGCAGGTCCTCAGAGCTTATGACTGGCCAGCCGCTGAGGTTCTGGAACACGTTAACTCCCCCGGCCAGCGTCATCATGTCATTTATGAACGTGCCTCCCCCAGCTACATAGGTGGGGTTTATCCAGAGGATCACGGTAACGTTGACGTAGCTTACGTTCTCAAGGGATCTCTCGACAGCTGTTATCTGAGCCGACATGGACTCGACGAGCTTCACCGCGTTGTTAACGTGGCCTGTCGCCTCGCCGACCATTATCACGGCCCTGTACACGTCCTCAAGGGACTCAGAAGACGGGAGGAGCAGTACAGGTATTCCGTAGCTGGTCAGGGTTGACGCTATGTAGTTGTTGTAGCCCCACCCCGCGGTGCCTATGACAAGGTCGGGGCTGAGAGCCATTATCTGCTCAATGTCAGGGGAGGAGTACGTGCTGCTGATGACCTTCAGGGAGCCGTTGGCCACCATCTCGTGAACCGTGTCGTTAAACGGGGGCGGCAGGTACAGGACGCTGTTGTTGTCAACGGCTACAAGCTGGCCGCCGGCCCTCACTGCTAAGGCTATCTCAGTCGTAGCGGGGTCCAGGGTAACTATTCTCATGGGCATTGAGGGGATCACTACGGTCCTGTTAAGGGCGTCAACTATGGTGACAGGGAACCTAACTTCACTCTCAAGTTGCGTCAGCTGGCTCTCCAGCGAGGCTATGCGGCCTGACAGGGTCGCGTTGAGCTCGGAGAGCTCCGAGCCAAGGGCTGAGGCCACCTCTGACAGCCTATTGATATTAGCCGTGGAGCTCTGGATAGTGGAATTTAGTGAGCTAACCCTTGAGCTGACGCCCTGGACTGTCGAGTTTAACGAGCCTACACTTGAGCTGACGCTCTTCACCTGCCTCTCAAGCTGGGCGAGCTGAACAGTATTGTAGGCAGAGAGCAAAATAGCTACTACTAAGAGCACCACAAGGGTTGCCAACAGGCCCCTTTGAACAGAGCTCAAGCCTGATCCCTGGATACGGTATCCAGATCCGTTATTTAAAGGTTCTTGAGGTCCTTAGCCTGGTAGAGAGCCTTGAAGGGCCTTTGAAATGGCTTCCTGCTTAACGCAGTTATAGACCTTAATGTGACTTATCTTGGGGGGACCTTGCTCGAGTCAGTTAACGAGGCCGTGGCCCTCGTTTCCAGGGAACAGGTGAGGGGGGCCTCCTGGTCAGCCGAGACCCTGGCCAAGGCTGTGATTGATGACGCTAGGTCAGGGAGGGCCAGCTGCAGACAGATCTACGAGCTCGAGGGCGTCCTGATGAGCGCTAACCCAACAATGGGAAGCATAGCCAGCCTTGTCTGGACTCTGAAGGAGGCGTGCATGTGGGGCGTCCCCCTTGACGTGGCGGCCGAGGCTTTCATCGAGTATATGAGGGTCTCGAGGTCCGAGGTGGCCTCCCACGCCAGGGACCTGGTGAAGGACTCGCCGATAACGGCTATGACGCTTAGCTACAGCACGAACGTGATCAACGTCCTCCTGTCCCTGGGCCCCATGCTCAAGAAGGTCTACGTCCTTGAGAGCCTGCCTGGTGGCGAGGGGAGGCAAGCTGCCGCTGAACTGAGGTCAAGGAGGGTCAACGTGGAGCTCCTTCCTGACACCGCGGCCAGCAGCGTGATAGGCCTTGTTGACGCCGTCCTGATAGGCGCTGATAACGTTACTCTGGACGGGTGCGTTTACAACAAGTTGGGCTCGAAGAACCTCGCCATACTTGCCGGCTACTTCGGCAAGCCGGTCGTGGTGGCCTTCGAGCCCTATAAGATATCGCCTGAGGCCCGGTGCGGGGGCGTCAGGCTACTTGAGAGGAGCTACCAGGCGGAGCCATGGGGCGAGGTCACCTATAAGGTCTTTGACGAGCTGACAAGCGACCTCGTTGACGCGGTCCTGAGCGTGAGGGGACTTGGCGATAACACTCAGCCCAACCTGATGGCCCTGAGAAAGGAATTTGAGGAGTGGATAACGAGAAGGCTCACTGGCGGGAGGTCGGCTTGACTCTCATCATGAAGCTGGCCAGGCGAAGGACTGCCAGGGGAAGGGATGTAGAGTCGGAGGTGCTGGGGGTAAGGCAGCTGCTCGCGGGGTTCATCGTGAAGCCGCCTCTTATTCCGCTGCTCGGGGCCCATGGGCTCTCAAGGCTTCGCGAGGCCCTCCAGGACAAGCTGGTGGTACTTGACCTAAAGGTTGACGATGACCCTGAGGACCTTGAGGGGCTGGCCGACCTGGCGGGCTACGCTAACGCTGTCACAATCTCGTGGAGGGCGATCGCCAGCCCTAGGCGTGACCAGCTCGTTAAGGTCTTCGAGAGATCGGGCGTGAGGCCCGTGATAGCGGTGACCAATAGCGACGTGGCACTCTTGGGGCTGGATGAGCTGAGGGGGACCCTCATCCCAGCCGTTAAGGGCCTTACGTCCCTCATGGTCTTGCTCCCTGGCTCAGCAAAGGGGGTAGTGAAGGACCTAGTATCAACTATCCCGGGGGCTCTGGTGCTAATTGATGGGATGAGGCCAGGTGAGGGTCTCTGCGTCGGGGCCAGGTATGAGGTGATCGGGCAGAACGCCCTTGACGCAGAGGACCCTGTGGGCCACATCAGGATGACCATTTATGCGCAGAAGAGGGCAGCCGAGGAGTGCGGCGTCAGAGTATCGTAGCTCTCCCGCCTTGAAGCCAGCGGCCACCTACTCTTCTTACGCAGACCTTGCCTCTAAGTCCTTCGCTGGGTAACCGGGCTTCACGAGCCTTAGGAGGTCCTTAACTAGCGCTATCTTGTCCTCTGGTACGCCGTGCCTTCTTAAGGCGTCCTCCAGGCTAACACCTCTGCTGACCTCCTCAGAGACGGCGGTAGCCAGGTCGTAACCTAGGAGAGGTGAGAAGACGGTTATTAAGGCCTGGCTTGACTCGGCGAGCCTCCTCATCCTCTCAGCGTTGGCCTTAAGCCTCCTGACGACCATCGTCTCGACCTTCCTGAGGGCCTCAGATATCAGGGACGCCTCCAGCTGAACGTCATAGCCCACCAGCGGTATGCCCATGTTCAGCTCCAGCTCGCCGAGCGAGGAGGCCCAGGAGACGGCGGCGTCAAAGCCTATGACCTGGGCCATTGCCTGTATGACAGCCTCAAGGGTCACAGGGTTCTTCTTGCCTGGCATTATGCTGCTCCCCGCTACCTCAGTCGGTATCTCTACCTCGCCGAGGCCCGTGTTGGGGCCTGAGCTCAGGAGCCTGAGGTCCTGGCTCAGCCTGTACAGGTCAAGCGCCAGCGACCTGATGGTGCCGCTCAGGGCTACTAGGTCAGTGAGGCTCCTCATGGCCCTCATTTTGTTGGCCTGCCTCAGCTGAAGGCCTGTAAGCAATGAGAGTTCCCTGATGGCGACCTCCGCGAACCTGGGATGAGCGTTAAGGCCTGTGCCCACGGCTGTGCCTCCGAGCGGGACCTCCAGGAGCCTCCCTGAGGCCTGCTCTATCATTGTGGCGTCGCCCTCCAGGGCGTCAGCGTAGGCCTCGAGCTCCATGCCGAAGGTCACTGGCAGGGCGTCCCTCAGGTGCGTCCTCCCTGGCTTGACAAAGTCCATGTACTCTAAGGCCCTGGCCCTCAGCGATGAGGCCAGCGACCTGGCCGCTGGGACGACGAGGTCCGAGGCGGCCTTATAGGCTGCCACCCTGACGGCCGTTGGCACAACGTCGTTACTTGACTGCCCCATGTTGACGTGGTCGTTCGGGTGGACCTCCCTATTGCACCTCTTCCTGGCGTGAGAAGCTATGACCTCATTGACGTTCATGTTCAGGCCCGTCCCAGACCCCGTCTGGAAGACGTCAACAGCCATCTCATTGTCGTAGAGCCCCTGGGACAGCCTCAGGGCCTCCTCATATATGCATGAGGCCAACCCCTCGTCAAGGAGGCCCAGCTCAGCGTTGGCCTTCGCTGCCGAGGCCTTCACGAGGCCCATGGCCCAGATTATGAGCCTTGGGAACCTGGTGCCCGTCTCAAGGTAATACTCCCTGGACCTCTCGGCGTAGCTCAAGGCAATCACCGCCAGGAGGGTGTGGGCAGAGGTATTAGGGAAAGGTATTGAGGGTTGTTCCTTAAAGTTATGGACAGGGCGCAGCCTTAAGAGGTAGGCTTAGGGGCGGCTTCCAAGCTCCTCTTGATGTGCACGGACCTCTGGATTACTGTAACCGCGGAGAGGACGGCTATAATGAGCACAATGATGTTGCATGCTAGGAGGCTGCCGGCCGCCGCAGCTATGGAGGCTAGGAGGAGCAGTATCGCCCTCTCGCCCCTCTCCATGAGGCCCACGCCCTCCATCTTGACGCCAAGCAGCTCCCCCTTCGACCTGGCGTAGCTGACCAGGAAGGAGAACATGAGGGTTACAAGGGAGAGGTAGGCGTTAGCGCCGAGGACGGCTATGGCGGTTATGAACATGGCGTCAGAGGCCCTGTCGGTCACGGAGTCCAGGTAGGAGCCGAAGGGCGTGGTCCTGCCCGAGGCCCTGGCCACAGCGCCATCTATTACATCCATAAGGCTTGAGAGCGCCACGAGGACTGGCACCGCCCAGCCCTCCCTTAGGGCTGCAACGATAGGGGCCAGGGCGGCTAGGGCCAGGCCCGTGTAAGTTATGTGGTCAGCCTTGACGCCTCGTCTGGCGAGCGCCTTGCCTATAGTTGACGGGGCCACCTTGTTGACCAGCTCCCTAAGCCTCCCCATCACCACACCTGATCACCAGGCCTCTGGCCTCCCTGATCGTAATGACGTCATACCCTTGCTTCACGTAGGCCTTCACTATATTCTTAAGCTTTAGGTAGAGGCCGGGGCCTGTCCACAGCCAGATATCGGGCCTCCAGTGCCTAAGCTTTACGAACTCCCAGGGGTGGGCGAACAATACAATGTAGTTGCTCCTTGGGGTCAGCCTAAGCAGCTCATGGGAATAGGGGACCCTGAGGACGCTGCTGGTCACCGACACAGGTACCCTGAAGAGGTTTCCATCGCAGAAGGGCTGCCTGACAAAGGGGGGCTTATACGAGGCCACGCTTGAGTCGACCTCTACCCCTAGGGTGACCAGGTCCTTCAGCAGTGGCCAGGGAAGCTTGAGGTTAGGCGCCCTGAACGAGACGACTTCAGAGAACCGCCTGAGGGTCCTCAGGGACCTGTCAATAAGGCTCAGCGCCTCCTCCCTGCTGACCCTGTCAAGCCTAACATGCCCGTACCCGTGGCTGCCGAGCTCGTGGCCTCTGTCAACGACCTCCTTGACGAGCCTTTCCCTCCCCTCGGCGACCTTTGCGTCGAAGAAGAAGGTCGCCCTGACCCTCAGCTCGTCAAGGAGGTCGAGCAGCCTAGGAAGGCCCTCGTCAACACCCCTGAGGGTGTTCAGGTAAGGGGGCGCGTCAGGCTCTACGTCGAACGACAGGGACAAGGCCCTCCTTGGCCCTTTCATGATACCTCCACTTCCTCTCACTACACCACTCGCCCGGCCTCACAGGGTCTCCTACTAGGCGGCGATATAGCCTGTAAACTAGGAACCTCCTGTCATTCTGAGAGCAGGAATTCAAGGCCTCCCTGTAGACAGGTAGGACATAGCTGTCTATCACGGCCTGGCAGTCGAAGAGCCTGGCCCTCTCCACTGACGCCCTTGAGGCAGAGCGGAACAGGGCCTGGTCCTCGTAGGCGTTGGCTATGGCCTCAGCCATGGAGGTCGCGTCATCAACTACGAAGCCGCTTTGTCCGTCCTCTACTAGGTCAAGTACGCCGGGTGACCTGTACACTACGGGGACTAAGCCCAGGGCCATCGCCTCGAGGACCGCCAGCCCAAAGGACTCTCTGTAACTGGTTAGGGCAAAGAAGTCAGCGCCCGACAGCATTTTGGCAACCTCATGCCTGGGTCTTGTACCGAGGAGCCTTACGTGGCCTTCTAGTCCTCTGCTGGCTATGAGCTTCCTCAGGTCTGCCGAGAGGACTCCGTCCCCTATGACGTAGAACACCGCCCTGGGCAGTCTCCTGAGGACCAGCTCAGCAACCCTAGCTATCTCAAGGGGGTTCTTCCTCCTCGAGAGCCTGGACGTTATTATGACGGCCGGGTCCCCCTCAAGCCTTTGAGAGGAGGCGGCCTCTCGCCACTTATTGACGTCTATGCAGTTAGGCGTCAGCCTTGAATTTCTCCCACTGATGACCTCGACGTCGTGCGAGGCGGCCCTCGAGACGCCAGTAAGCACTGTTGGCCACTTAAGCCCGTACTTGAGCAGCCTCCTCACGCCAGGTGGCAGGTCATTAGATATCAGGGAGTGATTCGTCAGGACGCTGGGCACGCCGATGCCGCCGCTCGCGACCATACTTGTCATAAGGCTCAGCGTAGAGGAGATCCCGTGTGAGTGCACTAGGTCAAAGGCGTTACGCTTAATGAACAGAACAGACCTCGCGACAGCTAATGGGTCCAGGGTCACGTCATCCTTTACGTTAATAGGTGAGGGGGCCCTGTAGACGATATAGTGGTCTCCATCCTCAAGGACATGCGAGCTCTTTGTAGCCGTGTAGCCGTGCGTGACGACAAATACCTCATGCCCTCTCATGCCGAGCGCGCGGGCTAGCTCATGTATGCTTACCTCGACACCTCCGACTCGGGGGAGGAACCAGTCAGAAACCATGGCTATCCTAAGGCTTTCCAACCCTTCTCCTCCTCGTGGTCTCCAAAATTCTTAGGCCGCCTGAGGTGGCGAGGACCGCAGCGCCGACGCCAGCGGGCAGAAGGGTGTCAACGACCCTTATCGCAACTAAGTAGACGGTAGAGATCTCCGCTGGGCAGCCCATGGCAGTAAGTACAGCTATGACCGTTAGGTCGAAGACGCCAGCGCCGGCGGGCGTCGGGGCCAGCGAGGATAGCCTTAGGGCCATGTATAGCGCTATTAGCTCGGCCAGGCTCAAGCTGAAGCCCAGGACCTCCAACATGTAGCCCACTTTAAAGATATCCAGTGCCAGTATGGCGGCGCTGACGCTAATATAGATGGCTAGCATCTCCTTGTCCGAGGCCAAAGCCTTAAGGCCGCCGATGAAGTCATTAAGGGCCTTCCTCGCCTTGGCGCTGACGCCGCTCTCCTGCAGCTCCACAAGGTAAAGGCTTGCGGGCAGGAGGGTCAGGTACCTGGCATACCTGAACACCAGGAGGCCAAGGACGAAGGCCCCGAGCACGACCCCCTCGCTCACCCACTCTAACGTAGTCGCGGATATGACCTTGGCCCTGTGCTCGTTCGGCACCCTGAGGTACGCAATCCTGAACGCCTCCTGCGACGCCTTGTTGCCTGGCAGGAAGACGCCTATTGGGAAACTTGACGCTATGGCCTCAAGGGCCCTTACGTATGAGACCTGAAGGCCAAGGCGCCTCAGGCCGCTCCTCCACCTCAGCCCCCAGAGGAGGGTCAGAACAAGGTTTATGGCAGAGCCTAGAGCGATGGCATAGCCTGCCAACTTAAGGTAGTGTGCTAAGTTCAACATGTCTGTTAAGGGCGTCACTGCGGCTACAAGGCTGAGGTCTTCGCTTAAAAGCATTAAACAGTTTAGGCGGCACCGAGCTACGTATAACGTCCTCCGTTTATGTTTAGCACGTGCCCAGTTATGTTACCTGCTGTGACCGGGTTGGCGAGGAAGTAAATGGCCTCAGCCACGTCCTCAGGCCTAGCTATCCTGTTCAGCGGGTGCAACGACAAGATCTGAGCCCTCCTGGCCTGGTCTGAGAGGACCGAGGCGGTCATGTCAGTCTCTACGAAGCTGGGCGCCACAGCGTTCACCCTGATCCCGTACTTGGCCAGCTCTATGGCGAGCTTCTTGGTGAGGCCTATGAGGCCCGCCTTGGCAGCGGCATAGGCGACGCCGGCCACAACGTTGCCCGTCTCGCCGGATATGCTGGCTACGCTAACTATGGCTGCCCAGGGGGCCTTCTTGAGCAGCGGCAGCAGGTGCTTTATGACGTAGAACTGGCCTGAGAGGTCCACCTTTATTACCTCGTCCCACCTCTCAGGGGTCAGCTCCTCTGCTGTGGAGTAGTCTATGATGCCAGCGTTGTTAACCAATACGTTGACGTAAGGCAGGGCTGATGAGAGGGCCTGGGAGAACGCCTTAACTGAGGCGAGGTCTGAGACGTCAAGCTGGTAGTACATGGCTGAGGGGGAGCCCGCCGAGAGGGCGTCGTTAATGGCCTGCTCCGCGGCCTCCCTGTTCGACCTGTACGTTATGACGACCATGTAGCCCTCCCTGGCGAACCTAAGGGCTGTGGCCTTGCCGATGCCCCTGTCACCACCCGTTATCACCACGACCTTATCCTCGCCCTTCAAGGCGAACCCAAAGGGGTTACCTGGCGGTCCCGTTATTTTTAGGTTAGAGGTGGAGCACGCGGAAGATCATGTAGATGCCAACTAGCACTATGATGACGCCATAGGCCCTCTGGAGGGTCTTCTTGGGCGCCTTCACGGCGAGGCCCGTGCCTACGTAGCCGCCCGCGACGCCGCCTATGACGTAAAGGGCCGATATGAGGAACAGGGTGTCGCCGTATACAGCGTACTCAAGCCCGCTCGCCACTCCGAAGGTGCCCACGCTTATCAGCGAGGTGCCTATGGCCCTAGCTATGCACAGCCCTGACGAGAACATGAGGGCCGGCACTATGAGGAAGCCGCCCCCTATGCCGAAGTAGCCGCTTATCAGCCCGACCAAGAAGCCAGAGGCCGCGACGATGGTAGCAACCCTTCTCGTCAGCCTTGGACACCTTGAGACGGCCTCAAGGACCCTGTCGACCTCCTCCCTGGAGCCTGCCGAGGCCGAGTGCCTGAAGAAGCCTATGTAGACGCCCAGGACTATCATGGCTATGGCGAAGTAGAGGAGGAGGCTCTCGCCAGGGGTTATGTGGCCCAGGTAGGTGCCGAGGAGGGCCCCTATGAGGCCGACGCCGGCGAACAGCGCCCCGACCCTTGGCGCAACGTTCTTCTTCCTCAGGTGCATGTAGGAGTTTATGTAAGCGTTGATTCCCACAGCCAGCGCCGTAGTGCCGAGGGCTACGTGGGCGGCGTTAGGAATTGAGCTAATGCCCACAAGGTAAAGTAACAGGGGGACGGCAAGTATAGAGCCCCCGCCGCCTATGAGGCCCAGGGAGAACCCAACTACCACACCTGAGACCACGGAAAGGCCGTACTGCAGCGGGGTCAGGTACATTCTTTATCACCTAGACGGTCCTTTGACAGATTAAGTGTTATCAAGAGGTTTTAAGTCACTACATCTTAATTAGATATATAGATTTACTAACGTTAAGCTATGTCGAGGGCCCTGAGCTCCTTAAGCAGGTCATAGTAGGCAACTATCCTGCTCACGTTCTTGGTCCCCCTCGGGCCGGGCATCTTCATGAAGAACCTGTTAGTTGGAGCGTGCGTGCCGCGGACGCCCCTGTCGATCAGGGCCTTTGATATCGGTATAGCAGACGCCATCAGCCCAGCCAGGTTAGACTTATCGTTAATCCTGGCGTTGACTATTATCTCGTCCCTGAACCCGCCGAACCCTATATACTCTATGTGCATAGAGACGAACTTCCTGTCCCCAAGGGGCTCAAGGTAGCCCGTGGGCTTTATGTAGTGCGGCGCGTCATAGCCCAGTATGTCATCGACTATGCTGCTCTTCGTTATCTCCTTTGAGTGGTTCCTCTCAGGCTCTGTCAGGCTCAGGAAGTCCGTGTTGCCCCCTATGTTGAACTGGGCTATCGAAGTCACCCTGCGCCCCCTCTCAGCTATGTGCTCCAGCAGGTCGGCCGTCAGCGGCGTGGCCCCCGTAGCAGCGTCGTCTCCGAGGACCAGGGCGCCCACCCTGTCGAAGTAGCTGACCACCCCTGGGCTGTTGGCGGCAGGCGGCGGCGTGAAGTTGACGAAGGCCACCTTATGCCCGCTCCTCCTGCTGTACTCCGCGGCGGCGTAGGCGTAGGCTATCGAGGCCCCCAGTTTGCACCTTGGGGCTAGCTTGATGAAGTCGAGCTCGCTCTCGGCGTAGCTGTAGGGCTCTGTGGTTATGACGTTAACTATTACGTCAGGCTGAAGCTTCTGAAGGGTGTTAACGACCTGCTCCACGGCGGCCATCGAGTCGCCTAGAAGGTCATCAAGGCCCAGCGCTGTCACGGGCAGGCCCCTCAGGCTGCCGCAGTGGACGCCTCGCTCAACTACTACGTCCTTCAGCGCCCTCGGAATCTGTTCATAGGGGACGAGCTTGCTGGCTATCTCATACATGTCCTTGCCGACCTTAGAGGCGTCAACGTCGAGGACCCCTACGACCTTAACGTCCTCAGGCCTGTAGGCCTTCAGGTGGTTCAGGAAGGGTATGCCCAGGGGCTCCACCTCCTTGGACTTTATCTTCTCAAGGCCTGCGAGGAAGTACGAAGAGCCCGCCCCTGCGCCTATCAGCAGCACCCTCACGGAGTTCATCGGCAACACTTCCAGCATTGTTGGCAGGGCTGGCGTTATTTATACTTTCACTTCTTGAAAGTAGTTCCTAGATCACTTCAGCTCCACTTCAGGCGCCGCTACCTCTGGCGTGAAGCTGATGTACTGGATCATACTGCCGCGTATCAGGACCTTCCCGAGCTTGGCCACCACCTGCCTGCCGTCCTTGACCTCAACGGAGTTCTCAAGCAGGAGGTTCATAGTGGAGTCAGTGACCTTTAGCTGGCCTATGTACTCCGTTCCATCCTTCAGCTTGACGTATACGTTGGTATTAACGGCCTCCCTCAGGTACCTCAGGGGGTTCATGACCTTATGCGACTGGTTGCTTGACACCACGGACCCCTCACGTTGTTCGTTTCATGCTGAGGGCTTTAGGACTTTAAAAGGTTAGCCTGAGGCCCATAGGGGGACCAAAGGTGTCGGCTGAGCTTGCCAGCGTGAGGTACGGGGACGGCGTAGTGCTGGCCAGCGTCAAGAAGGGCATTCTGTATCTGCTCAGGGACCCCAAGGGGGACCCGATAACGCCCTCACAGCTGTTCGAGGAGTTGCCTAACTCGATTAGGCTGCTGGAGGGCGCTCAGGCCTCAGAGCCTATAGGGGACTTAAAGCGTCAGCTTGAGCCCCCCGTGCCCAGTCCCTCAAAGATAATTGGCATAGGGAAGAACTTCAGGGAACATGCAATCGAGATGAAGTCGGAGGCGAAGCCCGTCTACTTCATGAAGGCCCCCAGCGCCCTGGTAGGACACCTCCACGTAATTGACGTGCCTGCCTTCGTTCAGAAGCCTGACTACGAGGGCGAGGTGGTTATAGTCATAGGCAGGAAGGTTAAGCTGGCCGGAGTTAAGGAGGCCAGGGAGTCAATACTGGGCTTCATGGCCGGAAACGACGTTACTGCCAGGGACCTTCAGTACGACGTGTGTATGCCCTGGTGCCTCTCGAAGAGCCTTGACACGTTCTCCCCGACGGGGCCTTACCTGAAGCTGATAAGAGACTACTCGGAGCTGGAGGGCCTCTGCATAGAGACCTACCTCAACGGGGAGAGGGTCCAGAGGGGCTGCGCTAGCGATATGTCGCTTAGCTTCGCCGAGATAGTGGCTGACCTCTCTAGGTACATGACGCTTCTCCCCGGGGACCTGATATTCACAGGCACGCCGCCAGGCGTCGGCCACCCAAGGGGGCGTTACCTGAGGGACGGGGACCTGCTAGAGGTAGCTGTAAGCGGCCTCGACAGGCTCGTTAACCCGGTGAAGAGGGCTAGCCTCCGACCGTGACGCTTATTTAAAAGGCCCACGCCGCAGACAAGGCCTGGTGCCAAGGTTGGAGTACGTAAAGCTTGGGAAGACCGAGGAGAGGGTCTCAAGGGTCGGGCTCGGCGCCTGGCAGTTCAGCGACGCGTGGGGCCTGACGGACTATGAGAGGGCCAAGGAGGTCATCAGGAAGGCCTACGAGCTAGGGATAACGCTCATCAACACGGCTATGGTCTACGGGGCAGGGATGAGCGAGAGGTTCATAGGTCAGGCCCTCAGGGACCTCCAGATAAAGAGGGACGAGGTGTTCATAGTGACGAAGATACCTGGGGAGTACCTTAACAGGGACGACGTATTCAGGGCTGTCAGGGGGTCCCTGTCAAGGCTTCAGTCAGACCACATAGACGCGCTCCTGGCCCACTGGCCACCGGCCTGGCATAACTACCCGACCTGTGAGTACGCCAAGGCCTTTGAGGCCCTGGTCAGGATGGGCAAGGTCAGGTACATAGGCCTGAGCAACTTCCCCATAGCGCTGGTGGAGGAGTTCAGGTCATGCCTGGCGAAGCACGATATAGAGATCTTCGAGATAAGGTACAACATCGTTGAGAGGAAGGCTGAGGAGGAGCACATACCGTACGCGGAGGCCAACGGGATAACTGTCCTCGCTTGGAGCCCCCTGGCCCAGGGCGCGGTCCTAGGCAAGTACAGGCCTGAGGACGTGAGCAAGCTGCAGGACGTAAGAAGGGGCAACCCCCTCTTCAAGCCCGAGAACTATAACCAGATAGTGAAGCTCGTTGAGGCTATGAAGGAGATAGCTGAGAAGAGGGGGAAGACGCTGTCCCAGGTGGCCCTCAACTTCATCATGACGGCAAGCCCTGTGGTCGTTCCGATACCCGGCGCTAAGAGCCCGCAGCAGGTAGAGGAGAACGCAGGGGCTGCCGGCTGGTCGCTGACCTATGAGGAGTGGTCGAGGCTTGACGAGATAAGCAGGTCACTCAGGATAAGCTACGTTACCATACCGGACTGACCTCCTTCAGCCCTGAAGGGGAGGCTTTGCCCTCTTAGGCCCTACTGTGTATGCGACGTGCTAGAGCTTTATAACTTGGACGCGTCGTCTTCTAGCGGGTGTTTGATTGTCTAGGCCAGTTCCGCTCTACGACGTTCATAAGGAGCTGGGCGCGACCTTTGGCGAGTTCGCTGGTTGGACGGTGCCTATGTCATATACTTCTACCATAGAGGAGCACATGGCCGTCAGGCAGTCAGCGGGCATCTTCGACATAAGTCACATGGGGAGGCTGAGGCTCAGGGGACCTGACGCCGCCCAGCTGCTGGACTACGCCTTCACGAAGGCGGTCTCAGCTACCAAGGAGGGCTTCATGAGCGGCCCCACCCTAGCCCTAAACGAGCACGCCAGGGTCATAGATGACGAGATGTGGTACAGGCTGCCCTCAGGCGAGTGGCTGGCTGTGCCAAACGCCGCCGCGAGGGAGAGGATGAAGTCACACCTCTCCTGGCTCGCGGGCCTCAAGGGGCTCAAGGTAGAGATGGAGGACCTCACCGAGGCCTTCTCCATGCTTGCCCTGCAGGGCCCTAAGGCCGTTGAGGTCATGAGGGCCCTGGGGGCTGACTGGGCCGCCTCCCTCAGGCCCCTGGAGTTCAGGCTCAACGTAACCCTAGCTGGAGCTAAGGCCTTCCTCGTGAGCAGGAGCGGGTGGACCGGCGAGGACGGCTTTGAGGTGTGGGCTGAGCATGCTGACGCCGAGAAGGTGCTCAGGGCTGCCATAGCTGCTGGGGCTAAGCCGGCTGGCATAGCGGCAAGGGACACCCTGAGGATAGAGATGGGCTTCGTCCTGGGCGGCAACGAGTACGGCGAGGACCCTGTCAAGTACCCCTGCGCCCTCAGCCTCAGGTACGGCATGGGCGCCATAGACTGGTCTAAGAGGGGCTTCTACGGGGAGGAGGCCCTGAGGGCTTGTCGCCGCGAGGGGCTGAGGTGGGTCAGGGTAGGGATCGAGATGAAGAAGTCGCACGCCAGGTTCGTGCCGAGGGGCAGCTATAAGGTGCTCGTTGATGACGTTGAGGTTGGGTGGGTCACAAGCGGCACCTTCAGCCCAGTCCTGGGCAGGGGCATAGGTCAGGCCTACGTTGACACCAGGTATGCGATACTCGGGGAGACCGTGACGGTAGTTGATGAGAGGGGCAGGGCTGGTGAAGGGAAGCTCGTGGACTTCCCGTTCATAAAGAAGTGAGCTAAGGCGGTCCAAATGGCGCAGGAGGTGAAGGTCAGGGCCTTCTTCGGCAACCTCTACCTCAGCTACCAGCCCCTGCTGAAGGCTGGCGCCCTCCTCTCCGTCAACGGCCTAGTAGTCATGGCCGGCGAGTCCAAGGCCGTCGAGGGGGCCTGCAAGGCTCTCAGCGGCTGTGAGGAGGTAGACCTCCCAGGGCGGGCGGCGGGGCCCGGCTTCATAGACTCGCACCTTCACCTCACGGGCCTGGGCCTCCAGCTGAACACCCTTGACCTGAGGAGCGTGAGGAGCATAGCCGAGCTGAGGGACAAGGTCAGGGCGTTCCTGCAGGAGAGGAACCCCCCTGTGCTCATCGCGAGGGGCTGGGACCATGAGAGGATGGCGGAGAGGAGGTTCGTCACTAGGTTTGACGTAGACGACCTGGTCTCTGACAGGCCTGCTGTACTCGTCAGGATATGCGGCCACGTGGGGACCCTCAACACCTACGCCATGAGGCAGCTCGGGATAGATCGCCTGAGGGGCTCCCCAGACGTAGTCGTTGACGAGAGGGGCGAGCTAACGGGCGTCGTCAGGGAGGACGTGCTCCTTAAGGCGCTGAGGGCCCTTGAGCCTCCCCCCGAGCAGTACATGAGCTACGTGGCAGACGCCGCGAGGCTACTGCTCTCACAGGGGGTCACGACGGTGGGCTTCATGAACGTGCCCCTGAGGCTCCTCACGGGCCTGCTTTCGGAGGCCAGGAGGATGATGCTGAGGATGAGGCTATACCTTGACGTTGACGCCCTTGGCCTGCTGGAGGGGCTCGGCCTGGCGGGCGGCTTCGGCAATGAGTGGGTGAAGGTGATGGGAGTCAAGGTGTTCGCCGACGGCTCCCTTGGGGCCAGGACGGCGCTGCTCTCGGAGCCCTACGAGGACGCGCCCGGCGAGAGGGGGAAGCAGAACGTGAGCGTTGAGGAGCTGAGCGAGATAATGTCCAGGGCCAGCAGGCTGGGGCTGGACGTCGCGGTTCATGCGATAGGCGACGGCGCCCTTGACCTCTTCCTTGCGGCCAGGGCCGCGTCAGGCGCTGAGGCAAGGGTTGAGCACGCCTCGCTGGTCAGGGACGACCAGCTTCCAGGGCTCAGGGGAGTCAGGGTGAGCGTTCAGCCCATGTTCGTAATTGAGGACAGGGGCTGGCTCAAGGGCAGGCTCGGGGCCAGGAGGCTGGGGCTGGCTTACAGGTTCCGCTCAATAGTGGCCTCCGGCGCCATAGTTGGGCTCTCAACGGATGCGCCTGTCGAGCCCACAGACCCCTGGCTGACGGTCTATGCTGCCGTCACAAGGGGTCAGGGGGAGGGCTGTGAGCTGGCCAAGGTCACGCCCGAGGAGAGGCTCACAGTCCCCGAGGCGCTGCACCTCTACACTGCGGGCTCCGCGGCGGTGCTGAAGGACCCACTCATAGGGTCGCTGACGCCAGGGCACCTGGCCGACATCGCTGTCTTCTCCCAGGACCCCCTCGAGGTCTCAGAGCCAGCTGACTTAAGGACAATAAGGAACGTCGCGACCTTCGTTGGCGGCGAGAGGGCATCAGGGCCTTGAGGAGAGGATGACCCCGAGGCTGATCACGGCTATGAGGGCTACCTGGGGCAGAGTGAGGCCTTGGCCAAATACTAGGTAGGCCAACACTGAGGCGCCCGCGGGCTCAGCAGCCATCGCGACGGTCGCGGCCAGGACCTTGTTGCGGCCGAGCAGGTAGTTCATGGTCGTGTGGCCTCCTATCATTGGTACAATAGCCAGCGCTATCGTGAAGCCCCACGCCGTGAGGCCGGTTGGCATGAGGAGGGCCCTCGTAGTGGTTAGGGCCAGGAGGTTCACGAGGGCCCCTGAGGAGTAGGCGACGGCCGTGTAGGCGCTCGTCGACCACCTGGACCTGATTAACTTGCCCAGCAGCACGTAACCCACCATGGCTGCCATGCCGCCCAGGCTGAGGGCCACGCCCTCCAGGCCTCCTGGCGGGTCAAGCTCCGTTAGCGCGAGGCTGACCACACCGGCTGTCGTCAGGAGGGCCCCAACCACCTCAGCTGCCGTGTACCTTTCGCCGAAGAGCGCAGCCCCCAGGGCCCAGATGAAAGCGGGGTAGGAGTCAACTATGGCGACGCTTACGCCGACGGGCATCAGGTACAGGCTAGTCATCCAGAGGTCGAAGTGGGCCGCGACCAGCGCCCCGCTAGCTATGGCAAGGCCTAACGTGGCCCTATCGGACAGGCTCCTGCCCAGCTTTCTGCCATCGCTCAACGCGAAGGCCCACGTTATGGCAGCGCTGAGTAGGAGTCTCCAGGTGGCGGCGGAGGGACCGGGCAGGCCGCTAAGCAGCACAAGTATGGACGCTGACGAGAAGCTCACGGCCATCAGGAGCACAAGGAGGTACGTCTTAGCCCTCTCGGCCGTGGCCGTTCGTGACCAGCGCATTTTTACCTGGAACCTCTTGTTCAGAGGGGGAACATATTTGGCTGAGGTCAGGGTGATAGACGTAAGCCCTTATGACCTGAGGGGCTACATATCTTCGTTCGTCATAATAGATGAGAAGGTCGCCGTGGTGGACCCTGGGCCGGAGAGCTCGTACAGTAAGCTCAAGGAGGGCCTGGAAGGGCTCGGCGTCAGGCCTGACCTGATCTTCGTAACTCACGTGCACCTTGACCACGCCGGCGCCGCGGCCCACCTACTGGCCGACTACAACCGCTCGGTAGTTTACGTTCACCCAAGGGGCGTACCCCACGTAGTTGACCCAAGCAAGCTTTACTCAGCGGCCCTTGAGCTGACGCCGCTCCTCCCCCAGACCTACGGGAGGCCCCTCAACGCTGACCCGAGGAGGGTCGTCCAGGCCGAGGACGGGCTGGTCGTGAGCCTTGGCTCATCCTCAATTAGGGTGCTTCACACCCCTGGCCATGCAAGCCATCACATGAGCCTGGTCCTGGAGCCCGAGGGCGTTCTCTTCACGGGGGACTCGGCAGGCGTCATCTTCAACTTCAGGGGGCTTGAGGTGCCTATGCCCACGAGCCCTCCGCCATTCAAGCCGAAGATGTACCTTGAGAGCGTGGCCAAGATGGAGCGGCTGAGCCCCCGCAGGTTCGCGCCAACGCACTTCGGGCTCCACGACGATGCTCCCAGATGGCTTAAGCTGGCGAGAGAGCAGGTGGTGAGGTGGCTTGAGGCAATAAGGTCAGCCGGACCCTCAAGCGACATACAGGCGCTCGAAAACGTGATAGGGTCCATAGAGCCGTCTGTGGCCCAGTTGCTGAAGGGCAGTGAGGCCTTCGCCGTGAGGGGGTTCCTTGACACTACCATCATGGGCCTCAAGGACGCCCTTGAGAGAGGGGAGTGGCCTTAAGGCGCGGAGGACAACAGGTTAAGCAGTCCCTTCCTCAGGCCCTCAGCAAACTCCCTGTCCTTAACGACGACAGCTATTGCGTCACCTCCGTACGGGACGCCTATTATCACTGTGTCGCAGGCCACCATGAGGTCCAGGAAGGCCGCGTCGGACTCAACTACCCTGAGGCCGTAGCCGCTGAGCTCCTCGGCCTCCTGGCGGT
>WYEB01000075.1_pt1 | contig 43255 bp, 45 predicted proteins | sample 6343061 | NCBI WGS metagenome assembly WYEB01 (sample SAMN13812332, study PRJNA600296) | hot springs metagenome | biome: ENVO:00000051; feature: ENVO:00002007; isolation source: sediment sample from Evening Primrose shelf | place: USA: Yellowstone National Park, Evening Primrose Hot Spring ... | reverse complement strand
CAATTCTTTTAATATCATCTCCAGGCGAATATTCTCTAGTCTCGTAATACTCTCCGGCACTGCTTCTAAGAATAGATCTGAAGATGTTGGGAGGCTGTGAAGTCTCTCTCAACACTGATGAGGCCAAAGATCTTTCTCCGCCAATAATATATACGATTCTCTGTAGCCAATAGAGATACTCAGGATATACAATTATGTTTCTATTCACATACACTTCTCGATTGAATATGAAGATTTTTAATATGCTATATATCTTGATCATGAGATTCTTAATATTGTGAACCCCTGAGAACATGAACTCTAGAGATATAATGATCTTACGACTATCTCTGCTGATATGCTCAACATCTTCTATAACAATAGAGCGACTAGGATCTGTAAGCTCAAAGTCTAATGGACATGATCTTATCTCTATCTCTCCTCTAATCTTCTCCCAAACCCATGCACGGTCTCTCTCGATATTAGACGTGAATAGACATCTTCTCGAGACAAAATATGTTAAAAAAAGATCTGTGGAGATGAGAAGTGCAAGTCCTATAGATGTGATTAGAAGAAATAAGTCTTTAAAGGCTATTGAGGAGACTGTGAGAAATATTGTCGAGGATATCAGACCCGCTCCGAAGCCTGTGAATCTTATCTTCATAACTTTGGAACCTCTATTCTCGAGAGAAGATCCTGTATATATTTATAGACGTCTCTCTCTTCGCCGAACTCTGATTTAAACTCTATTCTGTGGCTGAGAACATATGGAGCAATTTTTTTAACATGATCTGGAACCACAAATTTTTCTCCTTCTAAAAGAGCTAATGCTCTAGATCCTTTTAAAAGCCATATAGATGCTCTTGTACTAGGTTTCACAGCAAGATCCTCTGATTTTCTCAGGCTTGATATTATATCTATAATATATCTTTTAATCCTCTGATCAACATATATCTCTCTCACAATCTTCTGAAGCTTTAGAATATCTTTTGTCTCTATCAAAGGCTTTAAAGATCCTGATCTTATGATCTCATCAATATCATCAATTTTATCCAGGATCTTTATCTCATCCTGAGGATCTGCATATGAAGTTCTGTATGAATAAGCAAACCTGTCCAACAGAGTATGTGTCAGAGGATATACGCCCTCCACATGAGAAGATCCTATGTCAATCTGAGTAGCTATCACAAGAAAAGGCTTCGGAAGATCAAAGAATCTCCCCTCGATAGATACTCTCCCCTCCTGCATAGCCTCTAAAAGAGCACTTTGAGTCCTGGGAGGAGCTCTGCTGAGCTCATCAACAAATAAAATGTTTGCGAAGACAGGCCCCTCTCTGAATATCCACTGGCTCTTCTGAAGATCATAATAGAAAGATCCTAAAACATCTGAAGGTAGAATATCTGGAACCATCTGTATTCTTCTAAATACTCCTCCAATTGATGATGCCAGCAGCTTAGCCGCCAAAGTTTTTCCAGTCCCTGGAGGACCTTCTATCAGAACATGACCTTCTGTTAAAAGAGCGATCATAAGTAGTCTTATAAGATCTTTCATCCCAACTATGTAGCTCTCGATGAAATCTCTTAATCTATCAAGAGGTTCTCTGAGAGTCTTAAGATCTTCTCTCATAATGATCCTCCTCAACAATTTTTCTCAAAATATTCTCATCCCAATCAGGATGTCTCTCTAAGATCTCTCTCAAAAACTCTTCTCTAAGCCTAGAATCTATTTTTACAACACCTCTTCTACTTATTCTATAAAACACTATATATATCATAACGCCTCCGCCGAAGACAAAAACATATTTATATAAAGATCCTGATACAAAACTTAACATGTTGATCAAGGATTCTCTGAAAACTGTGTATGAGCCTATGCTCCATTTGTCAGTTATTATATAAGGCTTATACGAAGAGATCATATATCTAATAAATAGATTATTATCACCAACGTCAATCATAGAATTGATGAATATGCTAGAGTCTGAGAAAACATATAATACTCCTTCAACTATCGACACATTATATAATATACATAATGGCCCCTCCAGCTTTCCGTCTGTCCTGTTAGATCCTTCATATATCTCGAGAAAACTTAAAACAGATGAATAGCCTATGCAAGAGCCTTCATAAGTTTTTGAAATATCTATCGCAGTTCCGTAATTCATATAGAGATGAAGAGTCTCTTGACCAATATACACGTCTACTCTAGGTAGATAAGAGTTTTTATACATAAGAAGAGGATCTCTCAAAACTCCTCTGTATAGAGATATATTTATTCTCAAAAGATCTATGAGCTCTTGCGAAGTCCCATAGTCATCAGCTATAAAAAAGATCCCTCCTCTCAATAGATAATCTCTTACACGAGCCGCATCATACTGATCAAAATTTTTGTCAGGCCCTATCAGAAAAACTATTGTGCCAACACCTATTTTATCAAGATCTGATATTGATATTCTAGACACATTATATCTAGACACAAAAGTTGAGAGACCATTGAAAAAAGGATTGTCTGGAGAAAGATCGTCTGTAGAAGGTATATAGTATATCATTAGAAATATTATTGCCAGAGAGATTAACAGCCCAAGAACAATATATATCTTCATAAAAGATCCTCTCATGACGATATTTTTCTCAAGAAATCTTTTATCAATCTATTTATCTCATCAAGAACATTTCTATATCTTTCTCCTCCATAGATGTACTCCTCGATTCTTCTAAAGATCTTTTCAACAAACTCATATAAAGACGAAGAGACTCTGTCTCTTATCTTGTCTAGATATTCTCTATATGTCATGCTTCTCTCGAAAATTGTTGAAGAGATTCTCTCAAGCATATTGATCAGCTGAGAGATTAGTGAGAATTCTTCTGTGGCATAAGACGGTTTAACAAAAGATCTTTCTACAACAGGCTTTTCTGTAGATTTTCTCAGACTTAAAGAGATCTCTCTTTTAACTCTTGTGTACCCTATGTATAATACTGATCCGAAGAATATTATGAGAAGACCTGACGCAAAGACATTATATACAGGAATAACAACACGAGTATAAGTGATCCTATGTCCAGGGTCTGAGGGCACTGCCATGACCAAAAGATCTATTTCAGACCCAGGGTACATAAATGATGTTCTCAATCTGTAAAAGCCTTCTCCGAGATGCTCTATGAAGACGTTCTGAGGAGCATTTATAATTAATGAAGAGTTTACTGATGGAATAATCATGATCTCGGCGGGGAATCCTGCTAAGATATATGAAGGACTTTTAATGATGAAATCAACATCAGATCTATAGACTGTAATGTTAACCTCAGCTCTCACAGGCGCGAGACCTATGTCAGGATATGAATAGACTGTTATTCTATAGACTCCTTCAGATATGTTAACAGGTATCTCCACAGATAACTCGATAGATTTGTTGACAAACAATTTTGCAATATTCGCAATCCCTGATCTGACCCCTATATAGATTGAGAGATTGCTCTCAACGTATAAGGTGAATGCTCCTCCTGGAACGGCCTCTGATGTGTTGACTCTGACTTTTAGGACAGGCTTTATATATGAGATGTTAATGATAACAAGATCTGATCTGCTGTATTTATATCTATATAGATCATCTGATGAAGGAACATACTCAGCATAAACCTCGGCTTGTTCTTGATATATTGACACCTTCAGAGATGTGTTGTAAAAGCCTTTTGAATCAGTCTTAGATGTAAATGTCATGTTTCCTATATAGATGATCACAGTCTTGTTCTCAAGAGGTCTTCCATAAAAATCTTTTAAAAATCCTCGTATAGTTATATTCTCGCCGGCTCTAACGTTTCTAGGATGCACCTCTATAGTGATCATCGTGTCTATAAGACCTGCAGAGGTCATCTCATCAAGTCTCTTCCTAAGATCGTTGTATTCTGTAAGATAACTATTATAAGTATGATTTATAGCTGATAAAGTATTTCTGAGACCTCCACCGATCATTGAATTATATCTATACACTGTATCCACAAGATCTGAGAATTGTATAATGTATAGTCTTGCCATATTAAGCTGATCATATATATTATTCAGAGTTTTATTTAGATTATCTATTGAGCTCTCATTTAGATATCTCTTGGCATTTATAAACAAGGTCTCTGTAGTATTAAAAACATCATATAATCTATTCAAAGCGTCTCTGACTCTGTTAAGAACATCTCTTAATGATGTGGGAAGATAACTCTCGTTAAACATCTTGAGAACTTCTCCAGCTGAAGAATATTCTCTTCTCATCATATACTCGTTGTATAGGCTCATCATATTTAATAACGTGTCTAGAGATATCTCTTCACGAGCTATAGAAGGATCTATGTGTCTCACGAGCGTTATAGATGCTGACGCCTCTGATAATACCATGAGTATCATTAGAGATATGATTAGAATAAGCAGGTATGATCTTTGTTTCATCTTATTAACACCTCATAGATCCTTATTGACACAAATATTAGAAATATTATGAAGAGGCCTATGGCCAAAACGTCTATAAATAATCTTCTGGGTCTAATGATCATTTTAAGAACCAGATATTCTAGAACAAACATGCTTATATAGACGTCTAGTCTATTCTCTCTTACAGACCATAGAGCCCAGACAGTTAATGTGGTCATAGACATGTATAAAGTGTTGAAGAGATGGTCTCTAGAGATCATTTTTTAAGCCTCATATAAATTGTCAAAGCCTCTGGAGACGTCTCTATATGATTTATAGATGTCTCTCCTCTCATAAGAGCATATATAGATCCTGCTACTACGCCATATACTCCACCAATGGTTTTGTCAAGTCTTGATGTTGATGGGAGGATAGGCCTTATGATCCTGACAACAACTCTGTCATCATCTTCTACACATTCTATTCTGTCCGCAGAGTCTAGATATTCTATCAAGACATATTCTATGGCTGGACAAGGCTCTGCAAAATCTTTCGCAAGATCTTTGTTTATTGGAGAGACAAGTCTTATGACAGGCTCGCCATCTATATATATGATGAAGTTTTTCTCAACATCATCAGGGATCTTATCTATATAGTTTTTAGAGATGAATATATACACGTTCCCATCATAAGATTTGAACAGATTGTTTCCAAAGATCCTTAGCGTCTCAAGAAAAAATGTTATATTCATCAGGATCTTATCTATGAAAACAGTGATCTCTCTGACTCTCCTAGGCGCCTGAGATGGTGTGAGAAGTATCGAGGCTCCTGTTATCACAAGCCCGATCCATAGTGCTGTCAATGGATTCACTCCTAAGATAAAATAGGTGTATAGAGCCAGAACTCCTCCCATCACGATTAGTATAAGTCCGAAGCCTTTGTAAACATCTATATTCATCTGACAGCCTCTGTAAGAATTTGTTGTCTCATGTTTAAAATATTTATCTGGGAACGCTATTGACGAGAAGCCATATGATCCATGGAAGCTGAAGACCTAGCCAGATTCTTAGTAGCCACATCTCTTTTCTTGTAAACATCTTATCTAGGAAATATGCTGATAATATCCATAGAGGAATATTCATAAAGACTCTTCCGCTCTCAGCAAGAATAGCCTGTCTCTTGACGATATCTATAGGGATCACCATTCCCAAGCCATATAATATGAACAGGATCATCATGATAGGTATTGGAAAAATCTTTTTGACCAAAGGATCCTTTTTAATAAACATTATGACTACTCCTGCAATACTTGCTAGATATGTTATCCAGGTAGACATTGATCCCCAGAGGTATATGTTGAGTTGGAAATACAGCTCGTTATATATTTGTTGATATGTTGGAACATAGAATCGAAATATTATACTAAGGACCGCTGGCGCATGAAGGATCATGTATTTAGCTAATGCGAAAATGATTCCTGGAAGGATCCATGCGAAAAAAGATCTGGGGTCTGGCAGAAATAATATTGATGACAATGCCCAGACCTCGTAATGTGACAAAGCTGATAACATGGAGATTAATGGTATAAGCCATCTACCTCTCTCTATAAAAAATAAGATCAGTGCTATATACACCATGATCTCTGAAAAGAGGTTCGCTTGAAAACCTCCATAGATATAATAGATCGGTACTGACAAAAGCATTACTGATATAAATCCCACATATTTTCTCATGCCGAGAGATCTTGTGATGATCTCTGCTAAAACAGCTAGAAGAGATCCTGCGAGAGGTATATATATTGTGTCAAAGAATTTGAAAGGGATCAGCTTGTTTATAAGGTAGATGAGTATTAGAAAAAGAGGTCTATCGCTCAGCCCATGAGAATCTTTTATAAAAGCGTTTTGAATAAAATCTGAGTCATTAACATTCTCCAGCCACTTAACATAATATATATGATCAACATCTACAATGATCCTCTCCTTATTTATATGAGGATAATATGGTATGTATAGAATTATAAACCCGGCTAAGAGAAGAATAAAAAGCTCTGTGAAACCCATGCCTAGGCCAAATACTCTACTTTTTTTCTCAACAACTTTTTTACTTCTTCCTCTGATCATGTTAAAAATGTCTCGTGCCCACAAATATATTGTGAGAATGATGATCCCTTGAGAGACTATTATGAGACTCATCAGAATATATGTTGAGCATACTGTTCCAGACATATAGAGAGACAATGTTTTGAAGCCAAGATCTTTAAGATCTAAAAGAATAATTAATGAAGAGAACACTCCGAAGACAAGTGATGCTATAGAGAAGTTTTCTATGAAGCCTCTGTCTCTATCAATTAACGAGACTAGCACAAAAATAATTGAGACGATTACATAAACAGGTATATAGACAGGATCTGTATACGAGAAATATGGTTTCACAGAGACTCTTTTGACAACAAGAAAATTATCTATAGGATAAGAAGATAATATCAATGATGTAGCAAATATCCATATCGAATAAATAAGTATGCGAGATACTCTAATCAGAGGTTTTTCTCTGACAGACTCTTTTCGAATGAATATATGTATAATATTTGTTAAGAACTGAAGCATGAATATTATTAGTGATGTCCTGAAAAGATTTTCTATTAAATATATGTTTTGCGTATCTAGAAAATTCTTTAACATAAAAATATTTATGATCAAGAAAATGATTAGATAGAATGATCCTGTGTTTCTAAAGATCTTTTCTTTCATATATTTAGAAAATCTGTTGATAGACGGATAATCATGATATATGAAGAGAGTGTATGGGATCGAGAGGATCGCTAGTGAGGCTATGAAGATCAGATAATTTTTCTCATCTAAAGATCTTAGTATAAGAAGAATAAGATCGTTGATACTATATATGTCAGAAACATATATCAACAAGATCGTTGATGCCGTCGTGATATAAATCACGATGTTTCTAGGATCTAAGAGTTTTCTTCTCGAGAAATATATCAAGACGACCATTAGATAGATGAAGAGCATGATGTCAGCTATTAATATGTTGCGAAATAATGAAATAGCTACAAAAGAGATTGTTGCTGCCAGATGATGATATAATCTTTTCTTTATAAAAACGAGAGATAGATATGCGATTAATAGATACTCGAGAGGATGTATAAGAGAGAGGACTATACTGATCATGAGAAGCTCTTCATAAAACATATTAATCTACCAAAGATCTGTTGCATACTCTTGAGGAGACATCTTCATAACAGGTCATTTATAGAGGCATCTCCTCATAAATTGTATAGATCTGCGATATAAGTTGATTATAAAAATCAACTATTTAGATATGAAAAATCATGATCTTCTTCTCATCCAGACATATGCTAATGCCGCAAGCAACACAACAACTACCACTATAAGAGCTATATCAAGAGGCGTTATAGGCGGAGGCGGTAGAGAGACAGTCGCTGTCATAACACTGGTCGCTGGCGGAGGAGTCACAGTAGCAACCTGTGTAACCCTTTCAGTCCTGACCTCAGTTGCAGTCATAGTGACAGGCGTTGTGCTCACTACAGTCGTGGGACTTGGACTTGTGACAGTCTCTCTGGCGGTTGTTGTCAAAGTCTCTCTCTGAGTCTCTGTTCTCACAACAGTCGTTGGGCTCACTACAGTCTCTCTCGTTGTGGTGACTACGGTTGTTGGTGCAACAATTGTTCTAGTCTCGGTTGTGGTTGTTAGTGATGTTGTAGTATACACGCTTGTTACTGTGGTTGGCACTGTTGTTATCACAGTAGTTGTCACAGGACTTGTGAGAGTTGTGGTAATAGTTGCATATGATGTTGTTGTAGTGGTTATAGGTATCAGAACAGTTCCGGTCACAGCTGTGGTTGTTGTATATGTTACGGGACTTGTAGTAGTTACAGTCTTAGTCTGTGTCTGCATCACAGTTGTGGTGTAGTAATAGTAGTAGTATGCTGTTGTTGTGGTTGTATAGTAATAATAATAGTAGCCGTTGGATAGAATGCTCTGTGCATAATATGATCCTGAGCCTAGAAAGAATAATACAAAGGTTGCAGCCACAAGCATCATGCTTATCAGAAACTTGCTGTTAAGAGACTGGATTCTCAATTTGTATGCCCAGAATTTTTTTGTAAGAAAATATATAAATACAAAGTCTATAAGAGATAATGGTTTTTAATATATCATTATAAAATTCAAATTATAGCTAATATTTTGATGAACTATATATACCTAGGTTTCTAAGAAATTTTTTGACACGTTCTGTCTTTGGATTCGTAAGAACGTCTTCTCCTTCTTCTATTATCACTCCATCTTCGATTATCACTATTCTATCTGCTATATCTTTTGCAAAATCTATCTCATGTGTGACTATCAGCATTGCAATATCTCTTTTAGCAATATCTCTTAAAGTATTCAATACCTCAATTTTCATCTCAGGATCTAATGCTGATGTGGGCTCGTCAAGAAATAATATCACAGGATCCATTGCCAACGCTCTTGCTATTGCAACTCTCTGTTGTTGTCCTCCACTGAGTTGAAGAGGATATTTATAAGCATACTCCTCTAATCTCACAATTTTTAAAACTTCAAAAGCTTTTTTCAAAGCCTCGCTCTTATTTAAGCCTTTCACTATTCTCAGTGGAAGCGTTATGTTATCTATAACCTTCATATGTGGAAACAGATTATAACTTTGAAATACAAAGCCTGTCTTAGCTCTTGCTCTCCTAAGATCTGTTTTTTCAGAAGTCAGCTCTTCACCATCTAAAAATATCTTTCCAGACCAAGGCTTCACTAATAAAATAGCTGTTTTAAGAAGAGTACTCTTCCCACTTCCGCTAGGACCCATCATAACAACCTTCTCCCCCCTACTGATCTTTAGATTAATATTTTTTATCACAGGCTTGTTCTCATAACCTGCTGTAACATTGATCATCTCAAGAACATAATTCATATCTACACACCTGTGTACCCAGGTATTTTATATTTTTTCTCAAGAATCTTTGATAAATAAGAAAATATATAACTCGCCGCTAGATATATAGATGCTACAATAAGATAAGCTTCAAAAGCTCTATATGTGTAGGCTGCGACATACTCACCTCTTCTTGTAAGCTCTACAACACCTATGATACTTGCTAAAGAGCTTTGTTTAAGCATAGTGAGAAACTCGTTGACAACGTAGGGGCAAGCCTCTCCCTTCAGGCGAGGTAGTGTTTATATTTATAAGCTTTTCTAGAGAAAGATTTATGGTCGTGATGAGATGTATAATATTTTGAGGGCTTGGAGGCTAACTCCTCGGATGGATGCCCCGTCAGAGCATCCCGATGACCCTAGGGGGGAGACCCCGATGTCTGCCTCCAGCCCGATGATCATGGAAGTATTAATCCCTCACCAGAGGGCTAACACCCGAGACCCAGCGTAAATAAGATGATCTACTATAGAATTGAAAGGGGAGGGGTCATATTCCTAAAGATTCTGCTGAGAGAATCTGTATCTCAAGAATATTTTTTACAGCAGATCTTGATATCTCAGCTTGATAAGCTATATTCCTCTCAGATCATAATAAAAATTATTTAATGATTACCGTCTTTCATGAAAAATATTGAAAAACGCTGTTTTTAGAGATACGATTCATTTATTAAGAATACATGAACTTAGGATCTATATCTATATGATTTTTTGATTAATTGATATAATATTATTGATATCATTACTATGATAATTATCTCACTTATTCTTATCATCCATATTAATTGTGTTGTGAAAAATTCTTTCTCAAGCAATGTTAGAAGTCTTATTTGAAATATTGTTGCCAAGATCAGTATTATTGATATCGTGAATGCCCTGATCATAGTTATTATTTGATAAGCTTTTTTACGTAGATACGTGTCTTCGCCACTTGATATTCTTCTATTTATGAATCTGATGAATATTACAGTCATGATCCATAGAAGAGAGCTGGTTCCTAAGATGCCAACTCCAAGATACAGATATCCGCTTTCGTGATAAAAACTTTCCACTAGTGATCTGATGTATTCTGTTGCTGAGATGAAGATGAATATGCTTAACATGTATTCAATGAATATGTTGAGCATTCCTGAGAATCTGCCGGAAGATCTTTGGATAAAAATCTGTGTCTTGAATTCTCTGAACGGCTGTGGAACAAGTTTTATAATATTTCTACTCAAAATCTCTTTTTTAGAGATTAACAGACCTGAGATTATTGAGGAGAATAAGAATATAACTGAGGATAACGTGATGAAATATATAGGCAAAATATTAAGAGTATAAAGCTCTCTAGATATTATTATCCCAAACTCGCTTATGACAGTCATATAGAGACCTGTCTTAAGAGCATGCTCAAGATCTATTCCTTGGAACCATAGAGATGTTGAAAAACCCACGTATTTTATTAACATCACGAGCATAGATATGATCATCATTATTATTAGGATGTTGATGTCTAAAGATCCTGTGTAAAATGACACGGGGATATATAGTCCTGTTAATGAGAAATAGAAGAGTAGACCAAGCTCTCTGAGGATCGAGAGATAAGATGTGAGAGGCTTTGGATCAAGTGTTGATCCTATGACGACGCCTGCCAGAAAAGATCCTAGCAACACTGAGAATCCTGTCAAACCAGCGACGACAGAATATGTTATGGCCAGAGTGAGAGTGAAGAGAGCTAGATACTCGATCTCTCTCAAAATATCTTTTGTAATCTTCTCTATAAAAAAGATCCCTATGTATAATAATGATAATATTATGACAGTAAGCTTTCCTATAAACAGTATAAAGTCGTTAAATGAGATTGTTGCTCCACTGCCTATCCCTATTAATATTGATAATCCTAACACAGCCACAATATCTTCTATAGATGATGCTGATAGAAGAAGTCTATATTCTCTATCAGAGATCTCATGAAACTCTCTTAATACTCTGTATAATACTCCTGTTGAAGTATTTATTGTGATTAGAAAAAGAATTATTTGATGAAAAAGATCTATTCTCATAACATGTGCTATGATGCTCCATATAAGCCATATAATGATCATCGACCCCATCTCAAGAGCTGAAGCACTTCTTATGACTGATCGAAGGATCTTGATGTTGAATTCTGTTCCTATCTCAAAGCCTAACAATATGAGGCCTATCTGAGAAAGGATCTGTAGAACAGGATCATTCAACAAAGAGATAGGATCAACCCTCACAAAGATGTATAGATAATATGATGCTACGCCTCCAATTATGAAGCCGACAACTGATGGATATCCAATTCTTCTGAAAACTACTGCCGCTAGAGTCGATATGCTTAATAGCGGTAATATTGTTATAAGCTCCATATAATCAGGCCTATGTCAGCTCTCAATAGATTAGATGTGTATAAGCTTTAAAAAATGGTTAGATCCATAGTTCTCTAGGTATCCCAGCTCTCTTAAGAGATCTTCTGAATGTGATCTCATCGAGATTAAGCCATCTGCTAAGCTCCTCATATATATTCTTCACATCATCTATAGTCTTTATATATCTTCTTCTTTTAACAAGCTCATAATAAGCTCTTATCATAGCATCTCTTTTGGACATAGTGTCTTTTATGGCCTTCTCAACATCATTATATAACAAAGTTTTTAATATGATCTCTGTGATAGAATTGATCTCTGGAGGCACTCCAACAACAGATCCTTTCAAAACAATCTTTTTTCTAGAAGTCTCAGGACAACATCTCTCGACAAGCTCAGTGGTGAGTCTCTTTCGAGGAGGCTTATCAACAATGCCTCCAATAATAAACACATCGTGAGACCAGACGTCTGAAGATGTGAAGACATCATATGCATAAGGATCTAGGTATAAAGGTCTTGTGAAGAAGCTGAGAAAATATTGTATAGGAACTTCATATATAGGTATTCTCATGTTCTCAACATATTTTTTGAAATAATCTGTGTATAATCCTCTTAGAAAATGTATTACAACATATCTATCTCTTGATCCACATAATCTCTCATATGTCTTTGCGCCTAGAATAATCTCTCTACATAAGCTTTTGAACTCATCTTCTCTATGAAAATAGATCATTCCAACATCAATTATTATCCAAGGACAGTGGCTAAGGATCTTTCTCATATATCTTCTCCAGATTCTTCTAAAGATAATTATAGATCATATGTGTTCTCAATTATATTCTCTCTAGATACTCCTCCTAAAACCACAGGAGATCTTTCTATAAATCTTATTTTAAATCTCTCTCTCAACATATTGATAAGATCTTTATTCTCTAGAATATCTGGATGAACATAATATCTATTGTTATAATATAAATACTCATACCCGTCTAACAACCTCTCTATCTCTAATGATCTTTCTCCAGACAATATCTCCACCCATGTTAAAAGTCCTTCTTCAGACACCTTCTGAAAACCAGCTCTTATTCTAAAAGCTATTCTTCTCATTCGTCTCAATGTCTGAACAAGATCTTTTAATTTTGCTGAGCAATAATGTATCTTGATCTTTATATTATTCTCTTTAGCCCATCTGATTATTCTCATCGCAGTCTCTCTACTTCCCACAACAGATACTCCATCATCTGATATCTTATATCCTCTGAACATTATCGCCTCTTTATTAGTCTCTGAGACCTCAAGCTCGTTGAGATTAATAAATGATGCTCCTATCTCCTCTAGAAATAAGATGATTTTCTTGATATAATCATCATAATCAGGGATCACAGGGATCTCAACGCCCACGTTCATAGAGGTCTCTCTCACCGCATTTCTAATCTTATCTAGATACCTAAGATCAACAGGATGAAATCTCATCTCATCAAGACCAGCTTTGTCAAGCATCTTCAGAGCACCTAGATCAGCAAGTCTTCCTGATGTGTATAGATGTATATGAAAATCATGTCCAAATTCGCTTTTTAATCTTCTGATGATCTCTATGGTCTTATCAAGTTTTATAAGAGGATCTCCCCCAGTTAATGAAGCACCTCTTCCACCAACAATCTCTATGTATCTAACAATATCATCTATATCATTGACAGGCTCTTCATCTACATAAAAAGCTTCAGGTCTTCTTCTAGCATATGATATTGGGCAGTAGAAACATTTGTCATAACATGATCCTGTGACAAATATGATCGTTTTGTCTCCTTCGACACATAATCTACATCCATTTGGAAGCCCATTGATCCAGTAGTTAAATTGTTGAAGTCTTATCATCTCAATAAACTAATTATATAAAAAACTTTTTAACATAGATTTTCATATACATATATTGTCTCTGGCCATCTGTCTTCTAAATATCTTATTTCTTCTACAAAGATCTTTTATAACATACTCTAGAGAGACATCACATGGAAAAGACTGTTTAAGAAAGACGCCTGATCTTCCGTGAAGATCTCTTTTAACAAGAGTCTTAACACGATCCATAACAGTCTCTATTGAGATCCCAAGTATCTTAGCAACCTCAGCCTCTCTACCAAGTATAGAGCTCTCGATATGACCTCTCTGAGTAGGAGTTATAAGCATAAGTCTTTTATCAACGCCAGACACTCTCTCTCCTCTCAAGATCCCTTCTCTATCAATCATTCCACCAAACATATAAAACTCTGTCTCAACTCTGTTTAATCTGGCGAGAGATGTTGAGACAACAATCTTCTCAGAAGGATCCAGATAGAAATATATCTTGGGAGTGTGAGAAGGTGTTGCCATGACAATATCAATATGACTACATCCTCCTAATCTCTCTATACGAGTAAAAAGTGTGTTGATAGATATCTCGTCGAGAACAACTATGTCAATATCGCTGTCTTCATGAACATCTCCACGTGCTATAGAGCCTATGACAAAACTTTTTACCCCCAAAAGATCTATTTCACTCATTATTTTAAATGCTTTATCACGAAAGCTCTTTAATAATCTCCATCTATCTTCAGAGTATACTACTTCTCTCTCAAAACCTTGTGGAGCAATCTTAACTCTCATACTCAGCACGAGACTTTATTCTTCGAATACCTCCCATCTCTTATTCACAGCACTATAGATCAGCATGTCGCTCTCTTTCAGCTTCTCAAAAAGCTTATACTCTTCTTTAGACAACATGTTTCTTACGACGCTAATGTTATCATCATGAATATTAGAGAGCTTGTTGACAAACTCTCTCCAGAAATCAGGGTCTACAGCAACTCTCTCATTTTTAAGACGAAGAATCTTTGCTCCATCACGTTCTAATCTTCTGAAGAAGCTGTCTCTATCTCTAATCTTAGAAGATATTGAAGACTCAAACATTATCTTCTGTTCTTTCAACACTTCGATAGCAGTCTTTTTAACAGGCTGAGAAGCTTCTCTCTCAACATGTTCAACAGAAGGCTTTTTAACAGTAATCTTCTGAGCTTCTTCTTTTTCTCTCTCAACAGCTTTTCTGATCTCTTCAAGTCTCTCTTCGAGAGACCTATATTTCTCCCTCAGATCATCTATTTCATCAGTGAGTTGACTCATTCTCTGACCGAGTTCATCAACTTTTGAAGAATATTTGTTGAAAAGATCCATGAATTTTCTCTCTAATCTCGAGACCTCTTCCGAAGGCTTCTCTCTTAATGCTCTCTCAATAATCTTTAGAACATATTCTTCAGGAGACTTATATCCTTCGACACGATATCTCTGTAGAATCTCTTGATAAAGCTCGTTTGATATGTTTATCTTTATCTCAGGCATTAATCTATCCAAAAATTATTCGTCTATTAACAATATAAATAAATAATCTATTTGAGATCATAAGACGAGATATTTGTCTTTCTCAATCTCTTTAACAATTTTTTTCTCAACAAGTATTCTCAAAGCCTCATCAAAATAGAATTCCTCAGGCATGATATTATACCACTCATAGAATCTCTCTATGATCTCTCTTTTGCTCCAGATCTTTTTAGAAGACTCTTCTCTAAATATTCTTGTTATAAACTGAGAAACATCTTCAACACGTGTCCAAGGATATTGGAACCATATCCATTCTTTAACCTCTATATAATAGTAGTCAGGCTTAAACTTTGCCACAGGACTTATCCATTGTAAAGCAGCTATTTTAAGTTCTGAAGGTCTCCAATTCTCTAATATAAAGTCTCTAGCCAGAAGAAGAGTGTCTCCAGTATCAACAATATCATCAACTAGCAGAACCTTATGTCCGGAAAGATCTATTTTATAACCAAATTTTATAAGAGCTTTCTCAGCAGCTTTAGCAGCCTCAGTCCAATGCTGACTCTGTATAGAAAGAAGATTTTCTACACCTAGAAAATCACATAAAAGTCTTGCAGGAACATAACCTCCTCTAGCAACTGCGACAATGACATCAGGTTTCCAATTAGATTCTCTTATTTTCTCAGCAAGTCCTTTTGACCATTCTACAATCTCATTCCACGAGACGAGTTTCACAGGTATTTTAGGCAATGAAGTCCCAGAGGCTTAATCATGTTTCATAAAATTTAAATCTTTATCTCTCATACCTTTCGTTATTCGAAAAATTTTCTCATCAAAAGATCTTTTTAATATAAATATATAAAAAAGATTCATATTCTTTCTTCTAAACCTATTATCTTAAATCCTTTCCCAATAATCCATTTAAAAGCTGCGTCAGCCGCCGCAGCACCTTCAGCTGCTGAAGTCAAGACTTGTTGGAAATAATATTTATAAGGTCCTCCCGCGCAGTCTCCTGCTGCAAATATCCCTTCTATATTAGTGTATCCTCCCGGCTTCACAATTATCAGTCCTCTCTCATCAGTTTCTAAACCTATCTTTTTAAAAAATTCTGTAGGAGGCTCATTACCTATTTCTACGAAGACTCCTTCAACATCTATTTTCTTCTTCTCACCAGTCTTCAGATTAGTGACTATTGCATACTCAACTTGTTCTTTTCCACCAATCTCTGTTATAGTGCTGTTAAATATGATCTCTATCTTATCTGGATACTTCTCTTTATAAGATAATAATCTGTTCACATAAATAGGAAATGCTCTGAATCTATCTCCTCTAGTTATTAGATAAAGCTTCTCAACATATCCTATAGCATGTACAGCTCCTGTCACACCACTATTTCCTCCACCAACGATCGCGACTTTCTTTCCTTTGAAAAATGGTATGTCACATACTGTACAATAACTTACTCCTCTCCCAGCATATTCATCTTCGCCTTTCGCACCTAATTTTCTTCTCTTAAGCCCAACCGCAAGAATGACTGCTCTAGCATAATATCTCTCGCCTCTTCTAGTCTCAACCTCAAAATACTCTTGATCCTCAGTTTTTCTTATGTTCTCAACTCTGTCAATAAGAATATCAGCCTTATGTTTCTCAACATGTTCTCTAAATCTTGCAACAAGATCGCTGGCCTGAATCTCTATAAAACCTGGGTAGTCATCAACAGTCCCAGCCAATGAGAGTTGTCCGCCGACAGTCTCTCCAATTATAAGAGTCTTCAACATATATCTTGCAGAATATAATCCTGCGGCCAGTCCTGCAGGGCCGAGGCCCACTACGATCACATCGTAATATTTTGAGACAGGCTTAGGCATTTTAAGTCTGAACATCCTGTTTCACATAGATAATTATCAGACATCATAATATAAGCGTAAACACTATAGATTCAGAAACTCTATCAAGATCCATAGTATTATAAAAGGAATTATCCCTATAGGAATAGCTTCTCTAGCCCACTCACGAAACTCTATCTTATGAATATTAGCCATAACAATGTTAGGTATGTTCCCAGGTATTAGAAATCCTCCTGCGATCAATAGAGATATTAGAAAAGACTTGATCTGTAGGAGGCTCAGCTCAGGATCTATGACGGTGGCTGTTAAAGTGGCGTTGTCAACAATAGCTGATATAGATCCGAATAGATACATATATATCGACGGAAGATCCTTTAGATATAACTCAACAATTATTTTATAAGATTCTCCGATTAAAACCAATGCAAATATAAATAGATATACTCTAACAGATCTTTCCAGCGCAATCTTCAAAAGATCTTTTAAAGAGCTCTTCTGAGAAAAAATCTGAGCCTCAATACTCTCAACAGATTCTTTGATAAGATGTTTCTCTAAAAATCTCTTAGAATAGAAATAGATGTATAAAGAATATGTGAGCACCAGAGGAACAATATATACACCTAGAAGTCTTGCGAGAAATAGAAAATCAGCATGATAAGGTTCTCCAGACAACTTGTGAATAGCTATTGTGGAAAGAGGCTCTCCAACAGGAGTCAAAGCAGCTCCTAATCCTATTGCATATGCTGATGCGATAAGAAATCTTGTCAAAAGTTTTCTAGGAATATTAATGTGAAAAGCTATCTCAGATATTATTACAGAAGCCACTATAACAGAGATAATGCTTGATCCAAGGCCTAACACAGCTGCCAATATCGCCAAAAGAACTGGCGTAGAGATCTTCTTTCTAAGACTCTCGACAAGATCATCAATCTTCTCACTGTAATATCCGAATAATAATGAGGCTATGAAGACAACTTGTACAATGCCTATAGGAACATCTCTTATGAAGAGAGGCGTTTTAAGAGCTTCTGCGACAAGCTCTATGCTCCATGAGAATGATATTGTTGCGGCCACAATACCCATTGCGAAGAAGAATATCTCAAGATTTCTCTCTATACGTCTTGAGAATAATGGGAGAATAAGTATTAAAGCCAGCAATCCTAGTAATATGTATGAGATCAATATTTTGTCCAATACTAGCTCCTATTTTGATATCAATTAAGATATTAAAGGTTTTTCAAAAATCATTTAATGGAGACATAAATGATCGTTTTAAAAGGCAGAGGAGTTGTTGAGGGAAGAGCCTTTGGAAAGACTCTTGTTGTTGATGACTACATATCTTTTCTAGGTGAAATAGAAAGATCCTCAGGAGTCTTGAGAAAAAAAGGTTTTCCAGAGACATCTGTAGCTGGCAGAATCCTTTTTTTCAAAGGATCCAAAGGATCCACCGTAGGACCATATGTAATATATGATCTATGTAAAAGAGGTCTGGCACCCTCAGCAATGATTGTTGAAAAAGCAGATCAGCTCGTGATAATCAGTGGAGTATTATGCAATATTGTATTGATAGAGGTCAGAGAATGGGATCTTGTCAAGAAAATTCCTAATGATGTTGATGCAGAAGCTTATGCATCTGAGAGAGATGCTGAGGTAAAAATCTATGTCTAAACTAATTGTTTTCGAAGGAATAGACGGTGCTGGAAAGACGACTGTATCTAGAAAAATCGTAGAGATCTTATCATCAAAAGGTTTCAAAACATTCTATACTAGAGAGCCTTCTGACAGTCCTTTCGCACAACTTCTAAACGATCTTAAGACAAAAATTGATACAGGACCTATAATAGATGCTCTCGCAATGAGTCTTGATAGAGCATTTCATATGATGAATGAGGTAGAGCCTAGACTCGCCGAAGGATATGTGGTTGTGATGGACAGATATTATCACAGCACTATCGCTTATCAAGGTGCTATGGGAGCTGACATAAAATGGATCCGTGATATAAACAGAGTGTTTAGAAGACCTGATATAGCATTTTATCTAGACGTGTCAGTAGAGACTGCGATGAGACGTATTCGTGATAAGAAAAGTAGATGGCCTTTTTATGAGTTTAAAGATTTTCTGTCTAAGGTTAGAGATATATATCTCAAGCTTGTGAAGGAGAATGAGCTGATCTATGTTGACGCTGAGAGAGACCTGAATGATGTCATAAATCAGGTCATTAAGATCCTTAGAGAGAAGACTTCTCTCAACATATGATCATTTTCTATGAGAAAGAAACTCAAGTTTCTAGAGAATCCTTATATATATCTAAGTCATAATATTAATTGTGATTAGAATGGCCAGTGATATAGCAAACATGATTGTTCAAGGACTGATATACGCCTACAACTGGCTTGTAGATGTCATTAAAAATCTTCTTATGACAACAATATTTAAAGAGAAACCAGATCTTGCGAGCCAGTTTTCTTCAGCATTGACACTATTGATCAGTTTAACAGCATTATATATATTGATAACTTTCATATCAGCAATAAGAAAGATCATAGGGATCCTACTGATAATAGGATGGATAGCTCTGATAATAGCTTTTGTGTTGGCATCAATATAATAAGTTTTTTAACAATATGTGATAATTAGAGTGTAAAATGAGATCTTACGATGAGATCGAGAGAAAAACAGATTTTATCATAAACATATCTACTTTACTATTTTTTCTGACAATGCAGTGTGTAGCTCCATATTTATCTCAGGCTGCTGTTGATCTAGGTGCTACAGAGTTTATGGTTGCATTATTAACAAGTATGTATGCAGTATCTTCAATAGGTCTCAGACCTTTATCTGGTTTTTTAAATGATCGTGGATACAGCATGTATCTAATGATCATAGGATCCTCATTTATGTTTGTCTCACAGATCATATATCTGCTATCTAGAGACATATATCTATTATACATAGGAAGATTTTTACAAGGCGTTGGAATAGCATTTTTTATACCAACATCATTATATATGGCGGCGACATTTGGTAGAGAAGAGACTATCAGCAAGAGAATTGCCACTAGAAGTCTTATGATAAGTATTGCTGCAACATTAGGACCTATGATAGGAGGTCTCCTAGTGTCTCTGGGGAGAGGATGGACTCTTCTCTTCGCAGGATCTTTATTTCTCTCTCTGACAACTTTAATCATGATCTTACTAAATGCTCGTTTCATAAACTTCTTCAGAGAAAACATGTTGCCATCAGATCCTTTGTCATCAACAGTTTCAGAATATAAAGAGGCTTCTGAGAGAAACAGTTTAAAAAATATTATGAAGCCTGAATTCATAAGTTTATTAGTTTCGAATTTTCTCTTCTCATCAGCATATAGTCTTTTAACAAGTTTTCTACCAGCTTATCATAGGAAGAATAGTGTTGATCCTCATGTTATAGGCGTCTTCTTCACAATATCATCATTTGCAAACATGTCTACAAGAGCTTTCTATTTAAAAATTATATCTTCACAGATTCTTATTAGATACGCATTTTTAGGAGTGTTATTATTAGGATCATCACTTATGATAATATCTATAGATCCTCTCAACACAACAATTTTATATATCACAGCTGTCTTAAATGGTGCTGGAATGGGTCTCACAATACCTTCTCTACAGACTATGGCATTGTCCTCATTAGATAAAAGAAGCAGAGGACTGGGATCAAGTGTTTATACAATGATGTTTGATGCTGCAAATCTGATCGCTCCTCCATTAATCATCTCTATTGTGTCGACATATTATTCTGCTATAAAAGTCTCTTCATATATAATGTTTCTGACTTTGATACCGATAGCATTTGTATCAAGATCTTATCTTAGAAAAATGTTTTAGACAGAGCTTTTGCTAGCGAAAAGATCTAAGACTTTATTTATGTATTCATTGATTTTTTGATTTGGAATTTTAATTGATACATCAATAAAACCTCTTATAAGCATTGAAACAGCATCTCTATAAGATATTCCTTTCATAAGAAGATACTCAATCTCTTCATCACGTAATCTTCCTATAGAAGCCTCATGATAAAGATCTGTGTCAGGATGATGAGCATCTAACTCAGGTATAGTATATATACGAGAATTCTCAGACAATAAAAGCCCGTTACATTCTAGATATGCTTTAGAAGATCTTTTGTGAGCCTCTGCTCTCAATCTGTTAATAACCTCTGAAGAGTCTTTAACAACAATTCTACTAATGATCTGTGCCGAGGATCCTTCTCCATCTAAAACAACATTTGTACCAACATCATATTTAGAAGATCCTGAGCCCAAGATGATATTATATGAAGAGACTTTGGCATCATCTCCTCTCACAATTATCTTTGGAAAAGTCTGTAGAGTGCTTACATCACTTATGTTTATATAGTAGTCTATGTACTCAGCCTCGTCACCTACTAAAACAGTTGTTCGAGGTCTGACATGATTCACTTGTGTCCATGAATGTATCATTATGAAATATAATTTCGACCTTGGCATAAGATATATCTCTGAGACTCCTACATGAAGAGATAATCTCTCTAAAGCAGCTAGACAACCTGATAAAACCATCAGCTCAGCATCTTCTTCAACAACAATAATATTATGAAGAAGCTGTGCTCCTCCACTCATTATCATACAGGCTTGTACTGGCAGAAGAGTTTTTGTTCCTCTCTTAGCTCTTATATAAAATCCTCCTCTACCTCTCAGAGCCGTGTAAGCAACATATTTATCTGTGGAGGGATCTATAAGTCTCCAATAGAAATCTTTAATCTCATCCCATCTATTTTCCACGGCATCTTCTATTGATAGAACCTCGACACCAGGATACATACTTGAATATTGTTTAATGATGTTATCAAGTTGCAGATATGTTCCAGACCCTCTCTGCTTAAGATCTATTCCCAAAGACATAAGCTTCTTCTCATAATCAACAGAGCTCTCGCTAGGCTGAGCAAATATTTTCTCTATATCAACATCCACACCATATGGAGAAGACTTGTCTAATCCTTTCAAAGCTTTCTCTCTAATCTCTTCTAAGACGCTCTTTTTACTCATATGATCACCTAGATTCTAATAATGATCTGAATCCTTCTGAAAATATTTTTGATAAAACATATGATGTCTCTCCTTCATAAATTATTCTTCCATTATATATAACATATGATCTTGATGTCTCAATATATTTCACAATACCTCCAGTATGTGTCACAAGGATCATGCCATCAATATTATTCATAAGATGATCTTTGATGACAGTGGCCATAATAATGATGCTGTCAATATCAACACCTGAGTCAGGCTCATCTATAAGAGCCAGTCTAGGTCTTGAGAAGATTAATGTGGCAAGTTCAGCTCTCTTCAGCTCTCCACCACTGAAACCATGTCCATAGTCTCGATCAAGAAGATGTTGTATTTGAAGTGCTTTTGATATCTCATTAATCTCTTTCTCTCTCTCAACAATAGATTTTATATGTCTAGAACATATTTTATCAAAAAGTTTTCTAGTCTTAACTCCTCGTAGCCTCGGAGGATTCTGAATCATTATTGAGATCCCTTTCTCATTTCTTTTAACAGGATCTAGGCTTGTGATATCTTCATTATTATAAAATATTGATCCGTTGAAAATTTTTATACGAGGATTTCCTGCTATAGAGTTTAGAAGTGTTGATTTTCCAGATGCGTTGGGGCCTAACAATAAAATTGATTCTCTGGTAAAAAGCTTTAGATTTATGTCTCTGATAATAATGTTATCGCCCACGCCTGCGTTAAGCTTTTCTATTCTCAAAATCTCCATGAAAGATCCCTTGGTCTCTACGAGATTTTTCTAAGGTTTTATAATTATTCTTCCGAAAGATCCTCCTCTCTCAATTATCTGATGAGCTTCTCTCACAGAGTCCTGATCTAAAGATATTGTTTTATAAACAGGTTTTACAAAACCTTTTCTCAAAAGATCTATTGCCTCTCTCAGCTCATGTTTACATGAGTTCATCACACCCAAAATACTATTCTCTCTCAATATCAAGTGGCCGAGCATCATCTGATATGGAGAAGGATCTACATTGCCTATCAGAAGTATCTTGCCTCCCCACCTGAGGGATCTTATTGATTCTGTCAGTGTAGGTCCTCCAACACTTTCGATAACATAATCAACTCCTTCTCCATCAGTTAATTTTCTAACCTCCTCAGAGAAACGATCTTTATAAACAATTATATGATCAGGATTGAAGATCTTTATCTTCTCAGCTTTCTCAGAACTTCTTGTGGCAGCAATAACTTTCAGACCATACGCCTTAGCCACTTGTATAGCGTGAATGCCTATTCCTCCGCTTGCCCCTGTGATCAAGACTGATTCTCCTCTCACAGCTTTTCCAATAGTTTTTAAAGCTCTCACCAGAGTTCCTATGACGCATGCAGCAAAGCTATAGGCCTCTGGAGGGGTCTCCCCAGGATCATCTATTTTAACAAGGATCCAGTGTGGAAGCGAGATATACTCGGCATAACAGCCGTCTCTCTCTTCACCTATTGAAACTCTTGATCTACATATGTTCTCTCTCCCTTCTACACACTTAGGATCCTTAGGATCATATATATAGATCAGTGATGCCACAAGATCATTCTTTTTAAAATTCTGAGGAACTCTATCTCCGACCTCAACAATTCTTCCAACAATCTCATGACCAGGAATCACTGGAGGTCTTACTCTCATAAAACCTTTTCTAGCCAAAACATCTCTATAACATATTCCGCATCCAACAACTTTCAGAAGAACATCTTCATTAGAGATCTTTGGGATCTCAACTTCTTTCTCAACAAGATTCTCGACGCCACCCACAGAATTCATTATGATGGCTCTCATTTAAATCCTCGTAAATAATATACAACAAAGATTTTATTGAACACATAATTATTTTTCAAGGGCTGAGATGAGTAGAAAAAACGTTTTTGTATATAGATTTTACATTCCTTTTGTAGATACTGATGCTGCTGGAGTTGTTCATTTCACAAATTATCTTAGATATGTTGAGAGAGCTGAAGAAGAGATGTTCAGATCTGAGGATCTTAGCTATAAAGATGTTAATACAAAAGGTATATGGCTTCCAAGAGTAGAGGCTTTCATAAGATTTCTCAGACCTCTTAGACACACAGATCTTGCTGAGATAAATCTCTGGGTCTCAGATTATGGTGAGAAACATGTCAAATATTGTTTTGAAATTAAGAATCTAACCACAAATGAGTTGGCTGCCAAAGGTCATCTGACGATAGTATGTGCAGAGATAGGTGGCAGAGCTACGAAGTGTCCTGAGATAATGATTAAAAAGATCCTTAAGTATTATTCTGAAGAAACATGTGAATAAGATGAGGAAAGATCATTATGAGAAGCTGTCTACCTAAAGTAGGCGTGGGCTGTATAGTATTTGATGAGAGAGGAAGGATCCTTTTAATAAAAAGATTATATCCTCCTGGGAGAGGTAGATGGAGCATCCCGGGAGGACATGTCGAGGAGGGAGAAGATGTTTTAGAGGCCGCGAGGAGAGAGCTTTATGAGGAGACTGGTATTGATGCAGATCCTGTCGGAGTGATGAACGTAGACACTTTGATAGTATATGATGAAGAGAGAAATATTAAATATCATTATGTCTTGATAGACATATTATTTGCTAATCCACGTGGAGAGCTTAAAGCCGGCGACGACGCTACTGAGGCAGGATTTTTTGATCTTGACGAGGCTCTGAAGATGAATCTTACAGATTCTGTGAGAGGATTATTGATGAAGATTATTGAGAGAAAAATTTCTATAGAAAAAATTATTCCACATAATAAATATGTCTACTCAGAATAATCTCATAACCAGCTTAGGTTCTCAATAAATCTAAGTCTCTTAGGCATTGGCGGATGTGTCGCAAAAATCTCTTCTAATGCTGACACAGGCATTCTCATTATCCTCTCGATATCCTCACGAGAAACTCTGTAATAAGGCTCTGCCACAGCATCTGTTAATGCATATATAAACAGTGTCTTAAGTTTGCTATTAGCGATCTCTATTCTGTCTCTATAGTTTCTATTGTAATATATATGGATCTTAGCTAATGCTCTCTGCATAGCATCTTTTCCAGCAGCTCTCACACCGACAGTGTCAGCATAATACTCTCTTAATCTGCTGAACGCCAACACAAGGATCTGTAGTAGAAATGATATCATCACCGCAATGAATCCTGCTGCCAAAAGTATTATTCCTCCATTATTCTGTCTTCTATTGCTAAGACCCATTCTATATAGAGAAATGTTTATAAGATTGATCCCTAGGTAGTATATTACTGCGGGGAGTATGCCTAGAAAAAGCATTATCATATTATCTTTATGTATATGATGACCAAGCTCATGACCTATCACAGCTTCAAGCTCGTCATCACTTGTCATATTAAGCATCTCACTTGTCACAGCAACATATCTTCCTGTGACAAAATTTCCATATGCAAAAGCATTTGGAGGACCTTCAACAACAACTGTCTTAGGAGGTTTTGAAAGACCTACTCTACTGGCTACTCTATCAACAATCTCTTGTATCCTAGGATCATGTCTGGCTCTATACATAAGATTTATCAGATAAGGAGATATTATATATGTGATCAAGTTCATCAATATCACAAATATCATTAGAGGAACAACAAATCCGCTTAATACTACGCCGGCATTCTGTAGAGAAGGCTCTGCGCCAAGTCCTATCATCAATAGATATGTTAGTCCTAATAATGTTGCTGTGAAAATAAATACTATCATCAGAAACAATATGATCATTGAGGTGTATAATGAGAATTTGCCTGATAATCTTCCAGCCACTTTAGGTGCTATCACCGATGCCAGTGCAAACATCAGTATATAACCTAGAAAAACCAAGATCCATACCAGAGGATTCCAGAGGAATAGGAATAGACCGTTCATCTCCTCATCTACCTGAGAATATTTATCGAATGCGACATTAAAAATTTAACTCACGAAAAGTATGCTACGAGAAAAAGATCTTTAATATATTCATGTAAAGATTCTTTTGACAGCCTCTGGAAGTCTCATTCTATTTATGATCCCAGTTATATTCATAAGCTCTTGTTCAGAAACAAATTTTTTAACAAAAATTTTTTCGCCGAAAGTCTCGTCGATCATGTATAGCAGAAATCTTTTTCTTCTAGATCTTGTGTCCTCATAAATGTATAGACAGATCTCAAGTCCATATATGTTGAAGTCGCATTTCTCAAATATTTTTCTAAATCTATCATCAGATCCATCGTAAAGATCGTTTGATCTCATGTTATCACCAGATGATTATAAATTTTTAGCATTAGAGATTATTGTTAGAGAAAATATATTTATACTTTTAATATATAATAATGCTGTCAGGTTATAAAATGCCTTGTAAAATATTTAAAACATTTATAATAAGAGTATGAAATCGTCTCTAGAGATCTTATTAGATATATTCTTCAACAACTTTTTTAACTAATGATCTGAATTCAAAAATGTTTCTTGCAAAACCTGCTCTTTTAAAACCTATCATTTCTCTAAGCTCTTTTGATAAAAATCTTCTGTCTCCCAATACTATTAACGCATGATCCTCAGGACTTCTCACAGCTCTACCCATCGCCTGAGCAGATCTTATGAAAGCCTCGTTGAGAAGAAGACGTCTTCTAAAAATTTCTTCATCAAGATCTTTAGGTCTTCTCTTCACAAGTTCTTTAAGATAATCATCAGGCTGTGGATATGGTGTTCCTGCTATGAAAACAGCCTTCAAAAGCGATCTGTTTTTATCAACAAATTCTATTCCCTCAGCAATTTTTCCGCCGGCAACAACATGTAATGTAGCATCTCTCTCTATGAATATGTTATCTAAAAAATCCTCGTATTTAGTCTTCTGATCTTCAACAAGATCTTTGTCAAGATCAAGATATTTTAATATGTTTCTCATAAAATCATAGCTGGGATAAACAATCATCTTCAGATGATCAATCTCTTCTCTAAATATCTTTATATAATCAGCATACAGCTTGTAAATTACTTCTCCTCTCTCTTCATATTTTGATGAAAGCTCTGTAGCAATTATTATCGCCATAGAGTCTATAGGAGACCAATCTGTGAATTCTCTAACATCAATATACTCAAGATCTTTTAGACCGATAAGATCTCTGAAGAATTCCTGAGTAGGAGGAGTCCCAGACATCAGAAGAATCTTTTTATATCTATTTAAAACCTCGCCGATCACGCTGAAATCTACCGCAGCAATCTTTATAAAAGCTTCCTCAGAAGACTCTTTTGAAACAAAAATATCAAATCTCTCATCTTTCAAGGCTGATAGAGCTGTCGCTATCTTTACTGAATAAACTTTTCTTGAGAGAGCCTCTTCAACACCTCTTCTCTCCAACAGTTCTGTAAGAACTTTCTTCTTGATCTCTATAGAGGCGTCTATCACAAGATCTATCAAATGATCGTCTAGCCCGACCTCTTTTTTATCAATTTTTCTAAGTCCTCCTCCCACGCCGATCTTTGAGACTTGATTTAAAAGCTTGTTCAGAGACTCTCTTATGAGAGGAAGATCTCCTAGCCATCTATGGATCTCATTGATCATATGTTTGATATCATTTGTCGAGAATTCTTCAGAAAATATTCTCGAGGGCATAGAAAGCATGTGAGCCTCGTCAACAACTACTGAGAACTCTGATATATCTCTCTCACCAAAAATAATCTCCTGAAGATCAGGATCAAAAATATATGGATATGTGGCAACAATATAATCAGATTTCTCAGCAAGTCTTGCCAACGCGAAGAAAGGACAGACGTTATGTCTCTTGATTATCTCATCAACAATTTTCTCCGGAAGATCCTCGTTAGATACGATCCTGAATATGTCCTCTTCATCGACAGAAGCAAGATTCTTATAATATTCACATCTTCCAGAAAGTCTAAGGATCTGACATCCCAGCCAGAAGTCGTTAGGATCAACATTTTTATTCTTTAGAAGAGGACACATTCTATGAGCAGAATATATAAAGACATATCTGAAATCTCTATTCTTTCTAAAAGATGTCTTCAGATCTCTGAGAACAGGCTGTATCTCATTTCTAGTTCTAACACTATGAAGAACAGGCTTATAAAACATCATGCTCGACAATGCGACACTTGTTTTTCCAAAGCCTGTGGGAGCCTTGAGAACAATATTTTTAAAACCTCTCTCATAAGATCCTAAGATCTTTTCAATAGCCTCTCTCTGACCTTCTCTAAATTTTTCATAAGGAAAATATTTTGACACCAACTAATCCTCGAATAATATGATGAAAATACAAATTATTATATCTTTCAACATCCCGCCTAAATTAATAGATTAGAGACTCTTGTCTGACCTCCTCTCCCGCCCTCAGGTCATCATTAGTCGTCATCCCTTTCAGGGCGGTTCATAGGTTTCTCTCATCTATTCGGGGCAACATCTGTAAAGGAGATCTTCTCGGCTTCTTATGAATCTTTATAATCACAAAATCTACTTGGTATCCTATATAAAATAATTTAATGATAATAAGGATCAGGGCTTTTACTTATTTTGTAGAAAAGATCGATTTTTAAATCTTGTGTCCAGATGATTTTTCATAATGATCAGTAGACCAAGATCATTCTTCTTATCGGAGTCTCCTCTCACAGCACTATTATACATCAGATAGACAAGATCTTTTCTAAAGAATCTTAGAGACTGCTCTAATAATTTTAAGATATCAATATCAATGTCTATAGGGCTCAGCAATATTCTCTATGCTGTATCTCAAGACTTCTTAAAAATTTTATAAAAGATCTTTTCAAAGGAACATATTTATTATCTGCCTCGCAGTATTTATTAATGATGATGTGTTTGCCGAGTCCTGATAAATGATGATCGAACCCCTGACTGAGTTGTGAAGATATATATCATCTTGTTATATATTATGTTGTTGGAGGTTAATGAGTGATCTTATAGATCTTGTTGAAAAGATCTTGAGGAAATATCCTTTATGTGATAATTGTCTAGGAAGATTATTTGCTTCTCTTGGAAGAGGATTGACAAATGATCTTAGGGGGAGATCTCTTAAAACAGTTCTTCTAATGGATCTTTTCCGAAGATATTATTCAGAAGATCCTAAGAAGCTTTCTGAGGAGCTTAAGATTTTTGCTAGAAATGGTGGAGAGCCTTTCACATCATCTCTGAAGATATTGTCTGGAGAAGAGATTGAGAATGAGAAATGTTTCATATGTAGATCTGAGATAAAGAGATTTATCGAGGATTTCAGTGATAGAGTGTCAGAGATATTGAGAGAGAAGAATATAGACAGATTTATTCTAGGTGTTAAAATGCCTAAAGATTATTCTGAGAGAGAAGAGACTGTGGCGAGAGAATACGGGATCATCTATTGGGAGAGCATCAAGAAAGAGCTTAAAAGAGAGATCGGTAAAAATGTTCTGAGAAGAGGTTTCAAACCTGATTTCGATGATCCAAACGTTGTTCTTACTATAGACGTTGGCACAGGAGCTATAGTCATAAGCTATCCATCAGCAATCTATATGATCAAAGTGTGGAAAAATGAGAGAGGTCATCTCATAAAAGGATCCAGAGACTCTCTAGAGAACATGATTAAAGAGAAGCTTTCTATCTACGAGCCTTCTGAAGTAAGGATCCATCTTGTCGCTAGAGACAGCAGAAGATACAGGATCCTTGGCAACGGCGTTGTGGCTATACTAGAGATTCATTCTCCTAGAAGAGGAAAGCCTTCTGTGAAAGATCTCAACGAGATCATTGGAAAAATCCCTCCATTTGAAGTAAAAATCCTCTCAAGAATAAATAGAAGAGATATTGAAGAGATCAACACTAAATTCTCTAGACTTATATACGAGATCAAGATATCATCTGATGAAGACGTTGAGGAGGATCTTCTCAGAAAAATAGTTGATGAATATAAAAACGGCATATTAGTAACTCAGAAAACTCCTACGAGACTGCTTGAGAGAGGATACCCAGATGTTATGAGAAGATCTATTGTAAATATATTGGAACACAAGATCTTGTCATCAAATAGATTCATCATGAAAATATCAGCTGATAAAAGGATCTATATTGAGGAATTTATTAAAGGAGATAATGAGAGAACAACACCATCATTATCACAGCTTCTAAACAAAAAACTTGATATAGAAGAGATCGATATAATAGATCATATATAGATCATGTTAGACCATCTCATAGCGTCCGAAGAATTTTGTAAAAAGTAATCGGCTCATTTCCTTACTCTGATAACACTAAAGATCTTTTGTGTAAAATAGCTAGTGCCATTGTTTGAACAGCTAGATTAAATATTGAATATAATATATAGAAGTTTTCAACATCTATCATCCCTGAGAAGCTTTCTATTAATAATGCTGATGAGGCTGTCGGAGGTATCAATGCTATCATCCACATGTCTCTGGGCAATATAGTCACTGGGTAGTATACTGGTGGAAAGACTGATAATCCGAGACTTATTATTGAGACTAGTGGCCAGACGTATTTCTCGGATCTTATGAATCTTGATATGTATAATGTGAATAACGCCGTGTTTATCCATAAGATGGTTGTCAGTCCTATTATAACTCCCAGAACATATATGTTCCTAAGAATACTCATTAGAAATCCTATTATAATGAAGATGGCTAGAGAAGGCAGAGCCCATATATATGATGATAACGCTATTCCAAGAGCATATGTGTATATAGAGTTTGGTGTGACAATAAACATATCTTGTATCTTAAGACTGTTTCTATACCATATTATGTCTCCCAACAGTCCGTAGGCGGATGCTGACATTGAGAGAACTAGTCCTCCGATGAAGGCGTATTCCACAATATTCTCTCTACCGATCATATATAATAGAAATAGATATGAGACAGGTCCTAGAGTGAATGATATGATCCATAGAGGATTGTTTTTAACTGGTATATAGCCGTTGAATAATCCTAAGACAGTTATTGCTCTGAGCTCTCTAATCAGTCTCCTCATACAAATAGTCACCTCTTAGAAGAAGAAGATCTGTGACTGAGACAGGTCTGATCCTTATCTTCAGACCGTCTCTAGATAATTGATCAACTATTTTGTCAGCCTGATCCTCGTCTTTATAATATGACACTATCATATTCCTAAGTCTGTAGACAGTATCTGTCTTAAGCTTCTCTTCATATATGTTGATGAAAGAGTCTTCACTATAGATCTCTATTACTCTCTTAAACTCTATAGATCTTAACAAATTCTTTAGATCGCCTTGTGCAACAATATTTCCACGACTCATAACAATAATATAGTCGCTTATAGACTCAATCTCCTCGGGATTATGACTTGTTATAAGAATCATCTTACCTCTTCTTTTAAGAGAATATAAAGCTGCCCAGAACCTTCTTCTCGCAATAGGATCTAGACCTGACGTGGGCTCGTCAAGGATCATGATGTCAGCGTCTGAGGCTATAACTGCGGAGGCTACAACTCTCTGTTGAGTCCCGTATGAGAGTTCTGAACATCTTCTCATCATGATATTCTCAAGCTCGAATAATCTGATCACTTCCAGAGCCTTTTCTCTAGCCTCTTTATATGAGAATCCTCTATACATAAGATATGAGGTTATGAATTGATAAGGCGTTGAAAATCCTGGAGGAGTAGATCCTTGCGGCATATATGATGTTCTCTCTCTAATCTTCTGAGGCTCTCTAACAACATCTACTCCAGCAACCTCTACATATCCTGAGGTTGGTTTTAGAACTCCTGCTAATATACGCATAAGAGTTGTCTTTCCAGCACCATTAGATCCTACGAAAGATATTATGCCTTCAGAAGGCGTTCTGATATCAACTCTGTCAAGCGCTTTTACTCCGCCTCTATATATTTTCACAAGATCTTTAGTAATGATCATATGATCATTCTCCAAGGATCTTTTTAATATTGATTTTATCAAACTATTTTCATCACTAGATTGTTAAGCCATCTCTATAATTATACATACAAACCTAATAATGTTATATTGAAAAATGTTTTGGGAGGAGTTTTGAGAAAAAATCTTATAAAGATCTGTAGTGTTGATGAGATGAGAAAAATAGATGAGGAGGCCTCAAAAAGATATGGCATAGATCATATGCTTCTCATGGAGGATGCAGGATCTTCTGTCTATAATGTTGTTCTGAGAGAGATAGGTCTCGACAAAAGGTTCTGCGTATTGGCCGGAACTGGAAATAATGGTGGAGATGCTATTGTCGCTGGAAGAAGATTATATGCCTCAGGCTCCTACGTAGAGATCTATGTTATAGGAGATCTTTCTAAGGCAACTGATCTTATGAGAAGAAATTATGAGACAGCCTCTAAAATAGGGATCCCTATATATCATATTGTTAATGACGATGATCTTGATAAAAATATCGGAAGACTTTCTCAATGTGAAGTCTTTATCTCAGGAATAATAGGTATAGGACTACGTGGTGAGGTCACAGGATTTAGAAGAAGACTTATCGAATATATCAATAGTCTCAGAAAAATTGTTGTGAGTGTCGACATACCGTCAGGGGTTGGAGGAGACAATGGAAAAATCTATGGAGCCGCAATAAAATCTAGTTATACAGTGACTTTTGGAATGCCTAAATACGGAAACATATTATACCCAGGGTATTATTATAATGGCAAACTCTTTATCTCAAGACTCTCATATCCACCTCAGCTGTTAGATTCTGAAGAGATCAAGACGTTTCTAAATCATCCTATGAAGCCTCCTGAGAGAATCAGATGGGGTCATAAAGGTGTCTTCGGAAAATTTCTGGTGATCGGAGGGGCAAGATATTATTATGGCGCTCCATACTACGCCTCATACTCATTTTTAAAAGCTGGCGGAGGATATTCTAGACTTGCAGCTCCGAAGAGCATCATACCTTATATAGCAAGTAGAAATAGTGAGATTGTTTTTATCCCAATGGAGGAGACTGAGGAAGGCAGCATATCAAAAATCAATTATAAAAAGATCCTTGAGATAATAGATGAATATGATATTGATATAGTGGCTATAGGCTCAGGAGCCTCTCTTAATAACGAGACGCAAGAGCTTATCAGAGAGCTTGTCCCCATCATTGAGAGGCCTCTGATAATAGATGGAGACGGGATAACAGCAATAGCTGGAAGAACAGATCTTGTTAAAGAGAGGAGAAGCCCAACGATCATAACTCCTCATCTAGGAGAGTTCTCAAGACTGACAGGATTAAAGATTGATCAGATCTCTGAGAATCCTGTTGAGATCTTGAGAAAAACAGTTTTTGAATGGAGAAGCATCATAGTTTTAAAAGGAGCTCACACACTCATCGGATGTCCAGATGGAAAAATATTTGTGAATATGACTGGAAACCCTGGAATGGCTAAAGCAGGCACTGGAGATGTCCTCGTAGGATCTATAGCGGCGATGTATGGAATAGGCTTTAGAAATATTGAGGATGCAACTAGAATGGGCGTTTTAATACATGGGCTTGCAGGAGATCTTGCGGCTGACGAGCTTGGTGAAGATGGTGTGACACCTGATGAGATAATAAATTATCTTCCTAAAGCTGTTAAAATTTTGAGAGAAGATCCTGATTATATTGAGAAGAGATATATGCCAGAGATCATATGATCATTTCTTTTCAAAATATTCTCTCAAGACGTTAATAATTCTCTGAAGAAGAAGATCTTTTTCTCTAATCATTCTCCTCCTGACCTGCACGCCTGCAATATGTCTATGACCTCCTCCACCTAGTCTACGAGCAATCTCTGAACAATCAATATCATCTCTATCTCTTTCTCTCACGATTGTTATAGATCCGTTGCTAAAGATCACTATGGCAAGATCATATTTCTCGCCAAAATTCTTGAGAAGAGAATATGATGATGTTACAGGCTCAGTGAAGAAGAAATAGATCTTTCTATCATCAACTTCTTTATATATATAGTTTCTCAAGGTGTTCTCAACAACTTCTCTCTTCATCTTATAAGCATTCCTCCAGAGAACCTCTGTCTCATAATCCCAGAATACTCCTCTAGATATTTTTCTCACAAGCTTCTTCAGAAGAGCCTTGCTCTTCTTGATGTAGACTAGATATCTTATAAGATCTGTGAGAGGCTCTGTGAGAAAATGTTGCATAATACCAAAATCAGAGTCTCTAGACAAGATCTTTATAAGATCTACAACAGGATCTTCTTTCACGCCTAAGAACTCAGCGAGATTCTCAGATGCCGTATGTTTAGCATCATTATATTTAACATAATATCCTAGTTTATCAGTGAGCTCATCTGATTCTTTATCCCATAAATGATGATCTATCCAATAAATCTTTTTAACACAATTTGACAACCCATGATCAAGACTATTAATCATCCATTTCTTAAGATTAAGATCAGTGATATAGATAGTGATGTTGCCCAGAGACTCACAGTAGCCTCTGATCTTTTTGACAGCATAATACCATTTCTCTCTATGATAATTAGTGAGAACAATATTTCTAACACCTAATACTCTGAGGAGAATAGCTGCCGAGCCTATTCCATCAATATCTTCTTCATGAGAGACACCAATAACATTTTCATCGCCAAAGATCATAGTGCGCACCTCTATTCTCTCCATTCTCTGATTTAATAAATAATCATATTTCATAAAATTGATTTATTAATAATATATGATGATAGGACATGGCTAGAGGCGTCTTAAAAAATTTCATATATGTGTTGTTGTGATACTGACCTCCTCTCCGCCCTAAAGGGCGAGGCTTTCGGTTGTAATCCTGATCTTGTTCTTCAGAAAATTAATGAGAGCCTCTCAAAAAATTTTTGGAGAAAAAGTTTTAGAATGTATCTTGAGGAGCAGAGCGACAAAAATTATTATATTGTTCTAGCAGTGTCAGAGGCGCCTGTTGACAAGGGTGTTAGAGAATGTAGGTCATTGATCCTGAAGGAGTTTATAAAGATCCATAGAGATCTAGTTGAGAACAACATATGTAAATAAGATCTAGCCGTTAATATATGATGAAGAGAATTTCAGCCTATTTTTTCTCTTTCTCTTCTTTTTCCCTCATTTTTCTAAGAGCATAGCCGACCATTATAGAGGCGTATATATGAAGTTTCCAGGCCTCAGGTCTGTCTCCATATTCATCTGTCACTTTTCTGGCAAGCTCTCTAAGCTCTAAAGCTTCTTCTAATGTCAGCTCATCTTTGTCTAAAAGCTCTTTAATTCTTCTCAGCTCATCTTTAGAAAGAGGATTCATAAACGCCAGTTTGATAAATCTGGAGGCCTCGTTTTTAAGCATTGAAGCCTCCAGAGGCTTTAGAAATCCTTGTGTGGCAAGATATTCTATGAAAAATTCTTGATAAGATCTGAAGGCCTCTCCAAGTCTTGATAATCTGGTGTCTATATGTCTCTCTAAACTAATAAATCTTTGATCAACCTCATTAAACCTTTGATCAACATATCTCCTAAGATCATTCAAATCTCTTTCTATAACATCTATCCTCTTATTCAGCTCTTCAAACCTCTGATCAATCTTTTTGAATCTCTCATCTATTTCAATAAATCTCTGATCAATAGCCTTAAATCTCTCTTCAATACGTCTAGACCTTTGATCAATATCTTCAAATCTTTGATCAATCTCAGTAAATTTCTTTCCCAGCCAATAGCTTATTCCTCCCAAACTACTTAAAACAGGCACTAGCACGGCTAATATATTTATTATATTTATGTACCACTCATCCAATGCTGTATCCATTATAAATATATTTTTATATTTAAAAATGAATATACCGATCAAGTTTTGTGCCTAATGTATTCTCACAAGTATATTTTTATTAAAAGGTCTATAGGCATTGATCAATGTTAATTCTGTTAAATATATCTTTTATATAATTTTTTAAGGTGTATAAGGCTGATTAATATAGAGAAGATTGTCTCACTAAAGAATCTGCCTAGAACCGGGTGGCTTTTAGAAGGAGTTCCACAGGCTTTTGCTGAGAATGTTGCTGAACACACTTTTGAGGTCATGATAATCTCATATCTCATCTCTAGAGAACTTACCGAGAGAGGAGTCTCAGTGGATCTTGGCAAGATCATGATTATGTCTCTTTTTCATGATGCTGAAGAAGCTTTGACAGGTGATATAATCAGAAGAGTTAAAGATAGAATAAGTGAGATAAATGATCTGAAGATAGAAATGTTGAGAGAGCTAGACTTTGAGAAAGAGATTGATCTTTTGAGAGAGTATATGAGCTTATCAACATTAGAAAGCATCGTAGTAAAGATCTCGGATCTTGCGGCGACAGCTAACCAAGGATGTAGATATCTTAAAACAGGCTATTCAGGAGTGAGGCGCATCATATTGTCATCAATAGATTCTATTGAAAAGATCCTTATAGAGAAGATGGCTTCAGAAGAGATCAGAGAAATAATTAACAAACTTGTCAAAAACATTTTACTGTGCTCAGACTTAAATAGATAACAGTTCAAAAGTTGGAAAAAGGCGTTGTAGTAATGATCCTGCCGATTAATCTGAAGACTGCTTCAACAACTCTCTTCATCATATATCACTTCCTTTTAATATTCACTGTGGTGATTCTTAGAAAAAAGCTGTATTATAACGCCAGTTTATATCATATAGTTATAAAGATCTTGTTCACAATATTGCTCATAGGATCTTTATTAACATATTTTGTATATGCTGAGTATATCGAAAACAGACCTGACTCACTTTACATAATCTCTACAGCTGAAGCCGTCATTCATGGAGAGAACCCTTATAATATAAGCATGCCATCGTATTACGGGCCTGTATACAACTTTCTTATAGCACCTGTATATCTCATGCCTAAGAATCATAAGATTGTATCATATGGAGTCCTCATATTATCACTTATGTTCTTAACATCTTTTCTTGTTGTCAGAAAAATAGGGACGAGAGATCCTATTTTTCTAGCTGTTGTCATAGCATCTGATCCTTTGATACACTATTATGGTATAGCTCTTGCACAAATTGATGATATGTTGATGAGCTTTATGATAATGCTCACTTTATTAATAATGATATATGGATATGAAAAACTTCGTATAATAATGATCGTTGTCTCATCACTTGTTAAACCTGTTGGAGCTTTTCTGCTTATAACATTGTTCAACAAAGGATCTATGATAAAAATTGTTGTGGCAATTCTTCTCGTATTATCTCTAAATATATTATCATTATATGTGTATGGAGAAAAGTTTTTATATAACGTCTATCTTATACACAGCGGAAGATCTGATGGTCTAACAATATCTTTTCTCCTCGATAATCTTTTCAAAAGATCTTTTCCACAGATCTTTTCGTACGTAGCGGTTTTATTAAGTCTGTTATCTCCAATACTTGTTAGAGACAAGGATCCTATTAAGATCATTATGAACTCCTTCATCATCTTCTATATATTCACACCATTAGATTTTCCAGAATACCTCATATGGATCACACCTGTTATAATTTTAAAAACATTATTAGATAAAGATCTTGCTCTCTCAATATTTTATTCAATGACGGCGTTAATAGGGAGATTATGGCAGGATCTTATTCAATCAACAGGTGATTATTATAGTCTGATAAATTCAGTCCTGATCATATCATATATAGCTTTATTAACATGTCTCTATGTATCAATAAATAAAGATCATAGAAATAAAAGGCAGACGAGATAAGCCTATGGCTTCTTGAGAAGTTTTGATCTTTAGAATAGACTAATACTAGCTTATGTCTGTAGGACACTTCGGATGGATATATGACTCTTTGTCTAATCCTATTTTCTTAAGAACTTCATTGTTAGATCTTATGTATGTACATATTCTGCAGAAGAATAAATAATCAAAATCTCCTCTTATTATAGAGTCTGAGGCTTCTCTAATCATCCTTATGATCTCTTCAGATCTTGATAATCTACTGATCATTTTAAATCCTCTCTGACCTGTCAAATAATAATTTATTGACGCCTGTGTTATGTTCAGAGCTTTTGCAGCCGCCCATTGAGATATGCCGTGTCTCGTGACAAGATCTTTTGCTATTAAAGCTCTGATAGCTGGCATAATATCTTTTATATAGACTTCACAGAAGAGTTTAGACATGTTTACGCCTCCTATCATTCATTATGATAACAGAGTTAATATCTATCTCTTATTTTTATAGTGATCTCATAATCATCTCCTATATTAACTATCTCTATATCTGAGATCCCGATCAATTCTAAAGCCTCTTTAATCATTGAGACACATGTAGGGATGTTAGTATAGATCTTGAGCTGATCATAATTTTTAGAGATGTTTCTCAACTCTCTCACCACTTTGATAAGAGGCTCTGGACAATCTTTATCTCTAAGATCTAATATCTTGATCATAAGAACACCTCTTAGATATCGCTATGATCTGAGGTATCTAAAGATCTTCTCTGATCTTTAGTCTAATCTCTATGTATCTTCCTAAGAGAACAAATGATATTACTGCGGAAGATGCCTCGAAAAAAGTTTGGCCACTTAAGATTCTTAAGGCTGTTAATAATGAGAATATATATGTAGAATATGTGCCTAAGATCACGAGAGCATCCATTCCAGGACTTAAATTAAGAAATGATCTGATCGCTGTCTTTAGAAATCTCGATGAGCCTACGCCTAAGACGATAGTTGATAGAGGAATACCTATGAAAAGATCTTTTAGAAAAGTATCTTTTGATAAAGGAATAGTGATCAAGTCTCCAAACATGTAACATATGATCAGTATTATTGTTAGAGGCATGCTGATCATTACAGAGATCTTTAGTCTCTCAAGTTCTCTTCTAATAACTCTCTCTCCAACATCCTCAACGACAGCCTCAGATTTTGTCTCAGACACTTCAAATCCTGAGGAGACGATAAGCTCTGTAATTTTCTGAGAAGATGTTGTCAAAGGATTATATATTATTCTGACAAATCTGCCCATAGGATCTATGGTTGAATCTATGACTCCCTCGGCATTAGATAGTATTTTATCTAAGATCCTTGTCTCGTCATATGTTAATGATCTTTTGAAATATATATAGATCTCTTCTTTATAAAGATCATAGCCTGCTCTTCTGACAGCCTTCAATATGTCTAAGGCTCTTATCTTAGAAGGATCATATCTAACTCTAAGCTCTTCGGAGGCTAGACTTACATCAGCTTCAACACCTATCTTATAAAGACTTCTCTGAATAGCTATTGTACATGATGCACAATGCATTCCAAGAACTTTATAAATCTCTTCTCTCAAAAAATTCTCCTCTAATGATGACTAGGCATTCCCTTTGGGCCATGGATCAGATAGTGCTCAGGGTCTTTCTCAAAAGCTTTTTTACATTCACTGGAGCAGAAATAATATATTTCTCCTTTATAAACAGTTTTATAGGGAGTCTTAGAAGGATCTACGTCCATTCCACAGACAGGATCTTTGGTCATATAACTTACCAATAACATAGTTATTACTGAGATAATAAATGTTTAATATTTAACAAGATATAAATATTGATCTAGTAGCGGCTTCTTAATCTCGGGTTGAAATATTCTTCCAAGGCCATTCCAACTAGCATCACAGAGAGTACTGAGACAGAGATCATTATTCCAGGAGGTATGAACCACCACCAGTATCCTAAGACTACTGCGTATCTAACCATTGCATAATAAAGCATCATTCCCCAGCTTACTGTCGTAGGATCTCCCAGACCTAGAAAACTTAATGACGCCTCTGTAAGCATTGCATATGATGTTCTGTACACAACCTCAGCCACTAATATTGAGGCCACGTTTGGAAGTATATGTCTAAACATTATTCTTGTTGATGATGCTCCTAAAGCTTTCACAGCCTCTATATAAGCTCTCTCTCTGATGCTTAACACTGCAGACCTCACTAGTCTGGCTACGCTTGGCCATGAGGTTAACGCTATAGCAAGTATTATGCCATAGATCATTGGATATTGTGAGGATCTTAAGAGTATCGCGACCAGAAATATTGTGAATAATAATGTGGGGAGTGAAAGCCACATGTCAGTAAATCTCATCAATATATTATCAACAACTCCTCCGAAGAATCCTGAGAATAATCCTATTAACAATCCTATTAATGTTCCTATGACTGCTGATAGAAATCCTATGAATAAAGATATTCTAGTCCCATAGATCAGTTGACTAAAAATGTCGTGGCCAACATCATCTGTGCCCAGAAGATGTTGTGGAGAAGGAGGCTGAAAAGGCGGATAAAATCTTTGATAAGGATCATATGGCGCTATGTAGTTGGCGAATACTGCTATGAAAACTATTATTATAAGCATTATAAATCCTGTCAAAGACAATTTGTTTGATCTTATCACAGTCCAAAGCTCTTTATATGATTCGATTCTCATCATCTATATCTCACCCTAGGATCAAGAAACATATATAGAAAATCGATGACCAGATTGACGATTATCACGCTTAAAGCAAGAATCACTGTGGCTCCTTGTAGAAGCCAGAAGTCTCTCCCATATATAGCTTCAAAAACCAGCCTCCCTGTCCCTGGGTATGAGAATACCGTCTCTGTAAGTATTGCTCCATCAATAAGAAAAGCGTATCTGAGACCTAATACAGTTACTATCGGCAGAAGAGCGTTTTTAGCAACATAATCATATTTCACTTTCTCAGGCGACAGGCCCATAGCCATTGCAACATTAACATAATCTTCTCCTAAGATGTCTACTGCGGTATTTCTCACATACAAGACATATGAAAATACTGATCTGAACACGAGAACTGTGAATGGAAGAGCATAATGATATAGATAATCAGCAAACCACTCCCAAGACCAGTTGAAGCTCATTCCAGGAGAGACTGCGCCAAAGATCGGTGTCCAGCCTAGTCTCACAGAGAATATGTATAGAAAGAGAAGTGCAAGCCAGAAGTATGGGACTGCACTTATTATTATTGAGAAAGCGAGTATTGCAGAACCTATCTTGCTTCTTCTTCTCCACGCGATCTCGACGCCGATTTTATAGGCTAGATAGTTTGATAATGTTATTGCTGGAATAAGTAGTGCAAGCGTGTATGGGAGTCTCTCGTTAATAACCTCCATCACAGGCCTCTTATAAATAATTGAGTAGCCGAATTCTCCTTTTAACATCATGTTTGTTATAAAATCTATATATTGTATGTACAGAGGCTTGTCAAGACCGAACATAGCTCTGATCTTTTGAATGGTCTCCGGAGAGATCCTTGGATCATTCTCAAGCTCTGCAAGAGGATCTCCCGTGGCTCTCGCCAGAAAGAATACGAGAGTAATTATAAAGAAGAATGTTATGATAGAAAAAATTATTCTTTGAAAAACATATTTTTTCAAGACAGATCCCTTATCTTCTTCTCAACAATAGAAATGCCGCCACTAATATGACAATTACCACAACTATGACTACCACATATATCAAAGTCTCTGTCGCTCCAGGAGCAGGCAGTGTGGTCGCTGAAACCACAGTCTGTGTGAATACTACCGATTGAACTTGTTGTGTTGTGACTGGAAGAGTCTGTGTGAATACTTGTGTGGCCGTCTCTCTCACAGTCTGTGTCACAGCTGGCACTCCTCCTGTCTTCAGCTGTACTCTGAGATACATGATCCTGTTCCAAAGATCATCTACAGGATCTCTGAACCAGTTCTCAAATTTATCAGTTCTATAAGGCTCTATAAGTTTTCTATAGTAAAGTGTTATTATAGGAACTTTCTCAGCTATGATCTCTTGGATCTGCCATGCAAGCTTCTTAACCTGCTCAGGATCGAATGTTGCAGTAAGTTGTTCTGTCAAGTCGTCTACAACAGGATCTGAGAATCTAACCCAGTTTCCTGCTCCCTGAGGTCTTGAATGGAACCTGAAGTAAAGCCATGATATATACGCGTCAGGACCGCTTCCTAATAGCCATGAGTCTACTTTAGCCTCTCTTATCATAGGCCATACAGCTGTCCAGTCAGCAGCTCTTGGAATGGCCTTGATGCCTCCGCCAGGTATCTTTGCAAGCCAGTCGGCAATCATCTGTGCAACCCTTACTCTCACAATATCATATGATGGCGCATAAATCTCGATCTGGAATTTAGATCCGTTTGGAAGCTCTCTAAAGCCGTCTCCATCAACATCTTTAAAACCTAATTTATCAAGTATCTCAGCGGCTTTCTTAGGATCATAATAATAAGCGTTTTGAACGTTAGGATCATACCATTGAGCGTTAGGACCCACAGGAGGGACGACGCCTGGGCTCCCCACTACTCCATAGCCCATCAAAACTTGATTAACAATCGCCTGTCTATCAATTGCGAATGCTAATGCTCTTCTAAACTCTGAGATGTTAAGTGGATAAACAAGATTGTTCAGACCCCAGTGATAGAATGTGTCTGAGACAAATACGTGTATAGAGACGTTAGGTGTTGAAAGTAGCTGTGGAACTGCCTCAGGAGTCACCCATCCGATGTAGGCGTCCACATCTCCTCTCTGTACAGCTAATAAAGCTGCCTGTGCATCTGTTATGAAGACTATTAAAAGCTCGTCTACACATGGTCTGCCGAGCCAATAGTCTTTGTTAGCAACCATTCTAATATATTGGCCAGGAACATATTCAACTAGTTTAAACGGTCCTGAACCAAGCATCTCATCAGGGATCTTAGGACTATATTTTGCTAATGTATCGCCTTTAGAGGCAAACAACGGCTCCCAAATCTTTTTAGGAATAATGTTTGCACCTGCGAGAGCTGTATAAATAAAGCCTGCGTCAGGTCTTTTGAAATATACTTTCACAGTATATCTATCAACAGCCTCAGCATATTTGACACTTGTGAAATAGCTGTAGAGATAAGCCCATGTGGAATTGGCATATGCATTGATCGTGAACGCCACGTCATCAGCAGTGAGCTCAGAGCCGTCCTGCCATTTAACTCCCTCTCTAATTTTTATCGTGAGAGTAAGATGATCTGGTGAATACTCAACTGATTTGGCAAGCTCATAAGTTAACGTCCCATTGATCCATCTGAACAATCTGTCATAGACTGCCTCAAGCATGTATATCTCCCAAGTGCTTCCAGCAGCAATAGTGTTGAGAGTATTAGGCTCAGAAGGAAATGCTATCTTGAGAGTGCCGCCATATCTATTACATTGAGTAAGCCATTTATCATATGTGACCGCCTGGATCTGAGCAGATGTTGTCTGCGGCAGATATATAGAGACTGTTGCTAAAGAAATTATTAGTAGAGATAGATAGATTATTGACAGAAAGATCT
>WYEB01000073.1_pt1 | contig 44041 bp, 33 predicted proteins | sample 6343061 | NCBI WGS metagenome assembly WYEB01 (sample SAMN13812332, study PRJNA600296) | hot springs metagenome | biome: ENVO:00000051; feature: ENVO:00002007; isolation source: sediment sample from Evening Primrose shelf | place: USA: Yellowstone National Park, Evening Primrose Hot Spring ... | reverse complement strand
GGGGGCGGAAGCGCGGAGTACCGTATGAAGCCCCTGATCCACCTCTGGCCCGGCGGCGTATCCACGCGCGCCGGAGGATCGATCTCCCATTTATCGTTGCCCGGAATTCCGCGCCGCCCCTGACGGGTGGGGCCGGCGCGGCCCCAGGGGCGTCCCGGCGCTGGGAGACTCGCCCGGTCCCCGATCAATTCACCGGCCACGGACGTCGCCCGGATTATTGGCTGAGCCCGGGGCTAAAATATGCGCGATGGGCAGCCGGCGCGTGGACGCCCCGCGGGAGGTCCTCCGCAGGATAGAGGAGGTGAAGGACTCCCTCCTCCCGAGGTACGGATGGTACCCGTCGGACCCGGAGTCCCCCAGGTGGTGGGGAGGGCTCTCGAGCGCGCTCGAGATAGCCGTCTCGGCCGTGCTCGTCCAGCTCTCGCGCTGGGACTCGGCCCTCGCGTCCCTGGAGGCGCTGCGGAGCGCGGGCCTCCTCGACCTGGGGAGGCTCGCGGCGGCCGACCCGGAGGAGGTGGCGCCGCTGATAAGGAGGTCCGGCATGCCGCTCGAGAAGGCGAGGAGGATCATCGGGATGGCGAGGGCCTCCGGGGGGACCGCGGATGGGCTGTGCGACAGGGAGAGGCTGCTCTCGGTGCGGGGCATAGGGGAGGAGACCGCCGACAGCATCCTGCTCTTCGCGTGCAACCGCCCCGTGTGGCCGGCCAGCAGGCTCGGGGTGAGGGTCCTCTCGAGGTTCGGGATGGAGGTGAGGGGAGGGTACGCGGCCTGGCGCGCATCGGTAGAGGGGGCGCTGCCCGGGGACCTCTACTCGTACAAGCTGCTCCACGCGGGGCTGGTGAGCGTGGCCAGGGCTTACTGCGCGCTCGGGAGGCCCAGGTGCGAGGGGTGCCCCCTCTCCGACGCCTGCCGCTACTCGGCGAGGAGGCGCCTGACCTCCCGAACGAGCTCCGGGAGCACCTCCTCGACCCTCCCGCGTATCACCAGGTCCGCCTCGTCGTCCATCTCGGTGGGCTCCCCGTTTATTATCGCGAGCCTGGCCCCGTTGAGCTTCGCCCTCAGGGGCAGGGAGTTCGCAGGGGCGACCGTCAGCGACGTGCCGACCGCGAGGAAGACGTCGGACGCGGTGGCGTAGCCGATCGCCCTCAGGAGCGCGTCCCTGGGCAGTGGCTCCCCGAAGAAGACCACGTCGGGGCGGAGCAGGCCGCCGCACTCGGGGCACCTGGGGGCCCTCCCGGTGGACCTGACCCGCGCCGCGGCGGACCGCATGTCGACCCTCGCGCCGCAGGAGGTGCAGACGGCCTCCCTGGTGGACCCGTGGAGCTCGACCACGTTCCTGCTCCCCGCCATCTGGTGAAGCCCGTCCACGTTCTGCGTCAGCACGGCGCAGAGCTTCCCCATGGACTCCAGCTCCGCCAGCGCCAGGTGCGCGGGGTTGGGCCTCAGGTCGGCGTCGGGCATGAAGTGCTCCACGAACATCCTCCACACCCAGTCGGGATCCTCCCGCAGCGCGCCCACCTCGAACCTCGAGGGATCCAGGGTGCGCCAGATCCCCCTGGGGCCCCTGAAGTCGGGGAGGCCGCTGGCCGTCGAGACGCCGGCCCCTGTGAGCGCGACCGTGCACTTGGAGCCGGCTATCCACCCGGCCAGGTCCCCTATCCCGCCCACGGTGGATCGCTCGGCCGCCGCCGTTATATAAGACGTGGTGGAAAACCTCGCCCTTCAGGGCGGGGTAGCTCACTTAAGGTGGAGGACGCGCACCGGCACGCCGTTGAGCACGGGGGTCCCCGCGTAGGGGCCGGCCGCTCCCCCCAGCAGGTCGTTGATGGGCCTCCCGTCCAGGTCGACGAGCGCGCTCTTGTACATCCACGCGACCCCGGGGGGGACCCCCGGGTCCCTCACCGCCCTCACCCTGGCCCTCCCGAGGCCCGTCTCGAGGATGACCTCCCCCTCCATCTCGCGGGTGTGTATGACCGGCTCCGGGCGCCCGTGGACCTCGCGAAACTGCGTGTTGGTGTACAGGGGGTGGGACGTGAACACCAGCAGGAGCTCCCCGGGACCGGGGCTCGGGGGAGGGGATGGGCGCGGCAGGGGGAGCGCGTCGGGGACGCGCGGGGGCGGGTAGTTCCGGACCCTGGCCATGCCGGAGGACCTCAGCTCGCCCAGGGTCACGCCCGTGCCCCTGAGGGCCGCGTCGACCGCGTCCCAGGGATCCTCGTCCAGCAGCGGGTGCGATATCCCGGCCTCGCGCGCGATCGCCCGGATGAGGTCGGACTCGCGCATCCCGAGAGGCTCCGCCACGGGCGAGTTGTAGACGAGGTAGTCGTGCCAGTAGCTGTAGGCCACGTCCGCCTTCTCCAGGAACGTCGGCGCGGGCAGCACGACGTCCGCCGCCCTGGCAGTCTCGGTCCAGAACGGGTCGTGCACTATCAGGGATATGCGGCCCTCCTGGGCCGCCTCCAGTATGGAGCTCCCCCCGGGCAGGGTCACCGCGGGGTTCATGTTCCACACGTACACGAGCCCGACGCGGCCGGACTCCAGCTCCTCCCTGAGGCGCGCCATCCCCACCACGCGCGAGTTCCTCCCCATGTGGTACCCCCTCAGGTAGTCGAAGTCTATGCCGAGGCCCATCGAATTGCTGTAGTAGAATCCCCTCCTGAGGCCCACCAGCGCCGGTATGAGCGATATCAGCGATATGGCGTCCCCTCCGCCCGGGGAGCGCCCCAGGGCGAAGCCTATGAGCGTGAGCGGCTTCTCGCTCGCGTAGAACTCCGCCAGCCACCTCAGCTCCCGCTCGGGCACGCCCGTGGCCGAGGTCAAGGTTTCCATCGAGTAGCCCGCCGCGAATTCCTCCAGCTCCCGGCGGTGGATGACCTCGCCGGATGCCAGGCCCTCCTCCAGGAGGACCTTGATGACGCCGATGGCCAGGAAGGAGTCGGACCCCGGGCGAACGATGATGCGTTTCTGCGACCTCCTGGCGGTGTCGCTGAGCCGCACGTCGATCGACACCTTGGTCGCGCCCGATATCGACCTCCAAATGTGGGGCGCCGACACGCTGGCAGGGAACGCCCAGAGGACCGCGGCGCCGTAGCCGGGGAATTCCTCCGGAAGCGCCCCCGCGCTCGTGCCGTAGTGCAGCCTTATCGCGGCGTGCCCCTCGGCGGAGCATATCGAGTAGTCCGTCCTGGAGGCGCCGATCGCGGTGAAAAGCCTGGCCGGGTAGTACCAGGTGAGGAGCCCCTGGTTGCCGTCGTAATCCACGTGCAGGATCCTGCCCGGATCCCGCCTCATCTCCTCGCCTATGAGCGATGCCGCGCGCCGTATCGCCTCGCCCATCTCGACTTCCCTCCCGTCGACGCGCGCCGACTCTATCCTGTTGACGCGGTTCCTGGCGAGGTCCATCCTGCCCCTGGCGCACGTGAATCCGGACGTGGGATACCGGCCGATGGGCGCGTACGAGCCGTCGAAGATGCAGCCGTCGTAGCAGTCCCTGGTGCACGCTATGACCCCCTCCCCGCCCTGAGTGGCGAGGGTTCCCCGGGGATCCCGGGGCGGGGTCTCGTCGGTTACGCCCCCTTGACGGGCGCTGCTGAGCATCCTAACAAGGCCCTGCTTAAAAGGCTTAAAAGCCCTCCGCCCCGGCCCACGGGGTGGGACGACCCCGCCCCCAGAAGGGGCGAGGGTTTTCGTTTTTATCATGTTGGGCGCCCCGCGCGGGCGTCGGCGGACCATCCCGAAATAGCTATCCCGGAGAGCATGACCGCCATCCCCAGGATCTCCGGCGCGGACGGCGGCCTGAGCGCCAGCGCCGATTGCAGGGCCACGGAGAACAGCGGGACGGAGAACGCCAGCGCAGTGGAGCGCCCCACGCTCTCCTCCCTCAGTATCAGGTTCCAGAGGAGGAAGACCAGCGCCCCCGAGGGTATAGCCAGCAGCAGGAGGCAGAGCGCGAAGCCCACCGTCGGATCGAGGCGGAAGCCGATGGGGGAGATGGGCGCGAGCATGGCGGCGCCCAGCGCGAACTGGGTGGCGTTGACGGACAGGGGATCCAGATCCCTCAGCTTCCTGTAGTACACGGTGTACGCCGCCCAGAGCAGGGCATTGGCGAGCGTGAGGGCGGCTCCCACAGCCTCCAGGCCGCGCATGAGCGGGACGCTGTAGATGGAGACGCCCAGGAAGCCCAGGGAGATCCCCAGGACCTCCGAGCGGGCGTGCCTCTCCCCGAGCACGAGGTAGGCGAGGGGCACCGAGAAGAAGGGCATGGTGTAGCTCAGGACGGCCGAGGAGGCCGGCGACACGTACTCCAGCCCCAGCGCCCAGAGGGCGCTGGAGGACGCCGTGAGGGCCGCGAGCACCAGGACGTCGCGCCTCAGGATCAAGCCGCCGCCGGCCAGCGCGAGGAATGCGCCCGCGACCGCGTACCTCAGGGCCATCAGGAGGATTGGGGAGGCCCACTCCAGGGCGTACTTGGCGAAGAAGTACCCCAGCGAGTTCGCCACCGTGTAGGCCGCCAGCGCGAGCGCGGTTCGGGCGCGCACGCCAGCCGCCGGGGCGGCCCCCGATTTAAGGCGCGCACCGCGCCGGGGAGAGGGGAGGGCCGCTTAGATCACTTGATATTTCTCGTCGGAACGTTTATTATGAAAAGGGGATATGCTGAATTATGCGAAAATATTATTAACTAGCGTTCCCCACCTTGCCCGATGATAGAGATAGGATCTCCAGCACCCAACTTCACAGCGAACGCGTTCTTCCCCAGGGAGAACGCGATAAGGAAGCTGTCGCTCTCGGAGCTCAGGGGCAAGTGGGTGCTGACCCCCTCCCCGCCTAGAAGGGCGGGGGTTCCCCGGGGATCCCGGGGCGGGGTCTCGTCGGTTACGCCCCCTTGACGGGCGCTACTCCGCAGTGGTCCACGAGGAAGGAGAGCGGCCTCCCGAGCGTTGCCGGGATCGCGCCGGCGCCGCGCCTCAATATGTTCAGGGCCCCATTGAGGTCGCTGTGCAGCCTGTGCCCGAGCGGGCAGGTGACCACTCCCCTCGGGCCCCTCGCCACCTTCGTCCCGTGGACCGCGCAGTGATTAGAGGTGCTGTACTCCACGACCTCGTACACGCGTATGCCGTACTCCTGCGCCTTCAGCTCGATCGCGTCCATGAGTTCGCGATACCTCCACATGTTCACCGTGAGCTTGTTGCCCCTCTCCCGCGCTATGTCGTGGGGATATCCGAGGTAGATCCTGGACACCCCGAGCTCCCAGAGGCCCCTCACCATATGGTTGGCTAGGTTCCAGTACAGGTGCGCCATGCGCCCCACGAGCTTCCGGAAGAGCCTCCGCCTCCTCCTGTTGAGCCTCTGGAACTTAGCCTCGTCGCCGCCCTTCCTCGCCTCATCCGCCTCTGACTGTACCTCGGCTATCCTCCTGGTGAGGTGGAAGAAGTCCTCCTTCGCCCTCGATCCCCTGTAGAGGAGCCAAGTGCCATCGCTCGTCACCGCGCTCGCGAGCATGTTGATCCCTAGGTCCACCCCCGCGGCAACATCGCCCCTCGGCCCCGCCATCCGAATCGATTTCCTCTCCCCGCGGACCACGTGCTTCGACCTATTGCCATTCCTCGTAGTCTCAACCCCGACCTCGACTGGCATGGAGGCGTACCAGGCCTCCCTCGCCTCGTCGTGGCGTATCTCCAGCCTGCCCTGCTTGCCGTGCCACCTCAGCCTGCCCGCGAAATTAATTTCGAGGCCGAAGTCCCTCAGGACCAGTCTGTGATTCCTCTCGTCCACAATATATCTGTCCTGCCTGACTACCAGTATGAGCTTCCTCTCCTTACTCCCCTGTCCTTCCAATATTTCGGCGGGCCGACGCGCTTCATGTGGGACGGCAGCTTCCCCTCCCTCCTCCGCTTCAACAGTGAGAAGAACGAGTTCCATGCCTCGTTGTTCTTATTGAGCACCTGCTGCGCGTTGACGCCGAGCGCGCTTCTATTCTCATAATATTTGCGGTATGTGCCCTCTAAGTCCACTCCCTCCCCGCGGAAGAACTGCTGCCTCCTCTCGTAGTTGACCTCGTTCCAGAGCTTCGCCGAGATGCTAGCTAACCTCCCGAGCTTCCTCTCCTGGGAGCCATTCGGCAGGAGGCGGACCACGTTCGTCCTCCTGCTCTCGTGCTTGACCTCGCGGATGCCCCCCTCCGGTATTGCGGGAGGGATCGGCTCCCGCCCCTCATGTTCGAGAAGTTGACCGGAGGAGGGCATCCGGAGGGAAATAGAGTCTTGAGTTTAAAAACTTTCACCTCATCCTTGGAGAGGACAGGTTTGTCATTTTAATGCCATGACTTTCCACCCGGGCGACTTCACCTTCGTCTGCGCCACGGACCTCGAGGCTTTCCAGAGCTACTACGACAAGTTCAGGGCCGCCAACGCCGAGGTGCTCGCCATAAGCACGGACAGCGTCTACTCCCACAAGGTGTGGTGGGAGACCAGCCGTTCCGGTCTAGAATAAACTTTCATCCCTTCCCTCCTCGCACTTTTCATCCCTCTCGGTCGTCATGGGAGGGCCTTCGGGGTGAACGGGCGAAGCCCCCACATCCATCTGGTACCTGCGGAGCAGGTTCTTCACGGCCACGACATCCCTATCCTCTTCGAATCCGCACCTGCACTTCAATCTCCTGTGCCCATTCGGGCTTAGCCTTCCCCCACATACCGGGCACAGGCTAGAAGTCCCCTTAGCGTCAACATAGACGACGTTCAGGCCAGCGAGCTTCGCCTTGTACTCCACTACCCGCTGAAACTTTCTGAAGCTCCACCTGTTCAGCCTGCCATTCAGCTCCCTTGAGCGTTTAATCCTCTTCCTCACATTCGTGAGATCCTCTAGCACGATGGTCGAGGCTTTTGCCTCATTCGCTTCGTCGATTATTTGATTAGCAATCCTGTGGTAGATGGCCTCAACCCTCCTCCGCTCCCTGCCCCTATACTTCGCCAGCAGGGGCTTTTCGTCCAGCCTAGGCTTGGACTGGAGCCTCCTGCGCTTGAGGAAGTAGGCCGTCCTTATGATCCTCTCCTTTGTCTCCACGTTCACCACGCGCTCCATAGTGCCGAAGGCGACGTTGTTCTCGTTCACGTCAACGGCCACCGCCTTCTCATTCGTCTCCACCACCTCGACGACCTTGGAGAAGACGACTTTCAAGTAGAGGTCGCTCCCCCTCTTCACGAGCCAAGCTTGGCCGACCCTCATGCCCTTGAACTTCTCGTGGTACGTCCCGTGGAGCAACTTCACCCTAACCTTGCCTCCTCCGACGGCTATCGAGGCCTCCCAGCCTTCAAGGTCGAGGCTGAACAGGTGGTCGTCCAGCATCATGACCTGCTTCTTGAAGAGGGGCTTCTCGGCCTTCGCCACGCCCCTCCTCTTGAGCTTCCTGGAGCTCTTGTAGATGGAGCAGGCCATCTGGCAGGCCGTATAGATGTAGTGCGACGGAAGGCTCGGGTACCTCGCCCTCAGCTCGTGGTACTTCTCCGCCTTAAGCCTCTCGAAGCTCGTTACCCCCTTCGCCCAAGCGTGGTCGAGCAGTTGTCCTAGGATCTCCCTATATGTCGAGAAGAGGCTCTCTGGGAAAGATCCGTCCAGCTTAAAGCTCGCAGTGAGCTTAACAGTCTCTAATGGCACTCTCAACGGCCTCCTCTCTGATCCGCCGAGCTTACTCTCGCGTAAATTGCGACCTCGCCTTTCAGTGCCCGCTCGCCGAGGAGCCTCTTAATCTCGCTTTCAGGGTACCTGTATTTACCGCCGGGCGTTCTAATGTGTACTTGATTTTCCCCGAGTAAGCCCACTTCTTGACGGTTACGTAGGATACGCCGAAAGTCTTTGCGACTTCACCAGTCGTGTAGAGCTTTTCCGGCATTCCATTGACGGAAGTTAATGCTAGGTTAATAAACTTTACGCTAGAGAGAAACTGCTTCGAAGCCCCAGGGTCAGCAAGGTGGCATACCCGCTGGTCGAGGACATCAGCAAGAGCATCTCATCCGCCTACGGGTTCCTGAACTCCCAGACCGGCATGACGAGGCGCGGCACCGTGATAGTGGATCCCGAGGGGATAGTCCAGTATATATCGGTGTTCAACGACAGGCTGGGCAAGGACGTCGGGCACATATACAACGCGCTCGAGGGCCTCAGGTACATCCACGATCACCCCGGGACCCCGCAGGAGTTCGACATAATCCCGGCCGGGTGGAGGGTGGGGCAGCCGGCGCTGACCATAAGGGTGCCAAACGACATAGGCAAGCTCTGAGGATCCCACGGATCGCCAATCGATTCCCCCTTTCCCTCGCGCACCTCTCTCGTATTTCTCATCCATTCCGTCCTGCTCAGGGGGAATCCTGCCCCGATCAGCCCGGGTCGCTACGTCCCGGCGACGCGGACTCCCAGGGACCTCGCGACGGAGCCGTCCAGGGACCTCACCAGGTCCCTGTTCCCCACCATGTGGTAGTAGCTGGTGAGCCCGCCCGCCCCCATGAGCAGCCGCAGCTCCTCCGAGAGCGTTATTATCATGTTCTCGTAGCGCACCCTCCTCTCGGCGTAGCCCATGCCCCTTATCCTCCTCTCGAGGAGCTCGAAGGCCTCCACCGGCTCCACGAGGTCGGCCCCGAGCGCGGCCAGCTTGTACACGTCCGCTCCGCTGTTGAAGCGCCCGACCGCCGCCACTACCATGTCCTCCCTCAGCCCCATGAGGTTCGCGTCCCTGTCGAGGGCGGAGAGCGACTCCTCCAGCCACCTGGACCCGCCCTGCCTCTCATCGACCACTACCACGCCCGCCCTGGGCTCCAGGTCGTCGCCCGGGGCCGCCCTCAGGCACTCGCCGCCGCAGAGGCAGCTGGAGGGGCGCCTGCACCTGCTGCCGTCCACCGGGGCCCCCAGGGCCTCGGCGGCCGCGACCGCCGCGGGGTCCAGCCCCGGGACGACCACGGGGGTGTCGAAGACGCCCCATGGCGTCCTGACCGAGATGTCTATGTCCTCCCTGTAGGGATCGACCGGCGGGTGCGTGACCTGGGCCGCCTCTATCCTGAGGAGGTCCAGCGGCCTCCTCGCCGGATACGTGTAGCCGGGGATGATCCCGCCCATCCCGGTTATGTGCACCGAGCCCTCCTCGTAGGTCTCGCGGTAGATCAGCGGCTCGTAGTCCTGGTACCAGGCGATCTCCCCTCCCTCGACCAGCTCCAGCCCGAGGGCGTCGGCTACGTCCTCGTCCGCGTAGTGGAGCTCCAGCAGGTCGCGCCGCCCGCGGAGCTCCGAGATCCTGCTCATGCCGAGCGACCTGAGTATGGCGCCCAGCCCCAGCCTGAGCCCCCGCAGGTACCTGACCAGGGCCCTGGTCCCCGCGTCCACGTCGAAGCGCCCGACGGGCATCGCCAGGCTCGTCAGGTACGTCGGGCACCCGCCGGTGTTGCACGAGTGGCACATTATGCACCCGAAGGACAGGAGCGCCGCCGTCCCGATGTTCACGGCGTCGGCGCCCAGGGCTATGAGCTTCGCGATGTCCGAGGGGCTGTAGATCATCCCGCCCCCTATCACAGTGAATCCATCCCTGGCGCCGTTGTCCCTGAGCCACCTGTCCGACACCGGGACCGCGTACTCTATGGGTATGCCCACGTGGTCCCTGACCACTGAGGGCGCGGCGCCGGTGCCAGCCCCCGCGCCGTCTATTATTATCCCCTCGGCTGTGGACCTGGCCACCCCGACCGAGACGAACATTATCTTGTTGACGGCGGCCACCTTGACCAGGACGGGCTTCCCGGACAGGTCCCTCAGCGCCTTCACCCTCTGGGCCAGGTCCTCGATCGAGTATATGTCGTGGTGGGGCGCCGGCGACACTGCGTCGCTCCCGACCGGTATCTTCCTGAGCTTCGAGATCACCTCCGTGACCTTGGAGCCCGGCAGGTGTCCCCCTATGCCCGGCTTGGCCCCCTGCCCTATCTTCAGGTTCACGGCCACGCCCGCCCTCAGGAGGTCCAGGTCAACGCCGAACCTGGCGGAGGCCCACTGCACCACTATGTTCCTGTACTTCGCCACCTCGGGGTGAAGGCCGCCCTCCCCTATCCCGGCGAGCACGCCCGCCTCCGTGGCGGCCCTGGCCACCGCCACGTTGGGCCCCCCGCTGAGCGCGCCGTAGGACATGTCCCCCACGTATATGGGGGCCTCCAGCCTCACCCCGAACAGCTCCAGCCCGACGTCGACGTCCCCGCCGCCCGAGAGCTCCGCGTTCACGTCGTCGGGCCTCAGCCCCTTGAAGGTGATCCTGTCGAGCAGCCTCCCGGTCCTGCTGGGCTCCCTCTCGAGCACGTAGGGCGGAGTGCCGGTGGCCGCCGTGCGCCTGACGTACTCGACGCGCTCCGGCGACCAGAACTCCGGCACCCTGTGCCTCACGGGGGGGAGCTGCCTGGTCCTCTCGGCGGGGCGGACGGCCAACCTCACTCACCCAGCGACGGCTCCTCGGCGGCGCCCTCCCTGAGCGGCCTTATGACCGTGAACTCCTCGCCCGGGTCCACGCCGACGCCGAACTCCTCCTCGAAGGCGCGGAAGTGCGGGGAGAGCTCGCGGAGCTCCTCCTCGCTCAGCCTCCTCCACTCGACCCTGAGCTGGTTGGTCCCGTACAGCGCCCTCCTGGCCGCCTTGGTCAGCGGGGACTGATCGCCCTCCAGGACCCTCTGGTAAGCCTGGGGATCCAGCATGCCGTCCTCGACGAGGGAGCGCAGGTACCTCTCCAGCGAATCGCGCCTGAGGGGGCGCCCTATCCTCTCGCGGGGGATCCTCCCCCTCACGTAGATAGTGCCGCCCACCATCCCGGACCCGATCCTGAAGCCGACGTCGTCGCTGCTCGTGGCCCTCAGCACCACGAGGACCCCCCCGCCCATGTACTCCCCGGCGTAGTCGCCGACGGACCCGCCGATCATCAGGATACCTCCCCTGTGCTGGATCCCGGCGCGGTTCCCGGCGTCCCCGTAGACGTAGATCGATCCGCCGCGCTTGGCCTGGCCCAGGGTGTCGCCGGCGTTGCCGTGCACGAAGACGACGCCCCCGTTCATCGTGTCCCCGAAGTCGTCCTGGACGTCGCCGTAGACGCGCATCAGGCCGCCGGACATGACGTTGGCCGACGCGTTTCCCACCACCCCCCATATCGTCAGCGAGCCGGAGGTCATCCCGTTCCCCAGGTACCTGTGGCCGAGGACGTTGACGACGCGGACCTCCCCCGCCTCCCTGAGCATGGACCGTATGCGCGGCGCCAGGTCGATAGGCCCGAAGGCCGACGCGTCGAGATAGGGCCCCTCCGGCTCGGGCGCGGGCCTCCCGTACGAGTAGCGCCTCCTGAAGTTCCCGCGGACGCTGTCGCCCTCCGCCAGGATGTACTCGCCCCCCCTGAGCGCCCAGTACTCGGCCTCGCCCAGGACCGCCCTCACCGCCGCAGCCTCGCTCGCCACCGCCAGGACGCCGTCCCTCATCCCGACGTAGAGCGGCCTGAAGTGCTGGGGGTCCACGAAAGCCCCGAACACCGGCGTCGGCCCCCCGGCTATGAACGCGACCGCGTAGGGGCCGTCGAGGCGCGCCCACCTGAACTTCTCGCCGTACATGAGCTCCCTGATCGCGCCCTCCACGCCCAGCCTGTCCGAGAGCTCCTTGAGCAGGTAGGCTATGGCCTCGCTGTCGTTCCCGGTGAAGCTCCTGTAGCCCATCCTGTAGGTGAGGAGGTTGACGTTGGACCCGTAGGAGCTCAGGTCCCCGTTGTGCACTATCGCGAAGTCACCCGCCGTGAACGGGTGGGAGTAATAGGGGTACCTCCCGGGGCTGTTCGTGGGGTAGCGCGTGTGGCCCAGCCAGGCCGGGCTCGAGAGGGACCTTATGCCGTACACCTCGTCCAGGTCGCCCGGCCAGCCCACGACCTTGTACACGTCCAGCCACCTGCTGTTCAGGTAGACGGTGCCCCTCACGTTCGCCGGGGACCCGAAGAACGTGAGGTCGTAGAGCCCGCCGGGTATCGGCACCGACACCCCGTCCTCGGCCGGCTCCCTGGAGAAGGCCTTCACCCTCGGCACGCCGACCGGCCTGTAGAGCGCGACGCCGGAGCCGTGGGGGGTCCCGCGCTCCTTCATGGCGTCCAGGCCCCTGAGCACGAGCTCCGCTGGCAGGTCGCGCCCATCCAAGCTGTACAGCCCCAGTATCCCGCACATCGGCGCACTGAACTGAGGACCCCCGAGGCGAGCGCTTATAAGAATTGCGCCATAGCCGTCGGCCCTTCTGCTGTAATTTCTAGCACTAATCCGGCATTTTTTGAACAGATTTTAGAATTCATATAGTGATTACCGGCAACCCTCTCGCATCGGCCTCGCGCATTATCGCCTCCCTGGCGGCGGACCCCAGGGATTTGCGCTCCAGGACGACCGCCGAGATGCCCCCGTAATTCTTGTCCATGGCCTGGGATATCACCGAGGGGTCCGCGCCCTCCAGCGAGTGCCTCGCGAGCACGTGGCCGTAGCACAGGCCGCCCTCCAGGGCCATCCTGGTGTGCTTCGCTGGATAGTGGGTCCCCCCGAACCCGGCCACCGGCCTGCAGTCGGGGAGCGGCGAGGAGAGCGCCCTCACGACGGCGGCGGCCATCGCCTCATGCGCCGCAGGGTCCCTCCACTCGGCCTCGGTGCTCCCTATCTCTATGAACGTCACCGGCCTGGACAGGCTCGTGGGGCCGTGGTGGGTCGCCTCGAGCCCCAACCAGTACCTGTCCAGCAGCCCGCGCGCCGACGCGGCGTAGTTCAGGAGGAGGGCGCCCCCGAGCCTCGGGTTGCTCCAGGCGAGCTCCTTGGGGCGGCCGCCGAACTCCGCCTCCCCGGGGTTCCCCGGCGTGTGAACGGTCAGGCTCGGGCGGCCGCTCCTCGAGGAGTGGCGCGAGAGCACGACGTACGCCTCGGCGTCGAGCGCGCCCTCGAGGAAGTCCATGCTCAGGACGTCCTCCTCGAACCCGGCCAGGTAGGCCCCGAGCTCGGCGGACGATAGGCACGTCCTCGCCCTGGGGCACGCGGCCTCCCTCCAGCGGAGGCTGGAGGCGAGCGCGGAGGCCGCGCCGCTCCCGGCCGGGTCCCCGGTTGAGTAGACGAGGGCTATCGAGGCGCCATCACCCCGGGGCCCCGCCGGCCATCCCGGCGCCGATCGCGGGATCCGGCGGCACGGGCACAGCGCCCAGCGCACCCTATTTACGCGTTGCCCAGCCGCCGCGCCCTACTCCCACCTGGCCCTGATCTCCATCCTCATGAAGACGAGGTACGCCAGGATGGAGAATATCGAGAGCGCGGCCATCAGCGCGGACACGTCCGGCAGCGCCAGGTACAGGCTCTGGGAGACGCCCAGCTCCAGCGCGGGCATGCCCGGCGCGTACGCGTAGACCGGGGAGAGCGTCATCACGTGGGGATTGAGGAGCACGGACGACACCTCGGAGTACACGTAGACCGGGCTGATCCTGGCTATGCTCACCGCCGTGTCTATGTAGGCGACCTCCTGCTCCAGGGTGGGGGGAGGGAAGGAGGGGAGGGGCGATATCAGGCCGGCGAGCGCCGTGGAGAATGCCCCGATGAAGAACGTCATGAAGATCCAGAGGCCGAGCGAGACCAGCGCGGACGTCGCCGCCCTCCTGAATATCGTGGAGAAGAGGAGGGCGGCCGAGTACCAGACGGAAGCGTAAAGCACGGTCACGACGCTGAAGTAGAAGAACCTGAGGGCGTCGGAGGGCGTCGGCCCCCATCCCATGAGGAGCATGCCCAGCCCGAAGTCTATGGCGTTGACGACCCCCACGACCAGCGATATCAGCGCCACGCCGGCCGCCAGCTTCCCGGCTATCACCCCATCCCTGTGTATCGGGTTCGACAGCAGCCTGACCATGCTGCCTGACGACAGCTCGCGGTTTATGGAGTCGAAGCCGAGGGCTATCCCGAGTATCGGCGACAGCACGCTCAGGAAGTACACGTAGCTGTAGAATTGCGAGCCGGTGCCCGTGAACAGCTCGAGGAACTCGGCGGCGGTCTGGCCGGAGAGGGACTGGGCAGTGGTCAGCACGGCGCCCGCGCCCGACAGGAACACCAGGAGGAATATCAGGGCGAACCTCCTGCTCTTCAGGTTCTCCGAGAGCTCCTTCTCCAGGACCGTCAGGCTCCCCCTCATCGGGATCCGGCCTCCAGCAGGCTCCTGTACGCCTCGGCCAGGCTGGCCCTCCTGAGGCGGACCTCCAGCGGTATCGCGCCCGCCCTGAGGGCGGCCTCCACGGCCCTCCTCCTGGCGTCCTCGCCCACCTCGATGGTGACCCTCCTGCCGCTCACGCTCACCCTGCCCACCGGGAGGAGCGCCCTCACGGCCGCGTCGACGTTGCCCTCGAGCTCCATCTCTATGTAGTACTTGCGGCCCGCGAGCTGGTCCAGCGTCCCCTGGGCGATTATCCTGCCCCTGTCCATCACTGCGACCCGGTCGCAGATCCACTCCACCTGGTGGAGCAGGTGGCTGCTCATCAGCACCGCCATGCCGCCGTCGGCGAGCGACCTGATGAGCCTGAGCATCTCCTCGGACCCGCCCGGGTCCAGGCCCGCCGTCGGCTCGTCCAGGAGCAGCACCGACGGGGACTTGAGCAGCGCGTCGGCTATGCCGAGCCTCTGCTTCATGCCCTTGGAGAACTTCCCCACCTCGACGTCCGCCCAGCCGGAGAGGCCCACCCTGGATATCGCCTCGTCTATCCTCGATGGGTCCCTCACCCCGTTCAGCCTCGCGGTTATAGCCAGGTTCTCCCAGGCGGTCATGCCCTCGTAGAAGCCCGGGTTGTCCGGGACCAGGCCCACCCTGGCCCTCACCTCGACCGGGTTCCTCCTGACGCTGTAGCCGTCGACGAGCACGTCCCCCTCGGTGGGCGGCACGAGCCCCACCATCATCGATATCGTTGTCGTCTTCCCCGCGCCGTTCGGGCCCAGGAGCCCCACGACCTCCCCCCTGCCGACCTCCAGGTCCACGCGGTCCACCGCGACGAAGTCGCCGTAGACCTTCCTGAGGGAGACGGCCCTGAGCGCGGGCCCGGAGCTCACGGCCTGCCGAACCTCCAGAACACGGCGACGAGCGCCGCCACGGCCGCCACTATGACGATGACGCCCACTATGCCCCAGTAAGTCTGCTTCGTGACGGTCACCATGAACTGGAGGTTCTGGGACGAGGCCTGCTGGGAGTACGCGCTGACGGTCAGCGAGTAGATGCCGGGTATCGCGTCGGGCGGCGGCCTCACGGAGAGCGTGACCGTGGCGTTCTGGCCGGGCTGGAGGACCTGTATGGTCGAGGGGGAGAGCCCCACGGTCCAGTCGCTGGACGGCTGGACCGCGACCAGCGTTATGCCCGTCAGGGGCTCCGTCCCCGTGTTCGAGACTATTATCGAGGTGGTCGCGGTGTGCCCCGCTTGGACGTCCATGCTCAGGAGGCCGCCGGGCGTGGACAGGGAGTAGCTGTAGGTGCCGGTCACCGTGGCGCTGAGCGGCACGGACACGCTGTACCCGGACGACGTGACCGTCAGCGTCAGGTTGTATATCCCCGGCCTCGCGTTGGACGGCACGTACACGTCGGCGACCAGCCCCGGGTTCACGGAGTACGGGCCCATGGAGATCCCGGATATCACTGTGGTGCTGTAAGAGCTGGGGAGGAAGGTGACGGTCCAGCCGGGGGGCGCGTCCATGCTGAAGGTGGCTATGGCGCTGGTGCCGAGGTTGTTGTCGACCTCGAACATGTAGCTGAGCACGGACCCGGAACCCCCGCTGAGGCTCGGGTAGGGCACGCTCACCGTGATGGGCCGCGAGCTCCTGGGGGCGGGCGACACCTGGACCTGGAACGTCAGCTCGTTGGACTCGACGGGGCCGCTCCGGGCCGTCACGTTCACCTCGTACGTCCCGGGGGAGGCCGACGGGGGCACATATATGTCGAGCTGGAGGGACCTGGTGCCGCCCGGGGGCGCGTAGACCGCGGTGACGTTGTAGCCGCCATACGTCAGCACCGCCGTCCACCCGGGCGGCGCGGACGCCGACACGCTGATGCTGGCCGGCTGCCCCATGTAGTTCGTCACGTTCACCCCCGTGACTATCTGCTGCCCGGCCTGGACCGAGACCCCGGTGAAGTACGTCGTGAGCAGTATCCCGCCGGCCTGGGCGGCAGACGCCTGAGCGGGCACCGCGAGCATGGCCAGGAGCAGCGGGACGGCGAGCACCCAGAGAGCGCGCCTCATTGGCTGCCCGAGGGGGCCATTCCCTGATAAAAGATTTCCGATCGGCCGCCCGGCTCCCCCTAGCGCCGCCTCCGCGGGGCGCGGAGGCGGCGCTAGGGAGACCTGCGGATGAGTGGGGAAAGAACGAAGAGCGGAGGGATATCCCTCGCGGCCTCAGGCCTTCCTATAGAGCTCCACGCGCTCCAGGACCACGTCCTTCTCGGTGGACAGCACGCCGAGGACCTTGGGGGAGTAGCCGTCCTTCTCCACCTTCACCAGGTACTTGTGGTTCCACTCGAGGCCCCTCAGCCAGAAGTCGCCGAACTCGTCAGTGAGGGTCCTGTACTCCTTCCTGCTCACGACGTCTATCGCCGTCACGGACGCGCCCTCCACCACCTCCCTGGCCGCGGGATCTATTATGGTGCCGGCTATGTAGGGCCTGGGGAGGTTGCGGTAGAGGACCCTCGGCTTCACGTCGACCTCCGGGTGGAGCGGCTCCGCGCCCTCCATGAGCTTCCTCATCTCCGGGTCGTCCTCGTCGCCGAACTTTATCGCGTCGGTGGGGCACACGTCGGCGCACCTCGGCTGCTTCCACCCGCTCTTCAGCAGGTGCTCGCAGAAGGTGCACTTCTGGGCTATCTTGAGCTCCTCGTTGAAGTATATGGCGCCGTAGGGGCACGCCCTCTGGCACAGCGGCTCGTAGCCGTAGTCGGCGCACCCGTTGCACTTCTCCGGGTCTATTATGACTGCGCCGTCGTCGCTCCTGTAGATCGCGTTCACGGGGCACACGTTCATGCACGGCGCGTTCTCGCAGTGCGCGCAGAGCGTCGGCACGTAGCTGACCCTCGTGAAGGATCCGCCGCCCCTCTCCATGTCGTTGAGCTTCATCCAGAAGTGGCCGACCTCGGGCTGCGGCTTCGCGTATGGGCTCCAGTCGTTCCCCACGTGCTCGTCCTTGCACGCGAGCTGGCACAGGTAGCACCCGATGCACTCGGCCACGTCTATTACCATCACCTTGCCCATGCTCTCACCCCATCACCCACGACTCGTAGCCCGGCCCGTAGGCCGCGTTCATCTTCTCGACCCTCTTGAAGGCCTCCGGGTACTTCCTCCTGAGCTCCTCGATGTCCACCTTCTCGACCTCCACCAGGTACCCGCTGACCGGCATCTCGGGGACTATTATCGGGCCCGGCTGGTATTTGTCGTACACCCACCTGGTCGGGGGCGCGATCGTGTCTATCGCGCCTCCCCTGTCTATCCTGTCCTCTATCGATATGGGGTCGAACTTGGAGCCGTGGTCCATGTACACGACCCCCGGCCTCACCCTCTCAGTCACGTACGCGGCGCCGAGCACCGCCCCGTAGTCGTTGTACACCTTCACTATATCACCGTGCTTTATGCCCCTCTTGGCGGCGTCGGCCGGGTTTATCCAGAGCGGCTCGTAGTAGTAGCCGTCCGGCCCCTTTATCTTGGCGGTCGGTATCTCCCTTATCCAGGGCATGTCGTCGCCCTGGGCGTGGTGCCTCCACCTCGGGTGGTTCGACATCATCTGGAGCGGGTACTTCTTGGCCTTCGGCGAGGTGGGCAGCTCCTCGTGATCTATCCACTTGGCGAGCGGCGGCCTCAGCTTATCGTCCGGGAAGTGGTCCTTCAGCCATCCCGAGACGAACTCCATCTTGCCGCTCTTGGTGTTCAGCCCCCTGCCCTCCGGCAGCTCGTAGTACCATCTGAGGCCCTCCTTGACGGGGACGCCGGGCAGCCTCTCGACCGTGTTCTTTATCCGCTCCCACTCCTCCGGCGTCGGGGCGTCGTACACCACTATCTTCCTCTTGGTCTTGAACTCTTCCCAGCTTATCCCGTACTTCTTGTAGGCCAGCGTCTTCTCGTACATGACCCTTAGGAACTTCTCGGGCTCGGGGAACCACTCCTCGGTCGGCCAGCTGTCCCTGAAGTCCGGCCTGACCTTCCCCACCCCCAGCCTGTCAGCCACCATCTTGTGGATCTCGTAGTCGCTCTTGGATTCCCCGATGGGCTCCACGCACCTGTCCTGGTAGTAGATCGCCCTCATGTCCGCCCACATGGCGCTCACCAGGTCGTCGTGCTCGTAGACGGTCTGGGCGGGGAGGATCAGGTCGGAGAAGTACGCGTCGTTCTCCAGCCATGGGTGTATCGTGACTATGAACTCGACGCTCGGGTGCCTGAAGGCCTGGGCCCACCTCCAGGAGTCGTTCCAGCAGGTCATGACGCTCGAGTTCTCGTTCCATATCATGCGTATCCCGGGGTGGTCGTCGGTCGGCGGGAACCTGTACTTGTTGAACTGGTCCTGAGTGGGGGCTATGATGGACCCGGAGCCGTACCACTCGACCGGCGGGTTCAGGATGGCGTCCGGCACGAGCGTCTTTATCAGCGGTATCGCGCCCGGCGGCGGCGGGTATATGGGCCTGCCGGGCACCAGCTCGTAGGAGTAGGCCATCACGGGGTTCACCGGGGCGCCCTCCTTGACGACCTCCATGTAGGTCGGCAGGGTGGGCGCCTTCTCGTTCCCGGTCAGCGTGAAGGCCGGCAGCTGGAACCTGGCGAACTGCCTGCCGGGGGCGCCGAGCCCCTGCATCATCATCACGTAGGCCTCGGCCCTGGCCGGCAGGTGCGAGAGTATCCCCCTTATCTTGGGCCCCCCGTAGTGGATCGCCAGGGTCGTCCTCTTCTTGGCCCACGCCCTGGCGAGCGCCTTTATCGTCTCCACGGGGACCCCGGTTATCCTCTCCGCCCACTCCGGGGTCTTCGGGACGCCGTCCTCCTCGCCCAGGATGTACCTCCTGAACTCCTCGAACCCGACCGTGTGCGTCTCTATGAACTTCTTGTCGTAGGTCCCCCACTGTATCCAGAGGTAGGCTATGGCGAAGTAGAGCGCGGCGTCGGTGTTGGGCCTTATCGGGATCCACTTGTCCGCGAAGACCGCGTTCGTGTAGTTGACGTCCGGCGATATCGCCACGACCTTGATCCCGGCCTGCTTTATCCAGCGCATGAAGTGGGTGCCCAGGAAGTTGTTCCAGGCGTCGGTGGTGGTCAGGGGATCGCCGCCCGTCAGCACGATCATCTCGGCGTTCTTGAACACGTCGTCCCAGGTGGTGTCGTTCGGCGGCCTGCCTATGGGCTGGTCGAACCCCCAGACGTGCTTGGCGCCCCAGTAGTACCCCTCCCAGCTGTCGGGGTTCCTGTTCTGATGTATCCACCCAGTCCCGAGAGCGTTGAACAGGTGGTGCCCCCAGAAGTGCACGCTGTGCAGGAAGCCGCTCTGGCCGTGGCCGTCCGCCTGCACGAGCACCACGTGGGTGCCGCCGTAGACCTTCCTTATCCTCTCTATCTCGCTCGCGATTATCTCTATGGCCTCGTCCCAGCTTATCCTGACGAACTTCGACTTGCCCCTGTTCTGGGTGTTCCTGTTCTCCGGGCTCCAGTCCACCCTCTTGAGCGGGTACCTGACCCTGGTGGGCGAGTAGACCCTCTGCCTCCAGGCGAAGGACACCGGGTAGTTGGGAGCCTTCTTGGGCCTCTCGAAGACGCCGCGGCCCGTCACTATCTTCCAGCGCCTGACGCCGTCGGGTATGTAGAACGGGAGCTGCCTGATTATCCTGTTGTCCTTGCAGTAGGCGACCAGTGGGAAGTTCGCCAGCACTGAGTGCCCGTTGAGGGACGCCGTCACGTAGCTGACCCTGTACCCGCTGCTCTTCAGGGCCTCCGCCTCCTCCGGGCTGAGCCTCCTGAGGAGCTGCGGATCGAGCCCGGCGGCGCCCGACTGCCTCGAGAGAGCGCTCACGGCGTCGACATAGCTCACAACCATCTCATGGGCCACAGGCCCCTACGTGAAATATAGTTTTCGGTCCCGGGGGCCAACCCGATATATAATCCGGCCACGCGCAGCTAATTACGGTAAATTATATAATTACTATAATTATTGACCCGATGGACGGTGCGCCTCGCGCTTAAATCGCGCGGGTCGCCAACGACCGTCATGGGCAGGTTCGAGGAGGCCAACGAGGGCAGGCGCTACGTGTACAATCTGCTCTCCAGGCTCTACGCGAAGGAGGTTGACGCGGAGCTCCTGGAGGAGCTCGTGAGGGCGGCCGAGAGCGGGGAGCTGGCCGCGCGCTTCGAGGCGCTCTCGCAGCTCGACGAGCGCGTGGGCAGGGGGCTGGACCTGATCCTGGGGTACCTGCGCGGCGCGGCCGGCCGCGACAGGAGGGAGGTCCTCCTGGAGCTCGCGGCCGAGTACGCCAGCCTATTCCTGGGCCTCAAGGGGACGCCCCCCCACCCATCGGAGTCGGCGTACATGTCGGCCGGCCACCTGATCTACCAGGAGCAGAGGGACGAGGTGCTCTCCATATACAGGGACATGGGGGTCGATAAGGTCGAGAGCTTCAGGGAGCCGGAGGACCACATAGCCCTGGAGCTCAGCTTCATGTCCTACCTGATAGGGAGGACCCTGGAGGAGGTCGGCAAGGGCAACCTGGGCGAGGCCAGGAGGATGATGAAGGTCCAGAGGGAGTTCCTGAGGGAGCACCTCCTCAAGTGGTCGGGCGCTTTCGCGCGCGACGTCGAGTCGAGCTCCGAGGTGGACTTCTACAAGGGGCTCGGGTACCTCACGGACGGGTTCCTCAGCCTGGACGAGGCGTCCATGGGCGAGCTGATATCACTCCTGGAGGAGTCCGCGCGGGGCTAGGTTGAAATACGCCGCCGGGGCGCGGCCGCAGCGTGATCCTGGAGGAGGTCCTGGAGGAGCTCAGGGGGGCCGGCGGCGGCAGGGTGGCCAGGGCGGTGGTCGGCCTGGGGTACACGATAGTCGTCATGGAGGACGGCAGCGCGGGGCTCTCTCACACGCCCACGGAGGACGCCGCCCACGAGTGCGAGAACAACCCCATGGCGGGCAGGGTGGCGGGCGCGGCCTGGGAGGACGTGGCCCGCCTCGCCATGAGCGACCACCCGGTGCTGTCCGCGCTGGGCGTGGCCGCCCTCAACGCGGCGGCGTCCAGGCTCGCCGCCGGCTACGCGCGCGGCGACCTGATGGATCACCTGAGGGTGAGGAGGGGCGACAGGGTCTGCATGGTCGGGTACGTGCCGGCCATAGCGAGGGGCGCTAGGGAGGCGGGCGCGGAGGTCACGGTGTTCGAGTTCAGGCCCGTCGATGACCCCGGATACAGGCCCTGGTGGGCCTCCGAGGTCCTGATGGGGAGGTGCGACGTGGCCGTGCTGAGCGGCGCCACCCTGGTGAACAAGACGCTCGACAGGCTCCTGGAGCTCTCGTCCCGCGCAAGGATCAGGGCGATAGTGGGGCCGACCACCGTCATGGCCCCCGGCACGTTCTCGAGGCACGGCGTGGACCTGCTGGCCGGCACGCGGGTCCTGGACGCGGACCTCGCCTCCAGGATAATAGCCGAGGGCGGGGGGACGAGGACCCTTTACTCGGCGGGCGCCGCCGAGAAGGTCGTGGCCGTGCTGCGCTAGGGGGCCTGGGCGACCAGTCCGGCCAGTCCTCCGGGCGCTCCAGCCACCAGCGGGGCACGCGGGGCGAGAGCACCGAGTCCCAGTGATCGTAGGGCTTCACGTCGAGCACAGGGGACCCTGGGAGGGCGTCCAGGCCGCGGACCACGAGCAGGCCGGCGCCCGGATCCACGAGCTCCAGCGCGACCACCGATATCCCTATCGGGTTCGGGCGGTCGGGGCTCCTGGTGGCGAAGACGCCGAGGGGGCGGGGCGCCCAGCGCGGCCGGGCCTTCAGGCTGCCGCTCCACCTCGATCCGCTCAGCAGATATATTATGAAGGCGTGGCTGTATTCCTCCAGCCCCTCGAGCCCCCGCGCGTAGGCGCCCAGGATCCTCAGGGTGGACCTCCTGGACCACCTGGGCCCGCCCTCGACGGACTCCACGCAGCCTATGGGCGCGAGGCTCGCGGGCTCGCCGCACGCGCCGCCGGCCATCGGAGCTCCATCACCAGCCCGCTCCTGAACTCGCAGTACCTCTCGGGATATCTCGCCCTCAGGTACTCCCTGGCCTCGTCGCCGCTGCAGTGCCCCGGGCACAGGCGCCCCGCGACCCCGGCCAGCCGGTCCAGCGCGGGGCGCGGCGGCGCGTGGAATCCCCCCGCGATCAGGGAGATCCTGCCGCCGACGTCTGACACCGCCCTGGACGCAAGCTCGCCGACGCCGGGATGGCCGCACCCCACGAGCAGGGCGCGCTCCCCGGGGCCTACGTCGAGCGCCAGGGCGAGCTCGCTGAAGCCCCGGGACTCGAGCGGCCCCACCGCGTGGGCCCCCGGGGCCACCTCCGACGTGGACTCGATGACCACCGGCTCCAGGCCGGCCGCCTCCAGCCTCTCGACGGGCCCCGGCGGAGCGTAGACCCTGAGGCCCCGGCGGAACAGGCCCCAGCCCAGGAACCCGCCGACGTGGCCCAGGTGATGGTGGCTCAGCACGGCGAAGTCGAGCGATGAGAGGTCCACCCCCAGGGCGCGGGCGTTGAACTCGAGGACCGCGGGATCGGAGTCCGCGTCGAAGAGCGCGCGCCAGCGCCCCGAGTCCACGTAGATGCTGAGGCCATGATCGGCCCTGAGCCCCGGCCCCGCGCTGTCGTCCACGAGGACCACGATCCTCATCGGCCGCTCATGGGCGGATCGCGCTTAAGGCCTTGACGATCGCCCATCCGCCTGAGCAGCGCTTCCCCGGCGTCGCTGAGCTCATAGTACCTGTGATGGACGCGGGTCTCGGCCTTCGGCTTCGCCCTCCGCTCATGGCGCTTTATTATCCTCGATCTCGAGACCTCCATGAGGCCCATGCCGACCAGGCGCTCGAGCTCGGACTCCACCTCCTCGAGCGGCCTCCCGACGAGCTTCGCGTAGGTCAGCGCGTTGTCCACCCCGATCCTGCGGGCTGCTTCGAGGATCTTCACGGCCAGAGGATCGTCCCGCAGCGCGAGCCTGCAGCCCTCGATGAATGAATCCCAATCGAGCGACCTCAGGAGCAGATCCCCGGCATCGCTGAGCTCATAGTGCATGTGATGCCTGTGGACCTCGTCGCTGAGCTTCAGCTTGGCCTCAGACCTCTTCACGGATGACCCGGGGACCCTCCTTATGAGTCCCATGGATTCGAGCTCGTCCAGCACCCCCAGAACATCCTCGAGCGGGATCCCGGTGGAGATCGCGATCGACACCCCGTAGTCCACGCGCGCCCTCCTCAGATGGGCGAGCACGCGCAGCGCGCCCGGGATCGCCAGCACGCTGGCCAGCGGGGGAGGCCGGCCATCCGACATTCACCGACCACCGCGCCGGAACAGGCCGCCCAGCCGCCTCCGGATGCCCGGATTGGGGGCGTGGACCAGCGCGGCCTCCAGCTCGGCCAGGAATCCCGCCGCGAACTCCTGGAAATCCTCGTAGTAAGCCCTGAAGGAGCAGGTCATGGTGCCGGATGCAGCGGACGGCGGCATGCAGAGGGGCCTCTCGCACCCGAGGGAGTCGCTCGCCGCGGCGAGCGCGGAGGCGAGCGCGGAGGCGCGGCCCGCGTCGCCCCTCAGCCCCCTCACCTCCACTATCACCGTCCTGTACATGCCGTCTATGGCGGACGACAGCGCCGCGCCGAATTCCTGCGGCATCCTCGGAGGCCGCTCGCGCGATCCCTCGTGGAGCCTGATCACCACGGGCTTCCCGCGGACGTCGAGGACCGCCTCGGGGTCCATTGCGTCCCCTCGCGTGCGCCGACCGCGGCGTGGAATATTAAGGCTGAGGGCGCGCCACTTCAGGCCGGCGCCCTGGCCCTCGTGGACTTGCGGAGGAGCTTCCTGAGGACCGTCTGCAGTATCCCGCCGTTCTGGTAGTACTCGACCTCCACCTCGGTGTCCAGCCTCGCCAGCACGTTGAAGGTGACCTCGGTTCCATCGTCCCTCCTGGCCCTGACCCTCAGCACCTTCTTCGGCCTCAGGCCCTCCTCTATCCCCTCTATGTAGTAGGTCTCCCTCCCGGTCAGCCCGAGGCTCCTCCAGCCCTGCCCTTCCATGAACTGGAGCGGGAGTATGCCCATGCCGACCAGGTTGCTCCTGTGGATCCTCTCGAAGCTCTCCGCTATTACAGCGCGCACGCCCAGCAGGTAGGGCCCCTTCGCGGCCCAGTCGCGGGAGCTCCCCGCGCCGTACTGCTTCCCGCCGATGACTATGACCGGGACCCCCTCCTGCTTGTACCTCATCGCGGCGTCGTAGATGCTCATCAGCTGCCCGTCCGGCAGGTGCACCGTCCACCAGCCCTCCCTGTCGGGCACCAGCATGTTCCTCAGCCTGACGTTCGCGAACGTGCCGCGCACCATCACCTCGTGGTTGCCCCTCCTGGACCCGTAGGTGTTGAAGTCCTCCGGCTTCACCCCATGCTCTATAAGGTAGCGGCCGGCCGGGCTGTCCGGCGGTATGGACCCGGCGGGCGATATGTGGTCCGTGGTCACCCTGTCGCCCAGGAGCACGAGGACGCGCGCGCCCACTATGTCCCTGGGCTTCCCGGGCTCCAGCGACATCCCCTCGAAGAAGGGCGGGCGCTTCAGGTACGTGGAGCTGGGATCCCACTGGTAAATTGCGGAGCTCGGGGCGGGCAGGCTCCTCCAGTCCTCCTCGCCCTCGAAGACCTCGGAGTACACCTCCTTGAACTCCCTCGGGTCCAGGTAGCGCTCGACCACCTCCCTTATCTCGGCGGGGGAGGGCCATATGTCCCTCAGGTAAACGGGCCTCCCGTTGGGATCGTAGCCTATGGGCTCGCTGTAGAAGTCTATGTCTATCCTCCCGGCGAGCGCGTACGCGACCACGAGGGGCGGCGACGCCAGGAAGCTGCCCCTGGTCAGCGGGTTTATCCTGCCCTCGAAGTTCCTGTTGCCGCTCAGGACGCTCACAGCGTAGAGGCCGTTCGCCTTTATGGCGCCCTCGACCTCCCTGATCAGGGGGCCGCTGTTCCCTATGCAGACCGTGCAGCCGAAGCCGGTGAGGTGGAAGCGCAGCGCCTCCAGGTACGGCATGAGGCCGGCCCTCCTCAGGTACTCGACGACCACCCTGCTGCCCGGGGCGAAGCTCGTCTTGACCCAGGGCTTGACGGCCAGCCCCCTCTCGACGGCCTTCTTGGCCAGAAGCGCCGCCCCCACCATGAGGTAGGGGTTGGAGGTGTTGGTGCAGCTGGTTATGGCGGCGAGGGCCACGAAGCCGTGGCCCAGCTCGGCGCTCACGCCGCCTATCTCCACCCTGACGCGCGCGTCCCTCGGCCGGGCGTCCTTGGCGACCTCGAGGTACTTCCCCAGGATCTCGGGGAACTTCTGCTTCACGGACCTCAGGGATATCCTGTCCTCGGGGTTGGCGGGCCCGGCTATGGACGGCTCCACCTTGGAGAGGTCCACCTCGATGACCCTGGAGTACTCCGGGTCGGGCGCCCCCGGCTCGCGGAGGAGGCCGGTGCGCCTCGCGTAATCCTCGACGAACTTCACGTGCTTCTCGCTCTTCCCGGTCAGCCTGAGGTAGGAGAGCGTGGCCTCGTCTATCGGGAAGAAGCCGGTGGTGGCGCCGTACTCGGGGGCCATGTTGGCTATGGTGGCCCTGTCGGGCACGGGGAGCTTCTCCACGCCGGGGCCGAAGAACTCGACTATCCTGCCGACGACGTCGCTCTTCCTCAGGATCTCGGTTATCGTGAGCACGATGTCCGTGGCGGTGACCCCCTCCGGCGGCTCCCCGACCAGCCTCACGCCCACGACCTCCGGGATGGGTATGTAGTATGGCTGGCCCAGCATGGCCGCCTCCGCCTCTATCCCGCCCACGCCCCACGCCAGGACGCCGACGCCCGCCGCCATTGTGGTGTGGGAGTCCGTCCCTATCACGGTGTCGGGGAAGGCCGCGAGGCCCCTCCCCTGCCTCCTGATGTGGACCACCTGCGCCAGGTACTCGATGTTGACCTGGTGTATTATGCCCCTGCCCGGCGGCACCACGCGGAAGTTGCGGAGGGCCCCCTGAGCCCAGCGCAGGAACGTGTAGCGCTCCCTGTTCCTCTCCATCTCGAGCCTCATGTTCTGGGCCAGCGCGTCGGCGGTGCCGAAGTAGTCCACCTGGACCGAGTGGTCTATTATCAGGTCGGCCGGTATCGTGGGGTTCGCGGCTGCCGGGTCCCCGCCGAGGTCCCTGAGGGCCTCCCTCATCGCGGCGATGTCCGCGACCGCGGGGACGCCGGTGAAGTCCTGGAGGACGACCCTGGAGGGCATGTAGGGTATCTCCCTGCCCACGTTCTCCCTCCACCTGGCGACCGCCTCGGCGTCCTCCGCCCTCACCGCGTATCCGTCGTAGTTCCTGAGCATGTTCTCGAGGAGCACCCTAATCGAGTAGGGGAGCCTGGAGACGTCGTAGCCCTGCTCCGAGAGCTTCCTCGGGTTCCACACGTTGACCTTGCCCCTGTAGCTGTCCATCTGCTCCATCGTGCGCGTCGGATCCAGGGACATCGCGCGGGCTCCCCGGCACATGTTAAAATGCATTTGCGCGACGCTTTTATTTCGGGGGCCGGCGCGATCGCCGGCGTGCCCAGGGCCCTCGTCCTGGTCCACGACCTCTTCGATGAGATAGAGGCCTTCTACACGATATATCGCCTGAGGGAGATGGGGATGGACGTCAGGGTAGCGAGCACCGAGCTGAGGGAGTTCAGGGGCAAGAACTGGGCGGCGACCCTGAGGCCGGACCTCACGGTCAGGGAGGCGCTGTCCGAGCGCTGGGACGTCGTGGCCATACCCGGCGGATACGCGCCCGACAGGCTGCGCAGGTACGATGAGGTGAAGGAGCTGGCCAGGCGCGCCGTCGAGCAGGGGGGAGTCCTCGTGTCGATATGCCACGCGGCCTGGGTGGTGATAAGCGCCGGCCTGGCCAGGGGGAGGAGGCTGACCGGGTCCCGCGGGGTCTGGGACGACATAAGGAACGCGGGCGGCGTCGTGGTGGACGAGCCCTACGTCGAGGACGGCAACGTGATCTCCACGAGGTCCTACTCGGACTTCCCGGAGTTCTGGCCGAGGCTGGAGGCGAAGCTCAGGGGCACGGGGATACTTCCGGGCCGCCACCCGATGGGGCCGGCCGATCCCCGGGAGGGGCCCGAACGCGGCGGCTCGGGGACCTGACCGAGTAGGCCCTCGGCCGTCCCCGGGCTCCCCGGAGGGGCGCCCTGGCCAGGGCCCACCGATGCTGCCCTCCGTCCGCGACGAGCGAAATCGCCAGCCGGGCCCCGAGCGCCCCGCGCGAGGGGGCGCCCCCTCGCTATCCCCGCCGCGCCGGCCAGCCGCGATCTCACGCCCGAACATCCGGGGGCCCGATCGCTCCCCAGCTCCCTCGCCGGGTCGAGGTGGAATCGGCGCGGGGGCCGGCGCGGTAACTTTATCCCGGGGCGGCGCGCGGCGTGCCCCATGGTGGGCAAGCTGCCCCCGGACTTGCTGAGGGAGCTCGTGCTGAGCAGGACGGGCGCCCGGGATCCCGCGGTGCTGGTGGGCCCGGGCATCGGCGAGGACGCGGCCGTGGTGGATCTGGGGGGAGGCAGGGTGCTCGTGGCCCACGCGGACCCGATAACCGGCGCGGTGGAGTACATAGGCCGCCTGGCCGTCCACGTTGCCAGCAACGACGTAGCCGCGAGGGGGGTCAGGCCCAGGTGGCTGCTGCCGGTCCTCCAGTTCCCGGAGGGCGCCGGGCCGGACCTGATCGGGGACGTGACTTCCCAGCTGGACGAGGCCGCCAGGGAGGTGGGCGCCGCGATCGTCGGGGGCCACTCGGAGGTGACGCCCGGCCTCCCCAGGCCCATGATATCGATGACCGCGATCGGGATAGGGGAGGGGGGCAGGTACGTGACCACTTCGGGGGCCCGCGCGGGCGACCTGATCCTAATGACGAAGTCCGCCGCCATAGAGGGCACCGCGATACTCTCGGCGGACTTCGGGGGGGCGCTGCTGGAGGCGGGGGTGCCCCGCGACGTCATCGAGAGGGGAAGATCGTTCATAGGAATGATCAGCGTCCTCAGGGAGGGCGTGGCGCTGGGGGAGGCGGGCCTCGCCACCTCGATGCACGACCCGACCGAGGGAGGGCTGATCGGGGGGCTGGCGGAGGTGGCCCACGCCTCGGGGAGGACGTTGGAGGTGTGGGAGGACGAGGTGCCCGTGGCCGAGGAGACGCGGATCATCGCCAGGGCCCTGGGGCTGGACCCGCTCAGGCTGATAGGCTCGGGGGCGCTGATAGCTACCGTGCCGCGGGGCGGGGCGGACAGGGCCCTAGAGCTGCTCGGCGATCTCGGGATAAGGGCGTCCGTGATAGGGAAGGTCCATGAATACTCGGGACATCGCCTAGTGGTGCACAGGAGGGGCGGGGCAACGGAGTTCGTGGACGACATCTACGTGAGGGACGAGCTGAACAGGGTGTGGGAGAGATATGGGGAGAGGCGGCCCCTTAGCGCTGCACGGTAGGTGCCCGCCGAGCGGCCCGTGCGGGGCCGTGACCTACGCGCTGAGGTCCCGGAGGAGGGGAAGGTCCATAGGCATTAACCTGTTCCCCCTGGCCCAGGTCTGCAGCTTCAACTGCGTCTACTGCTTCAGGGGGCCCACGAGGATCCTGACCGCGGAGCCCCGCGACGACGGCTCCGGGATCGATGGGCGGCTCCTCTTGGAGGCGCTGGAGGCGGCCCACGAGGCCACCGGGGGCATGGAGGGCGTGGAGTCCCTGGACTTCTCCGGCAACGGCGAGCCCACGCTGCACCCCAGGTTCCCCGAGCTGGTGGAGGTGGCCAGGTCGTTCCTCAGGGAACGCGGCCTGGACGCCAGCCTGGGCGTCTTCACCAACTCATCGACGCTCGGCGCCGAGCCCGTGATCGGCGCGCTCGGGAGGGTCGACTACGTCGAGGCGAAGCTGGACGCCGCCTCGCGGGAGAAGTTCCTCGCGATAAACGCGCCCCACGGCGCGCTGAGCCTCGATCGGATAATCGGCGGCCTCGGGGAGCTCAGGAGGCGGTTCGGCGGCACGCTCGCGATCCAAGTGATGCTCCTGCGGCACCGCAGCCTAGTCAACTACGGGATAGAGGACGCCAGGGCCATGGCCGAGGCCCTCTCCCGCGTGGGGCCGGACGAGGTCCACCTGTACACGGTATATAGGGCGCCCAGGCTGCCAGACGTCGAGCGCGCGCCCCGGGATGCCATGGAGGAGTTCGCCGAGGTGCTCGCGGGGCACGGACTGAACGTGAAGGTGTACCCGGATCGATCGGGCGAGGCCCCATATCCCCGTCGGCCCCCGGCCGGACCGCGGGCCGCTGCGCCCGGGCGGCCCGGGGAGGCACGGGCGCCGCCCTTCAGTGCGGCCACCCACTCCCTCACGCTGATCAGGACGGGCGCGCTTGGGTCCACGGACCTCCTGTAGGCGTGGCTGAGCTTCACAGCCATGGGCGGACTCATCGAGAGGGACCTCAGGAGCCCCTCGTCGCTGAAGAAGCCCCTGGTCGGGCCGTCGTACACGACGACGCCGAAGTGCATGACTATCACCCTCCTCAGGTGCTCCGCGACCATGGACATGTCGTGGGTGATCACTATCACCGTCGAGCCCTCCCTGTTGAGCTGGCTGAGCAGGGACATTATGTCCTCGGTCATCCTGAAGTCCTGGCCGGTCGTCGGCTCGTCCACTATGAGCACCCTCGGCCTCATCGCGATTATGGACGCCACCGTGAGCCTCCTCCTCTCACCCCTGCTCAGGAACACCGGGTCCTCGTCCACCTTGTGCGAGAGCCCCACCCTCTCTAGGGCCTCCCTGACGCGCGCGTCCACCTCCCCGGAGGGGAGCCTCAGGTTGCGGAGCCCGTACGCCACCTCGTCGTAGACCCTCCTCATGAATATCTGGTGGTCAGGGTTCTGGAACACGTAGCCCACGTGGAGCGGCACCCTCTCGGCGACCCTCCTGTCCCTGAGGCTCGCCCCCATCACCCTGATGTCCCCCCTGCCCTTGAACCTCCCATATACTCCGGCGATCAGCTTAGAGATGGTGGTCTTGCCCGACCCGTTCTGCCCTATGAGGCCGACGAACTCGCCATCGTGGATCCTGAAGTCGACGCCCCTCAGGGCGTAAGTCCCGTCCTCATACCAATAGTGCACGCCCTCGACCTCGATCACCGGCTCGCCGCGCGCCGGCTCGCCGTCCGGCTCCACGCGCGAGAAGTCCGGCCTCTCGCGCCTGAGGGCCTCGAGGCCCTCCTCCACGCTGATGGGTATGCGCCCCCCGTACCTGAGCCCGGCCTCCTGCCCTATTCTGGACACGTCGGAGGGGTACAGCCCGTGGCCGCGCAGGAGATCCGGGTCCGAGTAGATCTCCTCCACGCCCCCCACCGCGACTACCTCGCCGTTATCCATGACAGCGACGCGGTCGGCGTGCCTCATTATGACCTCGGGATTGTGCTCCACGAGAATTATCGTGAGGTCGTGCTCCCTCCTCAGGCGGTCTATCGCGCCCATCACCTCCAGCTTCCCCATGGGATCCAGGTCGGAGGTCGGCTCGTCCAGGATGAGTATCCTAGGCCTCATTGCGAGGAAGGAGGCTATGGCCGCGCGCTGCTTCTGGCCCCCCGAGAGCTCCGATGGGTGCACTAGGTGGGCTATCGGGAACAGGGAGCCCAGCCCGACGATCTCCATCGCCTCCCTGACGCGCCTCTCTATCTCGTCCTCGGGCAGCCCCAAGAGCTCGGCGCCGAAGGCGACCTCGTGCAGCAGGTCCATCCTGAGGAACTGGTTCTCCGGGTCCTGGAGCAGCAGGCCGGCCGTCGGCGCCGCGTACTTCCTGCCGGTGAAGGCCGGGCGCCGGGCTCCCGAGGGGTCCTCAACCATCTCGAGCTTCGTCAGGGTCTCCCCCTCGATGCGGACCTCGCCCCTGAAGTGCTCGGGCTCCTCCCCGTAGGGCGGGCTGAACATGTGGGGTATCACGCCCGCCATCGCGTAGCAGAGGGTCGACTTCCCGGCGCCGCTCGGTCCCACGATCGCGAGGAACTCGCCCTCGTCCACCCTCAGGTTGATCCCCCTGAGGGCGTACTGATGGCCCTCGCCCCCGTAGGATGGGTACCTCCACCACAGGTCGATGAGCTCCACGGCGGGGGGCATGCCATCACCCGTATCCGGCAAGGCGCAGCATCGAGTCGAACCTGTACCCGAGGACCACGTCGAACACTGCGAGCGCTGCGAGCAAGGCCACCACCGCCCAATCGACGTAGGTGAACGGCCTCCTCTCCCTGTACTCGGTTATCCTCGTGGCCGAGTAGAAGCCCCTGGCGTAGAGGGCTATGCCCATCTCGACCGACCTCCTTATCATCGAGGCCACCAGCGGCACCGAGATGCGCGCCAGGTCCGCGAGCCTGGCGAGCGGGCCCCTCCTCGCGACCATGGCTCCCCGCGCCACCTGCGCGTTCCTTATGTTCGTGTAGTCCGCCATGACCGTGTCCAGGTTCCTGAACACGAGGCTAGCGTAGAACGATGCCCTGTAGGGCACCCCGAGCTGCCTCAGCGCCCCGGCCACCTCGGCGTCCCTGGTGGTGAGCAGGAGGAGGAACGTCGAGTAGATCATGACGGCGAAGCCGAGCACCTTGGCCACGGCGACCACGAGCGCCCACCGCGGGACATCGACGGCCACCGCGGCGCCGAGCGGGATCCTGGCCCACGAAGTCATCGGGCTCTCGTCGAGCGCCGGGGGCATGAGCGAGAGCCACCAGAGTATGAGGGCGGCCGCGAGGGGGCCCGGGACGCTGCGCGCCCTGAGGTACAGGGCCGCGAGGGCGGCCGCGAGGACCACCGTGGACAGTCCCAGGGGCACGTACCCGGGCCATAGGTACAGTTGCATCCTGGGGCCGGGCAGGCCCCGGTTGAAGTAGAGCCACCAGACGAAGATTCCCAGGAGCACCGGCAGGGCCAGCACCAGATACGAGGTGACCAGATACCTCGCGACGCGCGCCGCCCCCAGGAGCGCCACGACTATCAGCAGCAGGAGCGCGAGCCCCACGAGGTCCGGGCCGCCCCTCTCCACAGGTATGTTGAACATGTGGAGCGCGAGGGTGGACAGGGTGAGCATCAGCACCACCTTCGTTATCACATGGAGCCTCTCCACCGGGGTGCCGATGCGCATCGAGTAGAGGAACGTGCGCACGCGCGTCTTCTCCAGGCGACGCCCCGCCTCGGAGATCCCGGCCCCCATGCCAGCGATCCCCCGCCTCCCCGCTTAAGGCTTTAGAATTGAAAATCCATAAAAATAGAATTATGGTGAACTATCATGTGAACCAGCCGTGATTGATCAGGCCGTACCTCTCCACCATGCTCGTCAGCCCCTTCACCAGGATCGGCGTCAGGATCACCATCGCCAGGAGGTCGCCCACGAACCAGCCTATCCACCAGAACCAGTAGGCGTCGGGCGGCACCAGCCCCATGGCGTACTGAATCCCGACCCCGATCTCCGCGCTAAGGGCGTTGAGCACGAGCCCGTTCAGGAGGATGAACCAGAACCACGCGGCGCTCCTCCTCGCCCTGTAGCCCCTTATCTCGCGCTCGACGAGGTCCCTCATCAGGGGATCCACGCCCAGCCTGGCCAGCACGCCCCTGTAGAGGGCGAACATCACCAGGAAAGGCACTAGGTCGCTCAGCGCGTACGCGATCGAGGGTAGCAGCGGCAACCCGACCATGAGGCCGGCGCCCACGACGCATCCTATGTAGCCGGCGAGGGCCCCCCAGAAGCCCCACCACAGGGTGAATACTATTATGAACGGGTAGGCGAAGTAGAAGAGGGAGATCCCGGAGTAGCTCAGCGGGCCCAGCAGGACGACGCTCAGGTAGGACAGTACTATCACGACGGCTATCTGGACGGCGTAGAGAACGTAGAGGGTCGGAGGCGCCGGTCCCCTCCTGCAGCACGCCAGCGTGTAATGGGACCAGGGATACTCGCGCTCCTGCTCCGATGGCATCCTCGGGTACGGGGGGAAGACTGATATATTTAAACAATATTGCATAGACTGCTGTAATTTTGACTCGATGATGTAAAAGCGGCTGCGGGGATGCGCCAGGGCCGAGCTTGCCGGAGCCTTCCGCCGATTCCTGCAGAGATTGTGGAGGAACGGGGGCCGCCGCGCCGGGAGCGATCGGGGGGAGGAGCCCTCTCGGCCGAGCTCCTCCAGCTCCCTGCCCGAGCTCTCGATGCCCAGGGCGCGCCACAGGGCAGCGATCGCCACTCCCGAGCCCCACAGAGCCGCGAGCAACCAGAGGAGCGACCAGGCGCCGGCCTCGCCGCCCCAGATTATCGCTGCGGTGTTCACGAGCCACGAGAGGGCTGTGACGAGCCCCACGGCGGTCGACCTGTGGGCCGTGGGGAAGAGCTCGCTCTCGAGGGCGCTGACGACCGCCCACGCCCACTCGACGAAGATCATGTTGGCGAACAGAGCCACCATGTAGATCGCCGGGGGTCCCCCGTGCGCGGCCATCAGCACCAGCGCTGTGGCGAGCCCTCCGGCCATCGACAGGAGGAACGAGGAGCGGCGGGACCTGTCGATGAGCGGCAACAGGAGAAACGCCCCCACGGAAGCCCCCACGTTCGCCACGGCCACGTTGAGGGCCGCGGCGTATCCATACGCGAACCCAGGGGCGTAGGGCAGGTAGTACGACGCCACGTTGTAGGCGAGCAGCTGTATGGTGAAGGACGCCGTCAGCAGGAGGAGCCGCCAGGCGTACCGGCCGAGGCCCCCTCCGGCGCCCGCGGGGTTCCCGGCGGGGACCCGGACGCCGTAGCGCCTCGAGACCTCCTCCGCCTCCCTAGCCCTGCCCCTGGCCAACAGCCACCTGGGGGACTCCGGTATGTGATACCTGATGATCAGCAGGAGGAGGGCCAGCACAACGGCCGTGGCGAACGTGTAGGCGGTCGCCGCGCGCGGGTCGCCGGTCAGCTCGGCGTAGCGGAGGGAGAGCGCTGCTATGAGGGCCGCGCCGACGTTCCAGAAGTTAGGCGCCAGCACCATCACCCAGCCCCTGCGCCTCGCCGGGGCGTACTCCGCCAGCGCGGCGTAGGCCGGCCCGGTCTCGCCGCCCACCCCGAAGTTCACCAGCGAGGTGGTCGCTATCGCCACCGCGAGGTCCAACCGGCCCAGCTGGAATGCCGCGGCGAACGCGGCCGCCCCCGCCGTGTAGATCAGCAGGGATGTCACCAGGGTGGACCTGCGCCCCATGCGGTCCCCCAGCCGGCCGAGGACGAGCGCGCCCGCCACGAAGGATATGGAGTCAGCCGCAAGGATCGCGGTCGCGTGGCCGCTCAGCGGCTCCACGAGGTACAGGGTGGCCGGGACCAGGCTGAACAGGATCCCATCCATCAGGAAGCTGGAGGCGATCATCGCGAACAGAGCCCAGTGAACGGGCCGCCAGGCGTCCGCGTTCACGGCACCCCCTCGTTAATTACCTGTTTATTGTTTTTTTATAATATGGTTTGAGGTGCCCCGCATGGCCCTTGCGGCATCAATGGGGACGCTATGTCCCGCCGCTCCCTCGATCGCACGATGGAGGGACCATGGTGTTTGAGGAGTCCGACGCCCGGAGCGGCGCGCGGAGCTGGATCGATTCCCAAGCAGGGGGCACGCGGTTCGGACCGCCGCGACGACCCGCGAGGAGGCGCCGGAGCTGATTCGAAACCTACCCCTTCCCCCGGGTTCCCCGCCCCTAGGGGCGGGGGTTCAGCTGGGATCTTGGAAGTTACCCGGCCTCGGCACGGGCTGCTGAACATCCCGACTTGACCCGCTCGAAACCTTCCGCTTTAGCACGCGCAGCGGAAACCCCGCCTAATCCGCCTGGGGCCGCGAGCCCATCCTCTCCCTCAGCGCCGCCCTGGCGGCGGCGAGCCTGGCCACCATCACGCGGTAGGGCGAAGCGCTCACGTAGTCCAGGCCGGCCGAGTGGAAGAACTCTATCGACCTCGGGTCCCCGCCGTGCTCGCCGCACACCCCGACCTCCAGGGACGGGTTCGAGGCCTTGCCCTCGGAGGTGGCGATCCTCACGAGCCTCCCCACCCCCTTCACGTCGAGCGTCTGGAACGGGTTGTCGCTCAGTATCTGGAGCTCCAGGTACTTGGGAAGGAACTTGTTCTCCACGTCGTCCCTGCTGAAGCTCAGCGTCGCCTGCGTCAGGTCGTTGGTGCCGAAGCTGAAGAACGCCACCTCCCTCGCTATCTCGGACGCCGTGAGGGCCGCCCTCACCGTCTCCACCATCGTGCCCACCAGGATGCCGAGCCTCCGCCCGTTCCCCGAGATCGTGTAGCGCGCCGCGCTGGACGGGTCCGCCTCCAGCCTGTATCCCCTCTCCGCCGCGGCATCCGACATCGCGGGCACCAGAGCGCTCGACTTCACGTACCTGATCTCCTCGACGTCCATCACCTGGGGTATCATTATCTCGACGACCGGGTTCCGGCCCTCCTCCACCAGGTCGAGCGCGGCCTCCACTATTGCCCTCGTGAGGTAGTAGTAGAAGTCCGGGTCGGTCACGCCCACCCTGACCCCCCTGTGCCCCATCATCGGGTTGTGCTCCGCCAGAGCGCTGATCCTCGAGTACAGCTCCTCCAGCTCGGCGAGCTTCGCCTCGTACTGCCTCAGGACCTCCGGCGATGAGGAGCGCGCCAGCTCCGAGTTCCTGAGGGCCGCGTAGACCGCCCTCGCGTCCTGGAGCTGCCTGAGCACCTCGACCTGCGACGGCAGGAACTCGTGCAGCGGCGGGTCTATCAGCCTTATCACGACGGGGAGCCCGTCCATTATCTTCAGTATCTCCTTGAAGTCCGGCCTGATCATGTCGGAGAGCCTGCGCAGCAGCTCGCGCCTCTCCTCGGACCTCCCGGTCAGTATCACCTTCCTCAGGAGCTCGAGGCGATCTGCCCTGCGGAACATCCTCTCTATCCTGAGGAGCCCTATGCCCTGCGCGCCGAACTTCCTGGCGATCTCGGCGTCCTCCGGGACGTCGGCGTTAGCCCTCACGCCGAGCCTCCTGAAGCCGTCCGCCCATGAGAGGAGGACCTCCAGCTCGGGTATTATCTCGGGCTCCACCGTGGGGACCCTGCCCGCGTACAGGCCCCCGCTGCTCCCGTCGATCGTTATCCAGTCCCCCTCCCTTATGACGTTGCCGCCCACGCGTATCTCCTTGGCGTCGTAGTCCACAGTTATGGCCTCGGCGCCCACGACGGCGGGCTTCCCTATGGCCCTGGCCACCACCGCCGCGTGGGACGTCATCCCTCCCCTGGACGTGAGTATCCCCTTGGCCGCGTAGAACCCGTGGACGTCGTCGGGCTTCGTCTCCACCCTCACGAGTATCACGTCCTTCCCGGACCTGGCCCAGGCCACGGCGTCGTCCGGGTGGAAGACGACCTGGCCGCTCACGGCCCCGGGCGAGGCGGGCAGCCCCGTCGCTATGGGGGTCGCCTTGGCCCTCGGATCCACCCTCGGGTACAGAAGGTTCTGGACGGTGGAGGGCTCGACCTTCATCACGGCCTCCTCCCTGGTGATTACGCCCTCGTTCGCCAGGTCGACCGCCGTCTTCACCCTGGCGGCGGGCGTCATCTTGGCCACCCTGTTCTGGAGGAAGTAGAGCCTCCCCCTCTCCACCGTGAACTCGATGTCCATCACGTCGCCGTTCATGCGCTCCAGCCTCTTCCCAGCCTCTATGAGCTGCTCGTAGAGGGATGGCATCCTCCTGCGCAGCTCCTCGAGGTCCATTGGCGTCCTGACGCCGGCCACCACGTCCTCGCCCTGCGCGTTCGGCAGGAACTCGCCGTATGGCTCATCCCTCCCGGTGGACGGGTTCCTCGTGAAGTACACGCCGGTGCCCGAGTCCCAGCCGATGTTGCCGAAGACCATCGTCACCACGTTGACTGCGGTGCAGTCGGCCACCTCGGGCGTCACCCCGTTGGCCATCCTGTAGTATATCGCCCTGGGGTTCATCCAGGACCTGAAGACCGCCCTGATCGCCAGCTCGAGCTGCCTCCAGGGGTCCTGGGGGAACTCGCCCCACTTGGAGGCTATGACGGACTTGAGCTCCTCCACCGCGGACTTGAGCTCCGCGACGGCGTCGGCCCAGAGCCCGGGGGCCAGCTCCCTGGGTGGCTGCGCGTCCACCCTCGGCGAGTAACCCGGCAGCTCCGACGAGAGCCTGGAGAGCTCATCAGCGTGCCTCGAGCGCGCGAGGTCCCTGATCCTCTCCTCGTGCCGGGCCAGCACCTCGCCGAAGGCGGAGTCGTCGATCCCCAGGACTATCCTCCCGAACATCTGGAGGAACCTCCTGTAGGCATCGTAGGCGAACCACTCGTTCCCGGTGAGGGACGCGAGGCCGCCCACCGTCGAGTCGTTGAGCCCCAGGTTGAGCACGGTGTCCATCATGCCGGGCATTGATATTGCGGCCCCGGAGCGCACCGAGACCAGCAGCGGGTTGCCGGGGTCCCCGAACCCCTTCCCGGTCTCAGACTCGAGCTCGCGCATGCGGGCGCGGACCTCGTCCATGAGGCCGCCCGGGAGCTCGAGCGAGTCTATGATGGACCATATCCTGGACACGAGCTCGTCGCGCGCCGACGGGGATGCGCTCCTCTCTATCTCCCTCACGAGCTCGTCCATCTCAGCCCTCCTAGGCGCGAAGAAGTCCCTGCAGGCGGCGGTGGTTATCGTGAAGCCGGGGGGCACGGGCAGGCCCATCTGGGTCATCTGGGCCAGGGATGAGCCCTTGCCCCCTAGGAGCTTCTTGTCCCTCCAGTCGCCCTCGCGGAACGAGACCGTGTACTTGTAGGGACCAGCCACTGACATCTCGTCGCCTTTGCGATCCGGGAGATTATGATATTAAGCTTGCCCCCCGAGGGACTTTTCATGCATCCGGTCGCCCCTCGCGGAGCGAGGCTCGGGAGGTCAGCCCGACATCCCGGCAGGGGGACGCGGACTCCGCGGTGATTTAAAAGGCCCACTGGACGCCTCGAAGGAAGCGGCTGACGCTATGGTTCAAGGGTGAGGAGGCCTCTCCTCGTGGATCACGGTGAGCAGCAACCGTGAAGGGGCGCGACCCCTGAGACCTCGGATCCTCGCCCTTCAGGGCGGGGAGGAATCAGAAGGCTTCTCGGGCGCGATCGGGCGCGCGGCCGCCGCGCAGGTCGGGGCGCACCGACTCGGATATCCACGACAGGTACTCCGGCAGGCCCCCCGACGCGTCCACGGATATTATCTCCGGCAGCTCGTATGGGTGGAGCTCGCGGACCCTCCTGATCAGCTCGCCGAGCGCCGCCGACGTGGTCTTCGCGATGATCAGGACCTCCTCCGACTCCTCGATCGATCCCCTCCAGCGGTAGAAGGACCTGACCCCCGGGACCACGCTGACGCAGGCCGCGAGCCCCTCCTCGACGAGGGCCCTGGCAACCCTCCCGGCGGCCTCGGCGTCGGGGAAGGTGGAGAGGACTATCGAGTACGCCGGGCGGTCGCTCACGGCCGCGAGCATCGGCGGCCGCGATTTAAAGGCTGGCGGCCGCGCTAGGCGCAGAGCTCGGCCATCGATTCCAGGGCGGGATTTCCGGACCCGCGGAGCCTCCCGCAGGAGGCGATCGGCACGATCGCGAGGGTCGCGCCGGGCGCCACCTCGATCGCGCGGCCGCCGATCCCGCCCAGGGGCCCGGCCAGCTCCTCGGCGCGGGCTGGGACGGCGAAGGCCGCCTCGCCGGGCGCCACGCCGTCCTCCGGCCCCAGCAGGCGGGTGAGGTCCAGGACCGCCCCGGAGGACCGGGGCGGAGCCCTCAGGGCCTCGCCGATCCTGGCCGCCTGCACGGCCTCGCGCACGTCGTGCGCCCTTACGGCGTGGGCCCCGGCGAACACCGCTATCGCCTCCGCGGCGACCGTGCCTATCAGGCGGTCGCGCGGATCCGGGAGCCCCAGGATTTTCCCTATGAACGACTTCCTGGAGACGCCTATCACGATTGGCCGCAGGAGGGCGAGGAGCCGGCCGAGCCCCCTCAGGACCGCGGCGTCCCACTCGTGCCACTCCATCCCGGTCCGGCGGAAGAAGCCGATCCCGGGGTCCACGGCCACGCGCGAGGGGTCCACGCCCGCCGACTCGCATATGCGGAGGGCGTCCGACAGCCCGCGCCGAATTGACTCGATCGGGGATCCGGCCGCCGGCGTCTCCTCCTCGCGCTCCCCCAGTATCGCCGAGGCGCCGCTGGATCCCACGACGCGCGCCATCTCGGGGTCGGCCTTGCAGCCGGAGACGTCGTTCACCACCTCGGCGCCGGCGCCGATCGCCACCTCGGCCACCCGCGCCCTGATAGTGTCCACTGAGACCACGGCCCCCAGCTCGCGGCTTATCGCCCGCACAGCGGGCACGACCCTGGAGGCCTCCACCTCGGGCGGCACGAGCCTGGAGTCCACGTAGGGGGCGGTCGACATCCCGCCCACGTCGATGACGTCGGCCCCCTCCTCGAGCATCCTCGACGCCATCCTCACGGCGTCCTCGGGCGAGGCCGCCACGGACCCCCCGTAGAAGGACTCCGGGCTCACGTTGATCGCGCCGATTATCCTCACGGGCAGGCCGAGGCCCACCTCGACCCGGCCGAGGCGCGCGCGGAGCACGCGGGCCCCAGGCGGCGCCTAGTTAAATCGATCGCAACCGATTTCGCGGGGGGCCGCCGATCCCCCGCGTGGTCCCCGTCTCCAGGTGGCTGCCGGCGTACGCGGCCATAGCCAGGATCCTGCGGCTGAACCCCCTGGCCGACCTGGCCGCGGCCCTGGCCCTGGGGATTGCCGCCCTCCCGAGGACCATGAGGGAGGACGAGCTGAGGGCCCGCGTGTGCTGCAGGACGGCGGTCATCGTGGGGGCGGGCCCGTCGCTCGACCTGTGGGCCGACCGCATCGCCCGGGGGTGGCCGCCGTTCCCGCACTCCCTGATCGCGGCGGACGACGCCGCCGCGGCCCTCCTGGAGAGGGGGGTGGTGCCCGACGTCCTAGTGACGGACCTGGACGGCGACCCGGGGACGGTGCTCAGGGCGGCGAGGAGGGGCTCGGCCGTCGTCGTGCTCGCCCACGGGGACAACGTGGCGAGGGCGCTGTGGGCCGCGAGGGCGCTGCGCAGGCTCCTCCCGACGGGCCAGGTGATCCCGCTGCCCAACTCGGCGGTCCACGGCGGTTTCACGGACGGCGACAGGGCGGCCTACCTGGCGGCCGCCATGGGGGCGGAGCGCGCGGTCCTCGTGGGGATGGACCTCGAGGGCGAGGTCGGGCGCTACTCGATGAAGGGGAAGGGCGGGGAGCGCTGGCTCGCTAGGAAGAGGCTCAAGCTCAGGATAGCCAGGGCGCTGCTCGACTCGCTGGCGGAGTCCGGGTTCGAGCTCCTTCAGCCCGAGGCGCTCGACCAGGGGGCCGGCGACGAGCGACGACGCCAGCCCGAGGGCGGCCCCTCCGATGACGTCGAGGGGGTAGTGCGCCTCGATCAGCACGCGGCTCACGGCTATGGCCGCGGCCAGCGCGAGGAGGAGCCACCTGTAGATCCCCCTGAGGTTGAGGGGCAGCGAGAAGGTCCTGGAAGCGTGGCCCGAGGGGTAGGAGTAGCTGTCCACGAGGAGCGGCTCGTGGAGGGGGCAGGAGGCCTCCAGGGGGCGGCATATCGAGAAGGAGACCTTGAGGACGCCGTCGACGACCTCGGCCAGCAGCAGGGAAGCCAGCAGCGCGACCGGCAGCCCCCGGCGCCTGAGGTACACGTACGCCGAGTAGGCGAGGACGGCCGCCCACACCACCTCGACGCTGCCCACCAGCCCGAGGGCGTAGAGCGCCGGCCGGTAGGCGGCCAGCGCCGGGATGGCGGAGCGCAGCCCGGGGGAGAGCTCCTCGGCCAGCCCCAGCGCGAGCGCGGCCGCGTAGAGCGCGGCAGCCGCGCCCCCCAGCGCGAGCGCGGCCGCGTAGAGCGCGGCAGCCGCGCCCCGGCCGCCGCGCCCCCGCATGCGGGGGCGCGGCGGCCCACCGTAATATCGGTTTCGCGCGCTATAGTGCTATCGCGGTCGCCCGCCCGAACCTCCCCAGGTCCACCCGGGTTCCCGGCGGGTCGCCGACCGGTATGAGTCTGACCCCTATCGGCTTCCCCGCGGAGGCCGAGAGGGCGCGAGCGTCCAGGAGGAAGCGGCGGACCTCCTCGGGGCCCGCGGAGACCACCGCCATGTCGACGCCGGCCACGCACACCGAGGATAGGCGGAGCAGGTCCGAGGCGCGTATCGAGCCCTCGCGCGCCATGGCCTTGAGCGCGGAGTCCTCCTCCACGGGGAGCATGACCTCGTTGAACCCCAGCGCCCCGGGGCCCGCGCCCCTCCTGATGGCGCGGTTGAGCTCGTGGACCGCGTGCATGGAGCCCGGCGACCCCACGCGCGCGCCGTAGGCGCGCTCCACGAGCGCGGCGACGCTGTCCTCCATCCACGGGCTCAGGGAGTAGTCGAACGCCGCCCCGGGGACCGCGCCCTCCGCGCGCCTGAAGATGCTCGCCACGGAGCCGGCCACGGACGAGGCATCGACGTCGGACGCGTAGAGGATGGAGGCGGCGAGGATCCTCCTCCCCGGCGGGGCCGACGAGACGGGGAAGTAGGGCGTGGCTATTATGTGGCCGCCCGCGCTGACCGCGACGCGCGTGGCCAGCTCGGGGTCCCTGCCGGCGATCCTGACGATGGCGGACGCGGCCGCGGCCGCGTCGCCCGGCCCCTGGATGGGCATGTACGCGTGCAGCCCCTGCAGCGCCGCCTCCTCGAGGACCTCGGGCCTGCGCGTGTGGCCTATCGAGACCAGCACGCCATCGGGGGAGGCCGAGGATACCCTCGCCACCAGCGAGGGGTCGTCGCCGGGGAGGCCGGGGAGCGATATGCGCCTGGTCCAGACCTCGACCCCCGCGGAGGACGCCTCCCTGGCCCTCCCGGAGAGCTCGGCGGCCCAGTCCTCCATCGCGTCCCTGAGCCGGGCCGCCTCCCAGGACGGGGGATCCCCGAGGATCGCCAGGGCCCTGATCCTCAACGCCGACGGGCCGGCGGCGCCGGATTTTTCCTTTCCGGGGGATCCCGGGGGCCCGACAACCCAAATTAGGAAGGAGCGCCCGACGCGCCGCGTTGAGGGGGGGCAGGAGGTACCGCCTGCTGCGCGGAATAGTCTCGCTGCTCGTGCTGAGGTACCTGGCCGAGGGGGAGGAGTGCGGCTACGGCCTCAGGAGGAGGATATCCGGGGTGCTGGGGGAGGCGCTCCCGCCCGGCTACATCTACGTGATCCTGAAGTCCCTCAGGGGGAGGGGGCTGCTGGACGCCAGGGAGGGCTCGAGGAACGGGAGGAGGGTCGTGTACTACCGGATAACGGACAGCGGGATGGACTTCCTGCTCCGGCACAGGGGCGCCGTGGAGGCGGGCAGGAGGGCGATAGAGGAGCTCACCAGGTTCCTGGAGGGGAGGGGCGGCGAATCGGCGCGCGGGGATCGAGGCCGGCGCCAAACTTATTGGCGCCGGGGGGCCCGATGCGCCGTGCCAGCCGGATCCCCAGGGAGGTGCGCGATCTGCGGCAGGCCTGCCGCCGTGAGGGTTCCATACGCCAACGCGTCCTTCTGCGAGGAGCACTACCCCCAGTGGCTGGAGAGGAGGATCAGGAGGGTGGCCGACAGGTACGGGATGTTCGACGGCGTGAGGAGGGTGGCGGTGGCGGTGTCCGGGGGGAAGGACAGCGTGTCGCTGCTCCACGCGCTGGCGGGGCTGAGGGGCGATTACGGCTTCGAGATCGTGGGGATCCACCTGGACCTGGGGATCGGGGAGTACTCGCGCGCGAGCGCCGAGGCCGCCAGGAGGAACTTCGAGATGCTGGGAGTGGAGGGCAGGATCGTGGACCTGAGGGCGAGGTACGGCTTCTCGGTCCCGGAGGCGGTCAGGGCCGTGAGGAGGCCGGCGTGCTCCACGTGCGGCGTGGTGAAGCGCTACGCGCTGGAGGAGGCCGCGGAGGACGCGGGGGCGGACGCCCTGGCGACGGGGCACAACCTGGACGACGCGGCGCAGTTCGTCATGATGGGCTACCAGTCCGGGGACCTCGAGGGGCTCGCCAGGCTCAGGCCGGTGATCCCGGCCGGCCGCCACTACGGGGTGAGGAGCGTGAAGCCGCTCTTCCTCATCTACGAGAGGGACCTGGCGGAGTACGCGCGGATCAGGGGGCTCCCCGTAGCGGGCGCCGAGTGCCCGCTGAGGGACAGGACCTCCCAGGGGTTCATCAGGAGGAAGCTCCTGGAGATTGAGGAGGGGATGCCGGGGTTCATGCTGAGGCTCGTCCAGGAGTTCGCGGACGGCGTGCAGCCGGCCCTGGCGGAGAGGTACCTGAGGGAGGAGGATGTCGGGACCTGCAGGATCTGCGGGAGGCCGACCTCGAAGGGGAGGGAGATCTGCTCTTTCTGCGCGATAAGGGCGAGGGCCCTGGGGACGGGAGTCGCGCCCGGCGCTACGGGGTGACCACGAGCTCCCCCGTTATCGGCGCGTAGTAGTTGTCGATGTTTATCGAGACGGCCGAGGGGTAGCTGAGCGAGTTCACCCCCTCGAGGAACACGGGCCTGCCGATGGCGTCCCTCCCGATTATCTCGACGGTGCCCCCGGGGGGCACGTTGTACACGGTGACCGTGTCGTTGGTGTACGCGGAGACGGTGGCGACGTACCAGCGATCGCCCGGCGCGGCGGTCGTCGCGAAGACGTAGATCCCCTGGATGCCCGATGAGCTCCCGCCCGGATGATAGTA
>WYEB01000072.1_pt1 | contig 44222 bp, 59 predicted proteins | sample 6343061 | NCBI WGS metagenome assembly WYEB01 (sample SAMN13812332, study PRJNA600296) | hot springs metagenome | biome: ENVO:00000051; feature: ENVO:00002007; isolation source: sediment sample from Evening Primrose shelf | place: USA: Yellowstone National Park, Evening Primrose Hot Spring ... | reverse complement strand
TTTAGAGCCTTCTTGAAGTATTCCCTACGGGACACGCTTTAATATGCTTTACAAGGTTTTAGTATTTAAATTTACCCAGCCTTTAGATGAGTTGAGGCTTTCGTTCATTTTGTAAATCCCTTATGATTTTTCCCAACTTTTCTACCTGCTCAAGTTCATAGTAAGCCGGTATAAGCACTAGCCTTGAGACCCCGGCTTTTTTATAAGACTCTATCCTGTCAGCTACGTCCTTTTCTGTGCCGTATATTCCGCTTTCAACAGAGCACTTTGACCAATCTGGCAGGTCCATGTACGTTTTTGTGAATTCGTGTACTTTCTGTCTTCCGTCTTCCCCTACATAAACAGGCACCATATCAGAGTTTTCCAAAGCCCTGCCGAAGGAATGTTTCTCTATTATTTTTAATCCCTCCGTAAAGTCCTCTTCTTTATAATAGTAAGCCATCCAGCCGTCGCTCAGCCTAGCTGCCCTCTTTATCGGGTTTTCTAGGTAGGCGCCTATAAAGATCTTGATGTTTTCAGCTTTTGGCTCTACGTTAGCGTGTATAAAGGTCATGTTTTCAATCTTCTCATTGACATCGCTATCTCTCAGCAGGCGTCTGAGGAGCTTTAAATAATCGCTAAGTATTCTGCCTCTCTTTCCAAAATCTGCTCCGACAGCGAGAAACTCCTTCTCGTACCAGCCAGCAACAACAGTGAGCATGAGCCTGTTTCCGGAAATATAGTTAAGAGAAGAAATGAGCTTTGCAGCTACAAGGGGGGTCCTAAGGGGCAATACGTAAATTGTACCAAGCTTTATTTTAGATGTAAAAGCTGAAACGAAACTTAGAACTGTTAAAGGTTCAAGTATAGGGTAAACCTTCCTGGAGCCTAGCAAAAGGTGATCCCAGGTCCAGATAGATTCAAACCCTTGCTCTTCAGCAAGCTTTGCCATCTTTGCTAGCTTCTGGACGTCTACATTATTTCCAGGAGGGACGAAGTTTTCAAGAGCAAGCCCTATCTTCACAGTTATATTATGGTTTAATTCGATTATAAACTTTTAAAATTAAAAAATTGCGTTTAAACTTCTTTTGCTATTTCTTTAAGCTTTTTAAGGAGTTCGTTCTCAACGTGAGAATTCCAGAGGATTTCTGGCACATCAATAAACACAAAAAGTTCTGATATAAAAAGAGCCTCGAGTGCCGTTACTCCCAGGTTCTGAAGCCATTTACCAACACCTACTGTTGCTTTCACTTTGTCACCGCTTTTTTCAAAAGTAAAAGTTAAAGCCCTTTCTGCGGCAATTATGTCTCTTAATATGCCTCCTTTTTGAGCCTGCAAAATGGCTCTATCGCCTTCCACCTTTGTCTGAACCTTGTACCCTTCCTCTTCAAGATACTCTGAAAACTTGTTTACAAGAGCCTGCATATCCTTGACGTTCTCCAAAGTTATCTCCTTTTTGAACAATGGCATAGGATAAATAAAAAAATACGCTTTATTAAGGGTTTCTATAGTAATCTAACTCCAGATCTTTGATAATTCTTCAGAACTTATTACCGGGAAGAACCTTTGCATGTTTGCCAGAGATCTTTTGTGCGCTTCCATGTCCTGAGAAGAAACGCCATCGCTTATTATTACCGGAATAAATCCAAGAGCGTAAGCATGTCTTGCGCTTGTTTCAACCCCTATATCTGTTGCTATGCCTGTGAACACAAATGTTGACCTGCCGGAGTTCCTAGCAAGAAGCTCTACGTTTGTCCCGACGAAGATAGACCAAGTGTTCTTGTTTATAACGATATCTTCTTGCTGTGGCTGGACTATGAGCTCCATATCTTCAGGTCTGAAACCTCCTCTCCACTGCATTAGCTTTGCGCTTGGCGGTTCAAAACCCGTAGGGAATGGCGTTATCTTTGTAAATATAACCGGTACTCTGGCTTTTCGAGCAGCGTTGAGCGCTGTCTGAAAGCCCTTAAGGAATTCGTCTCTGTTAAAGGTGGAGTTAAACAGCGCTCTGTGTACGTCCCATGCTACAAACAAAGAGTTCTTTGGTTCAAGGATTCTTTTTAAATCTTCTGAGCTGATCATGATATATCAAAACATGAACGGCCTAATAAGTCTTTCCTACGCAGTGAACTACCTTGCCCTCACTGGCAAGGCTTCCCGGTTCATCGATACGCTTACGTGTGGAATACTCGCAAAGTATTCCAACATCGCAGAGGCGTTTTCATCCCTTGGCGTCTCCCCTACGTTCCATAGGGAAAGCCCCTCCTTCATAATAACCAAAGCTGAAGCTACATCCCTGTCGAACGTTGAGTTACAGGAGGGGCACGTGAACTTTCTTGGGACATGTTAAGCTTAACGTTTGTTCTACAGACAGGACAAACTCCTGTCGTCTTAACAAACCTTCCTACCTCCACAGGGGTGCTAGCCTTCCTCTTCAAGGCATTGCGGATTTCCCCTATGGAGGTCTGATAGGTCTTTTCGCCGAATAGCTTTTGCCAAGAGCGTATGTTATCTTTTTGAAATACAACTTTGTCGTTATAAAGTGTGTTACTTTGTTGATTATATCACGCTTCTTATTATTCTGTTTCTCGAATTCCTTTTTAATCTTCAAAAGTAGCTTTTCCCTGTTTCTAGATCCAGGTTTTGCTCTAGAAAAGAAGTGATAAAGTCTCCTTAGTCTTTTGCTCATAGGCACTGAATATTGAATTTTGACCCCATTTGAGAAGGTTATTTGATTCTTCACGCCTAGGTCTATGCCTATGGCTTTTCTTTTTTACATTTTTCTTCTTTGGGCAGAAAGCATGTAACGTATTAGTAATCTCCGTTCCTTTCTACTAAGTTTGCTAAAGAAAGCTCTGCGTTCTCAGGTATCTGATCGAGCCAGATACCTTAAAGTTCCCAACGCCTTGTATGTGGACCATTTTATTGTCATTTTTCACCCAATAAGTCACTTCGTACTGCATCAACGGAATCGAATGCACAGCCTTTACGAATTTTATCTTCCCAACCTTCACACCTTTTTCCTTTAACTTTGAAAGAGCTATCACGTTGTCCTGAAGCCTTTTTATCAGGGCTTGTTTCATTTGAGATGAAAGCACTTGAATTTCCCTTTCCTCAAACGCATTGCATACCTTGACAGGAACCGTTTTTACTTTGTAGTCCGCATGTGATTTGAAGTTAAGTATTCCGTTTGCAATGATGTAATTAGTAAACCATTTAGCCTCAAGAAAGAGGCGGTTAAGGATTGCAAGCTTTGTTTTGGAGATCTTGCTTTTATCAAATTTCAGCTCGAAAGTTTTTGCCTATTGAGTCCTTCTTCTAATTAAGGTTTGTTTCCTCTTCTCCCTGATCTTGGCATTCTTCTCTAAGTTGGCACTAACAATTTAATGTTTTTCTTTATATAAAAACCTGTTATAAGGGGCTATTTAAAGCTCACGAAGAGGGACTTTCGCCTCTTAACCCCAAAAAGTTAAAGGCTAATTTTTACAGCTCAAGCCTTTTTATAAGCTCTTCTGCTGTTGCTTCAGGCTTTCCCTCTTCATTTACAACTTCAGAAGCAAGCGCACCTGTAATGTTTGATAATGATATCATGTACATCCTTGAATATTCTATCTCCTCTTCAACCTTTTCCAATGGTATTATTTCCCTCTTCCTTGTAGGGTCGTTCAACCTCCTCTTTATTATAATTTCAGCTGGAGCTGTTATGAGGAAAAGGTGAGTTGGCTTGAGTATTTTCGCAACGTGCATGGGTATTCCAGGCAAGTATCCGAAAGGCGTAGGTATGTGAAAGTGCGTGTCAACAACTTTCAGAGAAGATTTTGAAGAAGCTATCCTCTTTGCCGCTAATTTCTGAAGCTCAAACTGCTTTTCGTAAGGCAGATTCCTCATTTCGTCCCTGTCCTTAACTCCAATTTTTTGAGCTTCCTCGAGCATTAACGTTCCGTAAACGAATGTTTCAAAGTCAACGTTCTTTGCCTTTAACTTTTCATAAAATATGTTCAGAACAGTTGTTTTCCCAACGCCAGCTATTCCACCGATTATAGCGAGCTTACTCAAACAGCCCACCAAGCCCTGGAACTGTTGAGATAAGTTGCTCTTGAGCCAGCATCTGGTAATAGCTGATAGATATGTCTATAACTAGCAACAATCCTATTCCTGTGCCATAAACGTTCAAAAGAGTGCTAGCCGCCGCTATTATGCCTATAAGCAAGCCGCTGAACAGAGTTACTGCAGGAATATACCTGTTAAGAAGATTGCCTATAGTAGTCCTTGTGGTTCTGAATCCTGGTATCTGGAGGTCAGAAGAAATTATTGTTTCAGCTGCTTTTTCTGCAGACATGCCACTTACATCAACCCACAGCTTTGCAAATACCACGCTAAGAACGATTACGAAGAGCGAGTAGGTTATTACCTGAACCGGGTGGTGGAAAGCAAGGGGAACCGGCGGTGGAGTGGTTAAATAATAAAGCAAACCTCCGGTAAAAGTTCCGTTTTGAACTGTTCCAAGCCAAGTTATGTGGTTGTATATTGCTGGATTTTTTGCAAGCATTGCAAAGAAGAACTGAAAATCTGCAATAAGCGCAGCAACAAGGATAACTGGTATGTTAGAAACATAAAGCAACTTAATCGGGTATGTAGTTGAAAAGCCCTTAAATTTTGAAGAAGATATAGGTATTTCAATCCTTACGCCTTCAAGGTAAAGTATAAGAAGAGCAAAAAGAATGGTGCTTATCAAACCTATAAGGTTAGGAAAATTAGCCGGCCTGTTAACCACATTTATGTAAGCTCTGTGTATAGTTTCGTTTATTGCATATGGTATATAGCCAAAGTACTTACCGTTAACTGGTATAGGACTAAACAGGTCAAGCATTATCTGTAACGATATGCCGGCAAGTATAAACAGGCTTATACCGCTCCCTATCCCCCATCCTTTTTGCAGCATCTGATCCAACAGGAAAACTATTGAAGTGGCTATTATAAGCTGAAATATTACGATAACAGTTGCATAGGGGCTTAAAATTGTCCCTACAACGCCGCTCAATACATAAAAAACGCTTTCAGCAATGATAAACACAAAAGTAAGTATCTTTGTTATAGATGCAAAAAACTTTTGATCTTCTGGATTTGTTAAATCCAGATGAATCAAATCAGAGCCTATAAGAACCTGCGCGATAAGCCCAGCAGTTACTATCGGGCCTATGCCGAGTGTCATCAAAGTTCCTATGTTGGCCGCAAAAATTATCTGATAAAAAAAGAGAAGTGAAGCTGAAGATTTTACTACTCCATAAAGTGGAATCTGAGCCATAAGCATATATAGCACAACAGCAAGTAACGTCCAGATTAACCTTTCAGTTAAGCTAGGTTTCTGTTTAGGCTTAGGTACCTCTGGTAAAACAGATGAAATTTTAAAGAAAGCGTCTCTTATATTCATTTTTAATTAACTGATATTTTTCCGCCGGCTTTAACTATAGCTTCTTCAGCTTTTTTAGTCCAGCTTTCAGCTATCACATATACAGGTTTTTCCAGATTCCCTTTCCCCAAAACCTTCTGTATCTTTAATTCCCTTAAATCGATGACCGGTAAACCATCTCTTGTAGTTTTAGGTTGATATTTTTCAAGCAAGTAGTTTATTTCTTCTATGTTAATCCATTTTTTGATCTTCTTGCCTGTTGGATTGTGGAATCCATCTTTTCCAAAGTGTTCTGGATCATGTACAAGTACCCAGCTCCATTTGTGCTTGTGAAGCCCAGCGTTTCCTGTACCTCCATGTCCTCCTGACTTCCTGTGCTGTCCTACCTGTCCCCAGCCCATAGTTCTTGAACCTCTGAGCTTTCTTACTTTTCTTTTTCTAGTTGCCATTTTGCGTCATCCTCTCTAATAGCTCAAGCGCAGTATATTTGCGTCTCGGTATGCCTTTCTTTGGAGGCGGAAGGCCAAAATAAGGTTTTACGCCAATAAGCTTTAGCTTTATTTTACCTTCATCATAGAGTTTAACCAGAGTTTCAAAGCTGTTTATGCCCTTTGAATTTAGATATTCTAAAGTAAGGCGACGCCTCTTGCTAACCCTTCCCCTTTTCTGAAATAGTTCTACTGCTTTTTCAAAAGGTAGTTCCTGCCAGACCACATAATCTTTTGCTTTTTGGAGCATACCTCTGACTACTGGGGAATCCCTAAGTACTGTTGCGTTGAACTTTCTTTTTAGATGTAGCATCTCCAAAGTTCTTTTAACATCTTCTCTTACATTTATTGTACCTTTTATTCTTATAGCTATTAAAAGGCTCATACAGTTATCACCTTTGAAGCGTTTTTAAATGCGTCATAAATTGCAAAAACCATAGAGATATCGGTTGAAGTCCTTCCGAATGTCTTTGTCCAAGCATCTTTTATTCCCGCCAAGCTTATTATGTTTTTAATGTGAGGAGCAGCTACTATGCCCAGACCTCTGGGAGCAGGATATATTATAATCCTTACGCTTCCTGTTTTACCTTCTAATACATAAGGTACAGAATGTGGCTGACCACACCTGCATTCCCAGCTTCCGCATCCAAGCGGTACAGGTATTATGCTAAGAAGTGCATTTCTTATGGCTTTATCTACCGCTGTCCTCGTATTCATGGACTTAGCATGTCCAACCCCAAACCATCCGCTTTGGTCCCCCACCGCTACTAATGCTCTGAACCTTGTCTTTTCTCCTGCGTCTGTCTGCTTTTGAACTACTCTTACGCCAACTAACAAGGTTTTTAAATTGGGAAGCAGCGTCTGAACTATTTCTGGTTCTTTTATTTTATACCCAAGCTCAAAGATTTCCTTTAAATTAGTTATCTTCCCTTCTTTAACTAGCTGTCCTAAAGTTGTTTTTGGTACCCATTCTTTTACTTGTTCTTGAGTTTCTGGCGGTTGGGCTTGTTCGCTCATTTGATTTCTCCCTCCATTATTTTTTTCTTTATGTTTTCAAAAACTTCAGGAAGATTTTCTATATCTTTCATAACTCTCATAAACTGAGGACCTGAATACCCACTTTCCAAAAGTTTTTTTGCATAATCAACTATCTGCTCACCTTTTATTATACTTTCATCTGGAAATATTTCTTCACCAACCCTAACCTTTAAACCTGCATCGGTTACACCTTTGAGGAAAGCGGCTGCTTTTGATTTTGCTATAAAACTTTTAACCCCTGAATAATATATCGCTTCTTCTATACCATTTGCAACAGCCCTTTTCCCCAACAAAAGGCCAACCAGGTATGCCGCCGGATAATTTTTTCTGCTAAATTTCCAGCCTAATTTTTCAAGCTCTTTAGAATTAGCCTGAACAACTGTTATATCTCCTTCTTTTTTAGGTTTAATTACCTGCGCCCAAATATTCTTGTTCGATTTGAACATGTAAACCAGAGGTAACCTGGAAAGTAAGGCCTTTTTTCTTCTCTTATAATTAGTTTTAAACTGCAACCTTCTTTTAAACATCATAGCTTACCACCCAAATACTCCTTAAGCCTCGCAACAGTTCTGATTTCACCTCCTTTAATCTTTCTGTAAGCTTCCCAATATTTCTCCTTCGTTATCTGTCCTTTGACTGCTTTCAAATATTTCCTTAAAGCCCTAACTTGTCTTACCCATCTCTCTTTTTTACCCATTCTTGCTGTCTTTTTGCCTTTCCTGCTTCCGTAGCCTCTTCTTTTTACTTTCTTTTTCGTTGTCTGCCCTTTAACTGGTAAAATCGATATTGCACCGTCTTTTATTAGAGCTCTGAGTTCCTGCTTTGTTACTGCGTCTTCAATATCTGTAATCCTATCCTGGTTAAATTTAATCCTGCCTTTTCCAACGCCAAGCATCCTTGCAACTATTTCTTTTTTCTTTTCAAGGTTCATTTTAAGGCTTCACCTCTGATGGCGCGTTAAGTACTCTTAACCCTCTTTTTCTGGCTTCCTTTAGTATTTCAAGCTTTTTCTTTAACCCCAATCTTCCTGAAATTCTTACTGCATGCATAGACGGATTTAAATGTTCCAAATCTTTTACGCTGTAGACCAAAATTTCAACCAAACCTGATGGATGCAAACCTCTGACTTTTTTAGATTTCCTGTAGCCTATCTTAACTATAGGTGGCCATCCTTTAAGCTGTAGCCTCATCTTGTTGTCTATGCCTTTTGGCTTCCTCCAGTTTTGCTTTATTCTCTTATACCTCCAGCTCTCCCCTCTTTTAAATTCTGGTATCTTTTTATTAGGATCTTTCATAAATGTACACCCCATCTAAAAAGACCCTTGGGTCCTTATTTTTTATTCTTGTTGCGTTCTCTATATTTCCGGCTGTTTGTCCAACAGCTTCTTTACATGGTCCTTCAACTATTATATCATCACCTTCAACAGAAACTTTTGTATTGGAACCAACTATCTTTGCAAAACGAGGGAATCTTTCTCCTATAAAATTATCAATCCTTACTCTATCTTTCTCAACTTTTACCTGAATCGGAAAGTGAGAATAAACTATTTTTAGCTTGTACACATAATTTTTCTGAACGCCCTCAATTAAATTTTTTATGTGTTTCACAACTGCTCGTGCAACGGCATAATAATCTTTCCTCTTTTTTACGCTGGAAACTATGATTTTGTCTTCATGTACTTCAATATTAACCTTCATCTTTGAAAAATCTTTTTCACATTCTCCTTTCGGCCCTTTTACTTTTAACGTTTTATTTTCTAATTTTACGCTGACGTCTTTTGGTATAGGAATTTCCTCTGAATAAAAAACCTGTTTAACGGCTTCAGTAGACATAACCCAACAACCTACCTCCTATCTTCTTTTCTTGAGCCTCAACGTGGCTCATTATGCCCTGGTTTGTTGAAACTATCAATATTCCCATACCAACAGCCGGCAGGTACTTTCTTTCCCAACTTGCGAACTGGTCCCACTTTACAGGATACCTTGGTTTGATAGCTCCACAATTGTTTATTCTTCCCAAAAGCTGTACCTTAAGCTTAGGCATTATCCTGTCATCTATAAGCTCAAATTCTCCTATGTAACCATACCTTTGCATGACTTTTAACATATTCATCAAAAGCTTTGAAGCTGGCATTACATAACATTCTCTTTTGTTTCTTTTCTCGTTCTCGCGTATTGTGCTAAAAAGGTTTGCGACAAGGTCTTTTGCTGGCAATTTTCTCACCTAATTATACTTTTTAAACCCTAACTGTGGTGCGACCTCTCTAAAGCACTGCCTGCACAACATCAGACCGTATTTTTGAATTACAGGTCCGTACTGGCCGCACCTAATACAAGCTCTAGACCCTTTACCGTACCTTCTGGGTTTACCGCTTCGGATTTTTCCAAAAATATACTTGCCCATTATACCAAATTCACCCCTATACTCCTATAAAACTCTATTGCTTCTTCTTTTGTTATCCTGTGTTCCTTACCTATGCTTGATCTGCACCTTTTCCGTCTTTGAACCCTATAACCGGGCCTTGCTAGGTTTACTATTACGTCTAATCCAAATATACCAATTTCAGGATTGTATTTTATGCCTGGGATGTCTATGTGCTCTTTTATTCCAAATGCAAGGTTCCCTGCTTCATCAACTGAAGATAAAGGCACAGAGTTACCCCTTGCTGCAAGAACTTTCTGCAAAATTTCCAAGGCTTTTTTCTTCCTTAGCGTTACCATAACCGCTATTTTTTCACCTCTATGTATACCAAAATCCCTTATGGTCTTTTTTGCTCTTCTTTCAGAAGGTTCCTGTCCAGCTATTTCTTGTAACACTTTTTTTGCTTTCTCTAACTTTTCTCCAGCCTGCCCTACTCCTATGTGTAGTATTACTTTATCTATGTATATTCTCTTCATCAAATTAGATTCTTTGGGCTGTTCCATCATTGTTCAACACCTAGCTTTATTGCCGGCTTTTCTTTACCGACCACAACAACGTAATCCTTTATAACTGTAACTGCTTCATCTCCTTTTATCAGCCTTACAGTAGATACTCTGCTAAATGTGCTAGGTACAATATTATCTATTTTCCCAAGTATTCCAACCCTTCTACCTCTGTAAACAAGCCCCATGTTTCCTTTTTCTAACTTAAATACGTCAATTACCTTATTTTCTGCAAGGTTTACTAACAATGAGTCTCCAATTTTTATACTCTCATCGTCAAGGACGTAGCTGCTAGAGTCATGCCCAACGTATTGCACTTTTCCGCTTTTTACTTTAACCTTCTTTACGACCCTTATTATTTTAAGATCTTTTTCCTGTTTATCTATCTGTATAGGATAGAGCTCTTTGCCGTTTGAAGGAACAAGCCTATAATAAATTTCCGTACCTTTTATGTTTATTACGTCAAAAAGGCCTATGGGAAACTGATGATCCTTAACTGTCTTATTATTTACTATTAACATCCCCATCTTCAAGCCTTTTTTCACTTCCCATGCAGTTCTTGCGTAGCCAAGTACATCCCTTAACAAGGTTACTGGGTCATAAGAAAGCCATTTTGGATACGGTCCTGGCTTTACGTTCGTCGCAAAAACGTACCTTTTCTTTGGAGTCTTATAAAACGCAGGTAAAACCTCTCTTTTTCTAACAGTTGAACCGCCTTTCTTAGCCAACTTTATTCACCTGTTCTTCAGATTTTCTTTCAAGCTTCTCTTTTCTTTTTTTATCTTCAAGGTTAAGCTCAACGATCATCACTTTAGAGGGATGAATTTTTACTGGTACTTCTTGTCCGTTAACCTTCTTTCTCATTAGTCCTTCTATTGCTATCCTTCCCAAATCAGGAAACACTTCAGTCACTTTACCCTGTACACCTTTGTAATCTCCCCTCATTACTTTTACTGTATCTCCAACCCTTACCCTCATTGTCCTTACTCCGTACTTTTTTCTCAATTCTTCTGATAGCATCGCCCTTAGCACTTTATTCTTGTAACGCCAGTCAGCATTCTTTAAAATTTCTTTAATCTTCATTTTAACATCACACTATTGAGTACGCTATGTTTGCTATTCTTGGCCATCTTTCAGCAGCCTCCATAGCAACTGGACCTCTTATTTCTGTTCCCTTTAACTCCCCCTCTGGAGTTATAAGTACAGCTGCGTTATCTTCAAAACTGATTCTGTCTCCGCTTAACCTTCTTACTGGATACTTCTGTCTGACTATTACGGCATGAAATATCTGTTTTCTGACCTCAGGTGTGCCTACCTTAACTACCACAACAACTTCATCGCCCACAGAAGCGGCTGGTATCCTTCTTAATCTTCCCTTATAACCTATTACTTGTATGAGTTTTAGCTTTTTTGCGCCCGTGTTGTCTGCGCAATTAATAATTGCGGGTACAGGTATTGATTTTGTTATATGTGGTTTATATTCTTGCACGCCTTTTGCTGAAACCGCTCTAGTCTTTTCAGACACCTGTTTTCACCTCTCCAAGAACTACATGCGCTATGTTTTTTCCAAGAGGCCTTGTTTCTGCTATTGCAACGGTGCTTCCTTCTTTAATTTCAACACAAGGTGGAACGCGCGCGTGTATTTTTCCTCTTCTTCTCTCATACCTCATATACTTTGGAACGTAAAAGAAATACTCTATCTCTACAACTGCAGCTTTTTTCATTTTATAGCTTACAACTTTTCCTACCCTTACCTTACCCCTTATCTTAAGGTGGCCATGGTACGGGCACAGCGGGTCCTGACATTTTGATGTTGGCTGAGCTATCTTTAAATTTATACCCTGCATCATTTTGGATCTAACCTCTCCCATATTCTGCCTACCAAATCCTCTCCAACGTAAATTTTTTTATTGCTTATAAAGTAATTCCCCTTTTTGGGAACAATCTTTATTGCATCTTTTGTTTTAATGTAGAGCGTGTTTTTTGTTTCGTATATAACGTAACCTTTTATTTTCTTTCCCTTTACCGACACTATGTCCCCTATGTTTATCATTTCATTTGTTGCCTCCTTTTTATTTCGGTTAAAATTCTTGCTATGTTCCTTTTAACCGACTTTATGCTTCCTGATTCTTTTCCTAACATTCTCATATTCCTTAGGTTGTTTAGCCTAAGAAGTTCCTTCCGAAGTTCGGATAGATTCCTCCATAACTCTTCATCACTGAGTTTGCTGACCTTTATTTTCTTCAATTTTATCACCTTTTAACTTAAAATCTTCTAGAAATGGAGATTTATAAGCTACAGTTACCTTTATGCCATACACCCCCATTTTAAGAAGAACATGCTCTACTGCTGACTTCGTAGCAGCTTCCCGTGGATAACCGCTTTTTGGTAATACTCCCGCTATGAATTTTTGAAACGATGCTCTTTCGTTCCTTATCTTGCCCTGCAGCTTAATTTCAATACCAAGCGCGCCCGCAGCTATAGCTTCATTCATTGCAATAGTTGCAGCTCTTCTGAAGTTTACTCCTTTTTGATACGCATTTGAAAGCCTCAAAGCAATAGCCTTAGGGTCTAAAGCTGGATTCTGGACTTCTGCCGCATTTATTGAGATTTCCTTTAACCCTATTTCTTTTGATATGTCTTCCATAAGGTTACGAACGTTGCTTCCATGCAACCCTATTACCAGCCCTGGCCTTAGAGCCAGTATGTTTAACCTTGTACCTAACGGGCTGCTCTCAAGGTTCATGTCTACAAAACCTGCCTGCTTTAACTTTTTGTCAAGATACTCTCTTAACATCATGCTCTGCTTTTTTGATTCTAAAATATTTTTATAGTAAACCATTTTTATACAACCCTCGCAACAGCCTCAATATGAACATAAACGCGCCTTTTGGGCGATCTCCTACCAAAAGCACGCGGAATATACCTTACGAGCTTCCTTCCTGGGTAAGCTGAGGTGTGAATTATTATGAGCCTGCTAACGTCCAGCCCTTTATATAGAGCGTTTGATTCTAAATTTTCTAAAAGCTTTAAAAAATACTTAGCTGCTTTAACAGGGTACCTTCCGGCGTAAAATCCTTCTACTTTATGATGAGCAACCTTGCGGTGGTATCTTTTGAACGGAACTATCCTTTTCTTTTCGATTACCTCTTGCAAAATCTGTTTAGCTCTGTCTAGACTCATCCCTTTTATATAGTTAGCTACTTCTCTTGCTTCCTTAGGGCTAACATCAACTTCCCTTAAGCTTCCTCTAACGTCCGAAACCTCATTATATTGAACAAACGAGTATCCAAACTCTGGCATTTGCCTTCCATGTATTTACGTAATTAATTTAAAAACTTTCCCTTATAACTTTATGAACATAAAACAGAACTGAGGTTATATTTTTTAGCTAGCTTTTTACAGATAAATCTAAATATAATAATTTTTTAAAGTCTCCTAAGGGCCGGTAGTTCAGGGGTAGAACGCCCGCCTCGCACGCGGGAGGTCGGGGGTTCAAGTCCCCCCCGGTCCACTAAAGATTTATATCTTATATAAATTGTAAAAAGAAATGTTGGAAACCGACGAGATATACAAACTTATAGGAAAAATAGTTTTATCAGAAAACCCTGGCCTTTTGATGAAAAAAATTAGGGAAAACCTTGAGGTAAAGCAAAAAGAGCTTGCTGAATCTATAGGAGTCTCGCCCCCAGTAATATCTGATTATGAAAAAGGTAAAAGAAGGAAAGCTGGTATAAGGTTTATAAAAAAATACGTAGAAGGCTTAATAAAACTAAGGGGAGCTGATTCTGTAATTTTAGCTATGTATCAGGACAAACAGGGCGCTATGAACAATGGAATCATAGATATAAAGGATTATAAAAAACCGATCAAAATAATTGATCTCATAGACGCTGTTCAAGGCAAGATTCTTACAGGTGATGATATGGCTGAACATTACCTTTTTGGACATACAGTGTTGGACAGCATAAAGGCTATTATAGCGCTAAAGGGGGAGCAGTTTTATAGAATATTTGGTAAATCCTCTGAGAGGGCCTTAATATTTACAAAAGTTGGTCTGGGAAGAAGCCCAATGGTAGCAGTAAGAATATCACCGTTAAAACCAAGGGTTGTAGCTATACATGGCACTCAAAGTGTAGAAAATCTTGCGATTGAAATGGCAAAGGTGGAAAACATAGTTCTCGCGCTGATTCCTCCGATAGAAATATCTATGCTGCTTAATAAAATAAACCGGTTGGTAGAAAAGAATGATTGAAGACTACGTAAAGGCCGGAAAGATAGCATCTGATGCTTTGAAAAAAGCATTTAACCTAGTTTATGAAGAAAAAAATATAATTGACATCTGTGAAGAACTTGAAGATTTTATAATCAAGCAGGGAGGATTTCCTGCTTTCCCTGTTAATATTTCCCAGAATGAAGAAGCAGCACATTATACGGCAAAATTTGAAGATGATAAAAAGATAAAGAAAGGGGCAATAGTAAAGGTAGATCTTGGCGTTCACGTTAACGGTTATATTGCAGATACAGCTATTACTATCACTTTTTCGGGAGTTGATTCGAGCATGGTAAAGGCAAACCAAGAGACGCTTGAAAAATCTTTAAAAATAGTTCATAACGGGCTTGATTTCTATGAATTCGGAACATTTGTGGAAAAGAATGCAAAAAGTTATGGTTTTAAAACTATAGAAAACCTGATGGGACACAAGTTAGAACGTTATGTGTTGCACGCTGGCATATCAATACCGATGATAAGTTCTCCAATTAAAGGCCATTTTGAACATAATACCGCCTATGCAATAGAACCTTTCTTTGTAGAAAGCGGTGCTCTAGGCTTTGTTGTCGACGGTGAGCACAGCAATATATACAGGCTTGTATCTCCAAGAAGGTTAAAAGGGGATGAAACATCCGCACAAATAGTCAGCTTTATCTGGGAAAAATACAAAACCTTGCCTTTTGCATCTCGATGGATAGCAAAAGAATTTGGCAAAAGTTCTATACAGATCCTTGACAAGCTTGTAAAAGAAGGAATTCTTGATGACTACCATGTATTGATAGAAGCTAGCGGTGCCAGAGTTAGCCAGTTTGAACACACCGTTTTTGTTACAGATAAAGAAACTTTAGTTACTACAAAGCTTTAGCAATCCCTTAAAAAATAAAAACGCTTAAATTAGCATTGTTAGTAGTTTTTATTGCGGGGGTCGCCTAGCCAGGTCAATGGCGCTGCCCTGAGGCGGCAGTCCCGTTGGGGTACGTGGGTTCAAATCCCACCCCCCGCATAACTTTTTATTTATGTTAATCCCTCAAATATTGAGTTATATTTCTGCTCAATAATTATTATTAGGACCTCGTTAGCTGAAAGCTCTTTTTTGTCTACTTTCTTTTTTATCTTTTCAGTTATAGTATCAAATATGTATTCTCCAGCAGGATATGTCTTTTCTGAATCTTTACAGAAGTGTATTCCTACCCCCTCATAAAAAGGATGCAATGTATATAGATAATCCTTGTATCTGTAAATAACAACAGCTGTTGTTCTACCAAGAAAACTTGACAAAGCTAGGAAGTCTTTTATCAGATCTTCAAATGTAAAAAACTCTATTTTGTATGTGTCCATGATATTATAGAAACATTTTCTGCTTATAAGGTTATTTGTGAACTACCATGAGCTTACAAAGAGCTGCAATTATGCTTACGTGAGAAAAGTATTCCACCGTATTAGCAAAAATAATCCCTAAGCGTCTGACTTGCATCAACACAAAAACTCTTTTGTTGCTGATTTCAATCAATCAGAGCGTTAGCTATAATCTTTGAGTCATAGCAGTTTCTCTATCGATGCATGGCAGACTATTGAAGAGTTTCAGCTACCTGGATATTTCTATATCATGAGGGGTTACTTTTGTTTTTAGTGAGCTACTTGTTAATTATTTTCTCTCTACGGAATTAATTATATTAAGTGGTTTGTACACGCTCTTTCCTAGTTTGGGACGTAATAAAAAGAAAAAACCTCCTGAGTTCTCTTGAACATCTTTTCTTCCTTCATCATGATCTTGGCCTTCTTTTCTAGGTTTGAATGCAAAGAAATCTTTTTGTTCATTTAAAAATCTTTTATAAAAGGCTATTCAAAGTTCTGATAAAGAATCTTCCTATAAATCCTCTAAGTTTAAAACTTTACAGCTGATTTTAAAAGTTTTTTAAGAAAATCATCTTTTATTTCTTTATCTAAGTTTTTAAGCTCAACTCTAATTTTTCCTATTAATATGCTATCTTTACTAATTAGAACCGGAATTTCTCTTCCAGTTTTGAACTCTATTAAAATTTTTTCTTCAGAAGAAAAGCCGTCAGATTCAAAGGCAATCAGATATTTTACAGGATCTTTACATTCTTTTGTCCAAAGCGTGTATATTTTTTTGTTTTGATATTCAACTCCGCCCAAAATTTTGACCTGTTTAATCAGAGGATCCTTATCAATCATTTTAGTATTTTATTTATTTGAGAAGTTGATGACTTAAGCTTTACGAGACTTAAATAATCCCCTTTGTAAATTGTTATTGTTTCACCAGGTAAAACTTCATACCTTAGCTGCCCATCAGCTACTATGTAAGCGTGAGAGCTGACTTGAATGTTTATATTGTATGGTTTAACTATGATTACGGGTAAAACCTTTAAGGGCATTACAGGATTAAGAATCATTAGTTCTAGATCCTGTTCAACAACTGGTCCTCTGTTTGAGTAGTTGTACCCTGTTGATCCAGAAGGAGTAGAAATTATAAGCCCATCCATCTTTTCTTTTATGTTAACAATATTTTCCACGTTTATGAAGAATATGGGGGTTTGATTAAAATTTGCTCTTTGAATATAAAACTCATTTAACACATTAACCGTCTCCAGGTCAGATATCTTTGCTTTTAACCTCATTCTCTTTTCAATAATATAATTCTTGGAAAGGTAATCTTCTATAAATTCGCCCAGCCTATCTTTTTCTATCTGAGCCAGCACACCTCTTCCTCCCATGTTAATTCCTATAACTTCTACATATTCTGGTAAATATCTTGAAAGCCCCAGAAGGGTACCATCGCCCCCTATCGTAATTGCGGATGATATGTTCTCGCTTTCTATTACTTTATAAGAATCAACTTTTTTAACGTATGGTAGATCCTGTATGCTAAATAGTTCAAAGTGCTCCTTTAGCATTGATAGCATGTTAGTAACTTCTTGGTTTACCATGCCTTCTTTCACCGCTATTATTGCCTTAATCTTCACAACTATATACTTGCATAAAATTTCTTTAAAGGCTTTGCTCAAACGAGATTAAAAACCTTTAACGGTTCATAAATAGGTCCTTCTGGGAGCAGCTTGCTTTCCATTAAATAAAATTTATCTACAATATAACTTCCCAAATCTATCTTGGAAAACTTGATTATTCTCTCTCTTAAGCCTTCTTTATCTCTTACAGCCTTCACACGCGCTATTGTCAAATGGGGCACAAACTTTTCGTTACTTTTTATTTTGATGGTATTTTTATCAACCTCTTCCGCAAGCTGCATCAGTTCTTGCGATTCAGCACCTATCCAGATTATCCTTATGTAATTTAAATCTGGAAAAACTCCAAGTCCTTTCAGGCGAATGCTGAAACTTTTTAAAGATATTTTAGAAAGGTTATTAATTATTTCTTCTTTTTCTTTTTCATTTATCTCTCCTAAAAACTTTAGAGTAAAATGCAGGTTTTCGTCTTTTGTTAAGTTAATTCCATATTCATCATTTCTAACTTCATGTGCTACATCTTTTATCTTCTTTATAAGTTCTCTATCCTCTATGTTTATGCTGACAAAAGTTCTCATAGTTTTTCGCTAAGCCTTTTCATAAATAAAGCATTTTCTAACATTCCTAAATCATTGTTAAAATATAGATACGCCTCTTCAGCTTTACTGTTTATTATTTTATCATAATAATTTTTAAGCTCCTTTTCGCTGTAAACATAAGAATACCATTCATCTTTACCATGGAACCTCATGTATATAGTTCCCTTATTGTTAACGATATCATTAGGCAAAGCGGGCGCGCTTACTGAACAGAAAATATAACCTAATTTTATTACATAATTTTTAAACTTCCACCAGCAAGGATCCCTAAATTCTAAAACAGGAACCCCTTTAATAGATAGATGCTTAGCAAAAGATTCTAGCTTTTCAAAGTTTTTGTCCGTACATAAAAAAGACGGAGGAAACTGAAATAGCCAGAACTTAATTTTCTCCAAGAGAGGTTCAAACTTCGTATAAAAATTTTTAAAGAGATCCACTTTTGCGAGCTTAGTATAATGAGTAATTATCCTGTTTACTTTCACAGAAAATATAAAGTCTTCCCCGACTTTAGACCACCTTTTTATTGACGCATAAGATGGAAAAGAATAAAAAGTTGAATTTATTTCTACAGTCTTAAACCCTTTTGAGACGTACCAACCAAGCGGATCCTTTTTGCCCTCATTCCAGAAGTATGAATAGCCTGAAGTACCTACGTATATTTTCAAAAAACACTGCCTCTTTTAGTATTTATTTTATGGTTTATCATAAAGATGGCACGCTACAAAGTGTCCTGGCTCAACTTCTTTTAGCTTTGGTTCTTCTACCTTGCACCTATCAAAAACGTAAGGACATCTTGGATGAAACCTACATCCAGAAGGAGGGTTGATAGGACTTGGTATTTCTCCCTTTATCTTTACCTCTGCCTTTTTGGCGGTTGGATCTGGAATCGGTATTGCAGCTATAAGCGCTTGAGTGTATGGGTGCAGAGGATTATCTATCAGTTTCTCTGAGTCTGCGAGTTCAACGAGCTTTCCTAAATACATAACTGCTATCCTGTCGCTCATATGTTTTGCAAGAGCCAGATCGTGCGTTATAAACAGGAAGGTAATGCCGTATTTTTCCTTTAGATCAAGCATCACATTAAGAACCTCAGCCCTTATAGATACGTCCAGCATCGACACTGGTTCGTCTGCAACTATAAAATCTGGTTTTAACACTAAAGCCCTAGCTATAGCTACCCTTTGCCTCTGTCCTCCGCTGAGTTCATGAGGGTATCTGTTGATGAACTCCTCTGGAGGTGTCAGCTTGACATCTTCTAAAGCGCTTGCAACTGCTTCATCTACTTTATCTTTGCTGACAAGCTTGTTCACCAGCAAGCCTTCAGCAACGACGTCTCTTATGGTAAGCCTTGGATTTATAGAGTCGTATGGATCTTGAAATATTATTTGCAACTTTCTCCTATAATTTTTTAATTCCGAACCCTTTAATTTAAAAATGTCAACATTTTTATAAATCACTGAGCCAGCAGTAGGTTCTATTAATCTTATAAGAGTCCTGCCAAAAGTGGTCTTTCCACTACCAGATTCTCCAGCTAACCCGAGTATTTCTTTGGGATATATATCTATCGAGATATCGTCTACGGCCTTTACCCATTTTTGCTCTTCACCTTTCAGCGATCTTATAAAGCTCATCCGTACAGGAAAGTACTTTTTTACGTTTATCGCTTTTATAAGCGGCTCAGGCATTTTGATCACCTTTATCATAAAGATGGCACGCTACAAAGTGTCCTGGCTCAACTTCTTTTAGCTTTGGTTCTTCTACCTTGCACCTGTCAAAATCGTAAGGACATCTTGGATGAAACCTACATCCAGGAGGAGGGTTTGCTAAGTTGGGCGGAGCACCTGGTATTCCTATAAGCTTCTGTTTCTTTGCTCTTATGTTTGGGAATGCGCCCAACAAACCCTGAGTGTACGGATGCTTTGGGTTTTTGTAGATTTTGTATATATCGCCGTACTCGACTATTTTCCCTGCGTACATAACGGCAACAGAATCACATAAATCAGCTATGATCGAAAGATCATGCGTTATTAATATCATGCTTATGTTTAGCTTTTGTTTAAGGTTTCTAAGAAGGCTTAAAACCTGTGCTTGAACTATTACATCTAAAGCGGTTGTCGGCTCATCAAGTATAATTATGTCAGGATTGTTTGCAAGTGCCATAGCTATGGCTGCCCTCTGCTTCATACCTCCTGAGAACTCGTGTGGATAGTTGTTGATTCTGGAAGGATCTATTCCAACTAACTGGAAAAGCTCCTTTACTCTAGAAATTGCTTCATCCTTGCTCATGTTTTTGTGCGTTAGAATAGCTTCCATTATCTGGTCACCTATGGTAAACACGGGATCAAATGCATTCATAGATGCTTGAGGTACCATCGCCACCTTGACCCATCTTATTTTTCTGAATTCTTCCTCGCTAAGCTTTAAAATATCCTGCCCGTCCAGATATATGTTACCTGAAATTATCTGCCCATTTTTTGGTAAAATTCTCATTATTGTGGCTGCTATGCTTGTCTTTCCGCTTCCAGATTCTCCAGCTAAACCCAAACATTTGCCTTTCTGAACTTCAAACGATATATCGTCCACTGCCTTTACGTATGTTTTACCCATTCTGTAATACATTTTTAAACCTTCAACTTTCAAGACTTCAGACACTTGCATTCACCAACTTATATTCAAAACTAACATAATTTGAACCTACAAGACCTCCTTTTGCATATATCAAATAACCATAATATTTATCATAAACAAGGTTCCATTGTGAAGCCCCTAAATTATAAGAGTACAAATAAGGTATCAAAGTAAGGTTAACCTCAATTTCTGAAGTCCTTAACACAGAATACTTTATATAAACGCTTTGGTCCCCCTGAAACTCTATATAAGTAGAACCTGAAGCGTTTTTGACTGAAGAGTTTATAAAAAGGGGCATTCCAAAAGATCCTGATTTAAAATAAGTCATGTTGTTTGTAGGGTCAAATATTGGAACGAACGATTGATTGCTGTACTTATTTTTAACTGTGTTATTTAAAGGGATTATTAGATAATTAAAAATAACGTTGTTTTCTTTAACTGATATCACATGAATTTTTATCATGTTTACATAAGTTCCGTTATTTGGTATAGATATTATATATTCGTAGTAAAAAGTGGAACCAACAAGCTTTTGGCTATGAGACATTTCTGTGTATAAATATAACCCGCTGATCGAAATTATCAAGACTACTATCAGCGTTAAGCCAATTATGGTTTTTGTTTTCATTGTTCCCTCAGCCTGGGATTGAATATTTCATCAAGCGCATAACCAACCATAACGAACGCAAGAGAGAGAAGAACTATTGCAAGGCCTGGGAATATGAACCACCACCATCCAAACTGGAACGATACCGCTGACGCTGCATGATCATAGGCTTTGGATAACATTCTGCCCCAAGTTGGAGTAGTTGATGCTCCAGGAAACAGAAAATCAAGCGCCGCTTCTGTAAGTATAAATCCTGGAACGCTCAAAGCGAGGTTTGCATAAACCAGCCCCATTACGTTTGGAATTATGTGTTTTCTTATTATGTGCCAGTTTCCAGCTCCTAATGCTTTAGAAGCTTCTATATAACCTCTCTCTTTAAGAGAGAGCACTTGAGATCTGATAACCCTTGCTATAGAAGGCCAGGAAAGGATAGCAAAAAGAACAACTAGCCAGAAATAAAGGCCTTTTGCTAAAAATGCGTTCTGAGTTAAAAGGAACAGAACGACTATTGCAAGCGGTAAAAAAGGTATGACCAGAAACACGTCTGTGACCCTCATCGTGAATTCTTCTATAACTCCTCCAAACATGCCGGCTATCAGCCCTATTATCAGCCCTAAAGCTACAGAAAAAACTGATGCTAAAAGCCCGACCTCTATTGATATTCTGGATCCCCAGACGAACTGAGACCATAGGTCCCTTCCGTCATTGTCAGTCCCCAGAAGCCCGTACTGCCTCCCATATATAAAAAAATAAGGATCTGCAAGCGAAAATTTTACATAACCTTGCTGTGGTGACTCAAAAACAATAACCTGTACGTTCAGTTTGTAAGTTCCCTTTTGATTTAAAATTATCGTTGCTGGCATGCTTAACGTTAGTCCTGAAGGACCAAAAGCAGAAAGAACAACTGGCGTGGTATCTGAAGCCATGTAAATGGCGTTCCACGTGTTCATCCTTAACCCATTGTCAAGGGTATCTATAACTACTGGAGAAGAAGCTACATAAGTGTATGAGGTAAGCTTGTAAACTTTTCCATTCGGAGCTATCAACGTAAACTTGACGTAGAGATCTGAAATGTTAGAAGCCTTTATCGGATAAATAAGAGTTCCAAAAGCGAATTTATATGAAGGTTTATAATTATAGTTGAAAACATACGTCATGTTCAACACTGACACTTCGCTTATTCCTGCAGGAACTTTTGATGAAACTGTAAGTACCTGAGCTTTTGTTGTTGTATACCTTGTCATGCTTACTAAATTAGATGGTAATACTGTCTCTTCAACCGAATAATTCGCACCTTTGTAAACGTTTATCTTCCAGGAGCTAAAATTATTAGATACAGCTTGAATGTTAGGGGGAAGGTTATTGTACAACGGTATGATTGTGGCCCAGCTTGGTACAGCCCATGGGCCAGCTACAAAAGTTTGTGAGGGAGGGTTCGATGTAAGAAAAGGAGCAAAAACAGCCATAAGCGTGAAGAATATTATTATAAAAGCTCCAGCTATACCCATCTTGTTTTTTACAAAAAGTTTAACCTGATTTTTATATGACAAATTTAACCCCTCCTTATTCTAGGATCCAGCAAACCATATGAGATATCAGCTATAAAGTTTGCAAGAACAACCATCAGTGAAATTATAAAGAATATAGCCTGTTCTAAGGGAAAATCTTGTGTTACTATTGCCATATAAGTCCAGTATCCCAAACCTGGCCACCCAAATATTGTTTCTGTTATAACCGCGCCAGAAAGAACAAATCCCATAGAAATCGCAAATATTGTCAAAGTGGGTAAAATTGCATTTCTAAGCACATGCTTGTATAATATTGATCTGTTTTTAAGTCCTTTAGCTTTTAGTACTGTTACAAAATCTTCGTTTATTATGTCTATTGCTGTAGACCTTTGTATGAGATAAAATCCTCCTATGCTTATGAGCGTAAGTGAAGTAAAAGGAAGTACCATTGCTTTTAGAACAGCAATATAATATGCTATACCATGAAATGAACTAAAGTATGCTGCTGCGTTTGGCGGCGCTAATTTTAAGTAATAAGCAAATACTAAAAGCAGTAAACTTCCTATCCAAAAGGACGGCATAGCGTAAAAGAATAGTAATGTCATGAATGAAACTTGATCGACTGAGGTTCCTCTTTTATGGGCGGAAAACACTCCCAGGTATAAACTTATAAAAAAAGCCACTATTGTTGATCCACCTAACAAAAGAACTGTATATGGGGCATACCTGGCTATAGTAGATATCACAGGCCCGCTTAAAACGCTTCCAACGTTATACCCAAAATTAAACGTAAACATGGCCTTAAGGTAAATCAGATATCTTATGTCAAGCGGTTTGTTAAAACCTAACTCTGCTATTACTTCTTCTCTGATCTTCTCTATGTATTGAAGGTTGTGTTGTGTTCCTACTATAGGCACGAACCACAGTTCTGGATTTATCCCAAGAAGCGTAAACGGCATAACCTGAAATAAAAAGAAGTTTATTGTTGCTATAACCCACATAGTTACAATAATACCAATAACCTTCTTGGCAATATAAGATTTAATACCCATCCCATCACATAAAATACAAAAAATATTTAAATGCTTTATGCTGTTTACTTTCTTCTTAAAGCCAAGACAGCCACTATGATCACTATTATGATTATTATTGCAGCGACTACGTAATAAACTGTATAGTTCGGCGCTGGTGGAGGCGGTGGAGGTGGTGGCGGTGGTGCTACACTTGAGAGAGTTACGCTCTGTACTGTGGTTGTAGATGAAACAGGTAACGTCGCTGTATAATTCTGATAACCTGGTGCCGTCACGGTTACATTTTGAGTACCAAGAGGTACATTAGGTACGACAGCTATTCCGGAAGAGTTTGTAATAGCAGTTTCACCGTCTATTTTAACTGTTGCTCCAGATATAGGTACACCTGTAGATGAGACAACTTTGTACGTAACTGTTACTGTCAATGGAGATACAGTGAGTCCGCTGTAGCTGTACCATACTCTGTTAAGCCCGAAAGATGTGTATGAGGCGTTAACCATAAGCTCATAAGTTCCTGGGGCCAGGTTTGACGTTGGAATCGTAGCTGTGTATGATCCATTGCCAACGGATGTTAACGGTTCGCTTTCATACACTTGTCCTGATGCCGGGTTGATGACTTCAACTACACCTGTTGCGTTGGTTATTGGTATGTAACCTGTGCTACCAGGTGCAACGCCTTCAAATGTGCTTGAAGTGGGGTTATATATTTCTTCCATTATGTTCACTTTGAACGGTGCGCTCGTTCCCTGAGGTTCAGTCGTCATCCATGCCCACCATGCGCTCCTGTAGTAGTTGGGGTTTCTCGTTAGGGTTATCACGTTAGTAACTTTGTTCCATGACTGGAATACGAATGGTCCGCTACCAACTTCAAGGTTTGGCAGCCAGTACATCCATTCAGGCAATTGTTCATTTGGGCTCAAAAGGTATGAGGACAGACCAGGTATTTGGCTCAATGGAAGAGTTGTGTCCATAGCGCCAGTTGATGAAGCTGTTACAGAAGGATTAAAGTATTTGAATATATGCATTGGAATCACTGGTATGTCAAGAGTGTATATGTTCCATAAGTTTGTTGAGTTAACGTAAAGCTGTATCTCATACGGATTGTTCGGAGGTATGTAAGTTGCCAGCAAACCATACGGTGGAGTTGAAGCATATGAATCAGGAGTGGATGCGCCTGATAGGCCTTGTACGTTCCAGTAGTACAGCGAGAAGTTGTAGTCATACGCGTTAAGAGGAACCCCGTCTTGCCATGTATCGTTCTTCCAGAAGTTTATTGTTATTATTTCTCCGTTAACTATCTTTGATGCGTTGAACGGGTTCCACCATCCTGGCCCATTTCCGATAGGAGCTGTTACGTCTGTTTGCACGTTATACGTTCCCATCCATGGTATAAGTGATCCGTTGGTTAGTCCCCACGGAGGCGTTCCGATTGGCGAGTCATACACTTCCTGCCAGACATCTACTTGCCAAACCCAGTTAGTAACATATAGCGGGTTCAACGAGGTAGGAGCAGAGTGTAAAGCTTCCGTAAATGTGCCACCATAGGGAGCGTTCGACGGATGAACGTTCAGAGAAGTGTAGTAAAGTCCTGTTTCTTCGTTAGGTCCAGTTGTCGGTAACTGAGCGAACCCTGTCCACCCTTTAACATAATCAGCGTATATTTCGTTGGACCAGAGGGCTACGACATAAGGTAGCTGCTGATAGAATATCTTCTGGAACATCCACGCAGCTTGTTGTGCTCTTGAAATGTTCGTTGCGGCCCAATACAGAATGTCAGTCCAGTAATCCATACTTTCATTAAAGAAGTTTCCAAAATCTACTATGCCTGCTAGCTGGCTGTTAAAGAAGAACCACGGATAGTTTGGCTCCCACGATACTATCCAGCCAAAAGTATACATTCCCCATGTATCAGTTTGATTAGCAAGAGTCATGTTAAATTGTGGCGGTGTTGTTGAAAAGTTTGCTAGCATAGTACCGGGTGCTATAACCACTGAGGCTGCTGGAGAATAAATTATTGAAGAAGCTGTAATGCCTGTAACTGGTTTCAACGTTATCGTAAGGTTTATCTGTTTTGCTGCGCTTGCCAACTGTTCAGCCAGATCGGTCCTTAGCGGATCATCTGACCTGTAGTAAAGAACGGGCGAGAAAGGCTTTCCGTATAATGTCCACTGTCCCTTTACGCTGTTGTAAGATATTCCCGGTACCTTAAGTAGTTCTTGCATAGCATTTGTTGGACTGTATTTATACGGATAAGGCAGTTGAGGATCGTACCAGTATGTACTAGCATAAGGTGGAGAGAAGAGGGTTGGCTCGTATATATAAGGTTCAGCAACCGCTTCAATACCATAAAGCGATTGAAGGTATGAGTAATCTACAAGGTCAGCTATTGCCCTTCTAAAGTGAACGTTGCTGTAAGGATACATTAGACAGTTGAAAGCTATGCCGTCAAATGCGTAAGATAATGTTAGGTTTGTGTATACGTTGCTAGTGGCCTGTGCTGTGATATACATGCTTGGAGTTAAGGTCCACTCCATAGCCTGAATCTGCCCTGATATCAAAGCCAGAAATGCGTTTTGGTCGCTTGTATATACGTTAAAGATCAGTGTATTTATCAAAGGTCCATGAGTATGTACCTGTGTAGGAGCCAGCATTGGCGACTGTGCAACTGCAGGGCTTACTGAAAATCCTAGGGCAATTAATGCCATGAACAAATACAAATATTTTGTGTTCATTCGTATTTAATTGAATATGACATTATATATAAACTTTTCTTATTACGATTTTGAAGATTGCTCCTCAAATGCTTCTTAATATAGTATCCAATATTTCATGATAAGATTTATTTTGAATTTCTTTTATTTGGACCAGTTCTTTAAAATTAAAATTTAAAAGCCCACTATAGTTTATAATTGTGTTAACGTCTTTTATTGCTACGGGAATTTTAAAATCGCTTAACAGCTCGGCTGGAATGCTCACAACTTTCTCGTTGTAAACGTTTCCTTTTGGTAAAAATATTGGTAAAGAGAAGTTGGCTTTACTGGATTTGTCAACTTCATTGTTTAAGTCAAAGACATATAAATTTACATACCTGTTTTTACAGCTTTTTAAAATCTTATACAAAGACATTACAACAGTTCTTAAAGCGTTTTTATCATTTTTATATGGTATGATTATTGTAACGTTTTTTCCATAACGAAGAAATTTATACGCCAGAACATAACTTTCATAGCTACCATCAACAAAAACTGTGGCTTCTCCGTCGTTTACGCATATTCCTCCTGGTCCTTCTGATTCATGCAGAACCAAATGAAAAAATTTTCCGACCTTGATTATTTTATAAACTTCTTCAGGTTCTACTTCGCTAATTAGCCCATTTTTAGAAACTTTCAAAAAATCGTCTATCAGCTGATAAAGATCTTTTTGAGAACCATCCTCAAGAACAAAATTAATTACCTTTCCTTTTTTGTTTTTTTCTATGTGAAGAGCTAAATCTTTAGTGGAACTAAATCTAAATGTAAAATATAATTTTTCAACGCCACAAAGATTTTTGTATTCTTCAATATAGTCAAGGTCATCAGGAGCAATAATCAAATATTTATTATAAATTTTGCTCTTGTCTTTAACAAATTTGCTTAAACACGAAGCATCCTCTTTGCTTTTTGACTTTATTAAAAGGTATCCTTTCATCAGTTTTTATATTAACAACTCAAAAGTCTTAGTTTTAGACCTTAATGAGATAAACGTTTCAGTGTACGTAACACCGTCAATGGCCCCTACTTTATCTGTTATAAGCGAATGAAGGTCCTCTATCGACTTTGCTTTAAGAAAAACCAGAAAGTCATACCTTCCTGTAACCTCTATTACCGTTCTGACTTCTGGCATATTATATAGCGTTTCATAAACAAGATCCCTTTTCTTTGACTCAGCGTTTATTCCTATTATAGCTAAGACCTTCCATCCTAGCAATTCTTCGTTTACAACAGTTGTAAAACCCTGTATATAACCCAGCTTCTGGAGCCTTCTTATCCTCGAGTATACAACGCTTGGATCAAGGTTAAGCTTTTTGCTGAGTTTTGGTATGCTTTGGCTTGCATCACGAGTAAGTTCGCTTAAAATTTTAATATCTTTCTCGTCTATTTTTAAAGATTTTTGCATACAGTAATGGGATTATAAAAATAAAAATTTAAATTTTATGGAGGTCTTAACAAAAATTTCAGAGTTCAGGCAAGTTAAGCGTTGCTTTTAGTCCCTTATACCTATTTCTTATCGTTACTTCAGTTACCCCGGCAGCCTCTGCTATATCCTTCTGTGTCTTATTTTCTCCTTCCAATACACATGCTACATAAAGCGCTGCTGCCGCAAGACCCATAGGATCCTTTCCAGCTGATAAACCAGACTGCATGGCCTTTTTGATTATTTCGATAGCTTTTCTTGTAGTTTTCTCACTGAGCCCTGCTTTTGCTGCTATCCTGCTGACAGACTTTACAGGATCTATTATCGGCATCTTCATATCCAGCTCTCTCAGGATTAGCCTATAGCACCTTGCTATGTCCTTTTTCTTGATACTTGAAACAGCCGCTATATCTTTTAATGTCCTTGGTATCTCAAGAGCTCTACACGCAGCGTAAAGAGATGCTGCTATAAGAGCACTTATGCTTCTCCCCCTTACCAGGCCTTTTTCAAGCGCCTTTCTGTATATATATGCTGCCCTTTCAACTACGTTCTCAGAAACGCTGAGCTTATCAGCTAGCCTGTCAAGCTCATTAAATGCCTGCCTTAAGTTTCTTTCTGCGGGTTCGTGTATCTGGCTCCTGCTGTCCCACATCCTTAACCTGTCAAAGGTGCTCTTGTTAAACCCTGTAAGCGATTTACCAGAGGCGTCTTTATCTGACTGATCCATTACAGTTGAAAGACCCATGTCGTGCATGGCTATCGATAAAGGTATTCCTGCTCTGCTCCTGTCCTCTTTTTCCTCTTTTGAAAAAGCTCTCCATTCAGGCTTTAGATCTTCTACCTTTTCTTTTATAACAAATCCGCAGCTTGCACAAAGTATTTCTCCGGTGTTGACATCCATAAGCAAATCTTTTGAACCACACCTTGGGCATCTATCAATGTTATCTACATCTGACGGAGAAACCCTTTTGTACGACATATTAAAATTGCCTCACAAAAAGATGTATATAACATCTATATAAATATTTCTAACAAACTTTAAATATGCTTTTCTGAGAGAAGTTCGGCATAACTCTTCAATATTGGGCTCCACAAGATGCCCGCTTTTTCAATTATCGTTTTTACTTTTTGTATATCATTATCGGATTTAATCTCAATCTCTACAAATTTACCAAGCCCCTCAACCACGTCTATCTCAAAATTTAAACCTTCATATCCAATTGTTGTTCTTTCTTTTGCTATTCTAAGCTTTTCATCAAGACCAATAGATTTTAGAATTTTAAGCAACTGTTCACCATCAGAAACCATAACTTCGTATTCCTCTCTGTTTTTAACAATGTCCTCTTTCTGTGGACCCTTAAACGTCAAAAAACAATAATTGCCTGAAAACCTTATTCTAAACGCTGAACCCGATTTTTTAATTTTAAAATCATCAAAGTCCAAATAAACGTCTATCTGTTTTTCTTTCTTTAAAAAAAATCCCCCGTTTCTTAACAAAAAACTTTCTAAATCAACATCTTCAGGAACCTTGAGCTTTACTTCGCGCTCCAATGGCATAGTATATTTAATTGTTTGATGCATAATAAATTTATATCGTTTAGTAAATAACTAACATGATGCAGGTCGATGAACTTTTAAATTATGTTAAAGAGGTTAATCAAAGATTAGATGAACTACAAAACAAGGCAGCAATGTATGCTGATGAACTCAAAAATTATGCTAAAAAAATTGGCGAGGAGGCAAAAAGTAAGTACCTTGATATTAAAAAAGCTGAAGCAAAAAAGATAATTGATGATTCGAAACCCATGATAGAAAAAGAATGTGAAGACATAAGAAAAAAATATGAAACAGAGTTGCAGCACATAGAATCTGCGTTTAAAAACAACTGGAAAATTTTAAAAGATGAAGTTAAACGTGAATTAGAGAAGAAAATTGAAGGGTAACGCTATTTATGCTATTTCTAGGTCAAGGGCTTTTCTTTCTAAACTGCCTTCTTTAAGCGAAACTGAAAAATATGTAGAATTAGGAAGTGAAAAGGAACTACTAGATAGAATTGCCAGAAAAATAAACTACCCTATACAGGCGAGCACGATCGAAGAATACTTTAAAGAACTGGTAGGTAGATTTGCTTATGAACTTTCAAAAGAAACACCTAAAGCTTTAGGAGAGCTTAACGCTTTAGTACTAGAAAATATAAAAAAAGCTTTTTTTAAAAAAATAACTGAGCACAATCTTCATTATTACACGTATGAAGCAAAACCTCTTGCTGAGGATGCATTAAAGAAGGTAGAAAGCGCTAACGACCTTAATAAAATAAAACTGGGCAACTATACGCTTGATTTACTGATCAAGTTTCCAATAGAAATATTGCAAAATACTAAAGATCCAGGGTTGCTAGAATTTGCGTTTGAAAAAATAGAAATAACAGAAATAATCAAGCACGCTGGTTATAATTTAGCAACTCAAGCTCTTATAGACCTTCACAATTACAAAGTTTGTGCTTTTGCAAGCCAAACTCCGTTTTCCGAATCTCTTTATATAAAGCAAAAAATAAAGTGCAAAGACTTGCAGGAAGCAGTTATGTACCTTTCGAAAAAGTACAACGTAGAAAATCCTGGCAACTTTGATACGCTTTCCAATAAATTAATATATATTACAAACATGTATGAGCTTTCAAATTTTTCGGATAAAAACGTTATTAATTTTATAGAGATATTAAAGGTTTATGAAAAAATTTTTATAGGAATCGCAAATAGTATAAAAGAAAAATTTGGTAAAGAAATTATAAAAAAAGTTTATTCTTTATAAGTTTTGTTTAAATTTACTCAGAAGAAGATTTTGATGTTTCTTTTTCTTTTTCTTTTTCTGGAAGTTTACTAGCTGCAATAAGATCGTCTATTTTTATTATCATGCTAGCTGCTTCTGTCGCGGCCTTTATTACCTGTTCTTTAACTATTTCGGGCTCTATTACGTTGTTCTGCATCATGTTTTCTACTTTTCCTTTCAACACGTTAATTCCTGCCCATTTATCACCCTTCTGATGAGCTGCTTGTAATTCAGGTAATATGTCAAGCGGTTCTAAACCTGCATTCTCTGCAAGCGTTAGTGCAAGGTTCTCAAGAGCCTCTGTAAATGCAAGCGCTGCTAGCTGAACTCTTCCTTCAAGAGTCTGAGCCCACTTCCTTAGTTGTGTTGCAACTTCTATCTCAGCTGCTCCTCCACCAGCGACTATTAAGGGCCTTTCTAGAACGTCCTTGACTGTCATTAGAGCGTCGTGGATGGATCTTTCAGCTTCATCAACAACTCTCTGAGCGCCACCCCTGATAAGAATACTTACCGCTTTTGGATTCTTGCACCCTTCTACAAAAACCCACTTATCCTCTTCTATCTTTCTTTCCTCAACAAGCTCTGCATACCCTAGATCTTCTGATGACAGATCATCGATGTTGGTGACTATTCTACCCCCTGTAGCTCTTGATAGCTTATCCATGTCGCTCATCTTGATTCTTCTTACTGCAAGGATTCCTTCTTTCGCAAGGTAATGTTGTGCCATATCGTCAATTCCTTTCTGGCATAGAACCACGTTTGCGCCTACGGATTTTATCTTTTCAACCATCTGCTTTAGTATCTTTGTTTCTTCATCCAAGAACGCTTTCATCTGTTCTGGATCAGTTATGTTTATCTTTGCATCTATCTCTGTTTTTTCTATTTCAAGAGGAGCATTAAGTAAAGCTATCTTTGCATTTTTCACTGACTTAGGCATGCTTGCGTGAACGACTTCTTTGTCTATTACAACACCTTTTATAAGCTGTGTGTTTGTAATAGAAGCTCCTGGCTTTTTCTCAACCTTAACGTTTTCTATATCTACCTTGTACCCTCCGTTAACCTTGTCTGCGACCTGCAAAACTGCATTAACAATAAGGTCAGCCAAGTATTCTGCTTCGGTAGAAACCATCTTTGTTGAAAGTGTAGTTTTTGCTATTTTCTTTAAAATCTCTTTGTCATCTGGATTCACCTTTTCTGCAATATTTTTGAGAATTTTTAGGGCTTCCTGAGATGCTTTCATGTAACCATCTATAATTATAGTTGGATGAACTCCTTTCTCGATAAGTTCTTCTGCTTTTTCTATTAGATAGCCTGCCAAAACAACGGTAGATGTGGTGCCGTCTCCTACTTCATTATCAGTAGCCTTTGCTATTTCTACCATCATTTTTGCCGCCGGATGCTGGATGTCCATTTCTTTTAGTATTGTTGCTCCATCATTTGTTACAGTTACATCCCCTAGACTGTCCACGAGCATTTTATCCATTCCTTTTGGCCCCAAAGAAGTTTTTACTATATCTTTAACTATTTTAACAGCCTCAAAATTGTTTCTTTGCGCTTCCTTTCCTCTTTTTTCTGTTGTCCCTTCCTTAAGAATTAGTATTGGTTGCCCAGTTGAAGTAACCGCTGGAATAGCAGTAGCATCAGCCATTTTATAATTTCACCTCCAAAACCATGATAGATATATTACAACTGCTTATAAATTTATCTCTTTCTTTTGCTAGTTATCTTATTCCGAAATTATTACATATCCTTAGATATTTAAAAAGTTAAGAAATACAGGATAAGAAAGGCAATGAACAGATAGAGTAGATAATAAAAGCAAAGGTTAATGGTAAGCTAACCAATAAAGAGATAGCAGATGTGCAGGGTATATATCAATTAGCAGAGTGCAACAGCTCTATAGATAGTACAAAAGTACAAAGTTGGAGACATAAAAGGCCTTTTCTTGAGAGGAATAAGAATGAAATCGTTGAGCTGTAAAAAAAATACAGAATTAGCACAAACTATCTCAGCAATATTATCAGAGCTACAGGATTACACATCAAATATCAACAAAGCAAGTTTTGTAGATTTAAATTTTATCAAGTTTAAAATTTTTGCTTCCTGAGTATTTATCCTAAGCAGCCTTTGCTATTTTTTCTGATCTTGACTTCTTCTCTGGGTTTTGAGGCGCAAAAATCTTAGTTAATCATAATTTATTTTATTTTTTATAAAGAGACAATAGTTACCTTAACCCCGTAATGTTAAAAAAATAATGCTGGCTATACTTGATCTTCTTTTGCGGATTTTATGTATCTGCCAAACACTTTGAGAAAGGCAAAAATGGAACCGAGACCTTGCTGTACTTCTGGATCCCTCAGAGCCTTCATGAGCCCTGTTATCCCCTTTACCCTTTCAGCATTAATCATGCTTTGGCTTAATTCAACGCTGTGATCCATTATCACTGAAAGAACCTTCTGCACTTCTGGAGAGCCTATCTTCGCGAGCAGTTCTATTGCCGTGTTTCCCATAGACGCTGCACCAGAGACCATCTCATCTGAAAGCATGTTCTTGAGGTTTGCAACTGCGCATGTAAGTGAAAAAATAATATCTAGGGCCCCCAGCCTGTCAAGTTCCTGTAAAAGGGTTACTGCATGCTCTATCGTTGGTAGAGCGTTTATCAGCTTTTCGATTCTTTCTGTGTTTTCAGGAGTTAAAAGTTTTTCAATTATTTTGTTGCTCTTTTCCATATATATCACACTCCAAAGCCAGGCAAAAGCCCTTTTGCCGTTATCGTCCAGTACATCCTATTGTACACAAGCTTGTACCAGTAACATGCAAAGTTAGGAGGTGGAGGTACAGGGGGGTGGTCATAATCAAAGAGCAGCATAGTTGCTTCGCCGATAGCAGTTGTCATAAAGCACATGACACGCCCGTTGTACCTCATGCTCGGAGCAAGCCCTTTTAGCTGATCATGTATGTTTGTAGCAACTACTGCGGCTTCGAAGTCTGCAGCTGAACCAGCTTTTGATACCGGCAGGTCAGTCGCGTCCCCTATTGCATAAGCGTCATCGTAACCCTTAACGTTTAACGTGTATTTGTCTGTGGGTATCCATCCTCCTTTGTCGGCTATTCCAGAATTTCGTACTACATCAGCCCCTGTATGGGGCGGCACTATAACTGCAAGGTCATACTTTAATGTTTCCCCTTCGAGGGATCTTATTTCTTTCTTTTCAGGGTCTATAGATTCAACGTTAAACAGAAGGTTCATGTTGATCTTTTTCTGTTCCATGAGCTTTCCTACTTCTTCAGCAACGCCTTGAATTGTAAATGGCCTTGGCAGCGGATAAACGTAGCTGAGTTCTATTTTATCCCTTACGCCCAGCCTTGAAAAATAAGAATCAGCAAGAAATACAAATTCTATAGGGGCTGGGGGACATTTGAATGGTATACCGGCTACAACTGTAACTAGCTTGCCTCCAGAGAACCTTCCCAAAGCTTCTCTGAGCTTAAGCGAGTTATCAAAAGTGTAGAAATCGTATCCGGCTTTCTCAAGCCCAGGTATCTGAGAGTAATCTGGCTGCGCACCTGTAGCTATCACCAGAAAATCGTACTGAAGCTTTGCTGAATCAGTTTCAACGACCCTGTTATTCAGGTCGATCCTTTTAGCCTTTTCTTGTCTGAACTTTACAGTCTCAGCAAGCAGGCTCCTTTCTGGTCGTATGGCTTCGTTCTGGTGCATTATGCGGAAAGGTATTAGGAGCCAAGCTGGCTGATATACGTGGTACGCTGAAGGATCGACCACAGTTATTTCGACTTTCCCATTCACGATCTCGCTATAAAGCCTGTAAGCCAAGTTGTTAGCTACTATTGTACCGCCGGTTCCTCCACCAACTACAACTATTTTCCTTGGCATAAACCTTCACTTTTTCTTGCGAACCCTTATTCTGTCGTACCCCTGCTCGTGAATGACTCCAAGAAATTCATGACCTGCTTTTTCTGCCCACATCGGTATGTCTCTCTGAGATCCCTGGTCTGTAGACCAGACTTCTATAATGTCCCCGACTTCGCTTTCTTTTATTGCGCGTATAAGTTCCATGAGAGGACCTGGACAGAAGCTTCCCCTTGCGTCTATTACTTTTATTTTTTCTTTTTTCTCCTCGCTCATGATCCTCACCTAGATGAACAAAGTTATTTTTGCGTCCTTAGCAATGTTTATGAATTCGCCAACACCTATGACGTCGTCAACGATCTCAGCTAGATCTTCTTTTTTCATGTCCAACAAATCGTAAGTCATGGCACAGGCGTGAACTTTTACATTTCCAATCTCCTTAGCCTTTTTCAGCATTTCAAACCACGAAGGGACGTTCTTGTTTTTCATAATCTGCATCATAACCGGGGCCATATCTTCATAATCCTTGCTGAACCTCGTGTTAGAGTTTACAGAATCTTTTCTGAACGCGTTAAGCCCCCAAAATGTAAGAAAAAGCTCAACATCCATGCCCATAGCAACTCCACCTGAAGCGATTATTGCTGCCGGAAGAAGCCGGTCAACCGTGCCAGAAAAAACTACTATGGCTAATTTGTCACTCATCTTATCACATATTTATATTACTGAAAATATAAACTTTTAGTTTAGTAGTTATTTTAAGTATTATTATGATTATGATTAAGTATTATTAGTTTCAACACCATAAATTTTTACATACAAAAGCCAAAAATATAGTAACATCGGCCTTGATTTCTCTCTTATAATGACATCATTCACATCCTAAAGGGTTAGCGTTACCTTAGGGCGGATCACAGGTTCGTGGTTTATCGACTTCATCTTCATGACTTCATAGCTAGTGATTACCCACCTGCTCCGTTCGTCCAGCGATAGACCACGGGCTGTACCTTTAGCCACTTACCCCTATCCTCAAAGAACTCGGTATAGGGAAAGCCCTCGTGAGACATTTCCCTACGGCGCACGCTTTATAATATTTTAGTAATTTTAAATATTACCCCGTCTCTAGAAGAGGCAAGACTTTTGTTCATTTTATAAATTTTGATTTTAAAATTCGATGAGCATAATAAAAAATTAAAAGCTTAAATCTTAGCCTATAGTTAATTATTATATGGTTGTGCGTCTTGAATATTACGATGTAGATGTAGTAGAGCTACAACCTATTCCTCCAAACCTTATAGCTATTGAGGGACTTCCAGATATTGGGCTGGTCGGCGTTATCTCATCTTTTCATCTTATAGAAAAAATGCACATGAAGCCAGTAGCTTATTTTAAAAGCGTTGTTATGCCACCTATTCAAAGCGTAAAAATGGGAATTATTCAAGAACCCATGGCAGTCTATTCTGACGGCAAACTTCTGATTATAACTTCAGAGGTGCCAGTACCTACATCCATTGTTAAAAACCTGTCGAGAACAATAGCAGATTGGCTTTATGAGAAAAGAGTATCGTTTGTTGTCTCTATAAACGGATATCCAACTCAAAGGAGAATCGAAATCCAAAAGCCCGAAGTTGTTGGTGTCTCAAATTCAGAAAAAGGAGTAGAAATTCTAAAAGAAAAAGGAATAAAGCCACTTGAAGAAGGTTTCTTAGCAGGAATATTTGCTGAACTATTATCTTTGCTAAAAGATAGAAATATAGATGCGTATGCAATAATTGCTGAAAGTTTTCCGACTTACCCTGATCCAGGAGCGGCAGCTTCAGCGTTAGAAGCACTTTCAAAATTGCTTGACATGAAGATTGATATTCAAGAACTGCTCGAAAAAGGCGATGAAATAAGGCTTAACTTAAAAGACCTTTCAGCAAAGGCCACTCAGAATAAAATGGAGACAATACCTTCTATGTACAGGTGATTAAAATGACATACCACATAGAACCTTTAAGTGAAATTTACGAAACATCTGATGGCTATATCATAACTATAGACTTACCATTTATAACAGATAAGAATCAGATAGAAATGTACGTAAAAGAAAACGAACTTGAGATTATTGCTACGATGAACAAAAAAGTCTTCTGGTCATCATTTGAAGGTTTTGGAAGAAGAATTGAGGTTAACAAGTTCAGGAAAAAAATATCCCTTCCAATAAAAATAGATCCTGAAAGTGTTAAAGCTACTTTTAAAAATGGTTTACTTATCATAGAAATACCTAAGAAACGTGAAAAGAAAACAAAAATAAATATATCTTAAAAAATTTAATCTTTTATTCGATTATTTCCCACTTTGACTGATACTTATCTAGTTGCTCCTTCGTGTACTCGTCTATTGGATGTTCTCTTTCAGGAATCTCTACAACCTTTTTAACATCAAACAGCTCTGTTGTGAAATACCTCATAGCTGAGTCATTCATCATGACAACTATATGTTTTAATTCTGGATGCTTTTTAGCTACTTTTATAGCTGCTGCAACGTTAGCTCCAGATGAAATTCCAGCTAGTATCTTTTCCTTCAGCATTAGCTGCTTGGCATAATATATTGCCTCGTCTGAGCTTACGGTCACAACACCATCAAGCATGCTGACGTCTAAGTTTCTTGGCACAAACCCATCTCCTATACCTTCGATCTTATGGCTTCCCCATTTTCTCTTGGAAAGCATTGGTGCTTCTGTAGGTTCAACCGCATAAAGTTTCACTTTCGGGTTCTTCTCCCTTAAATACCTGCCTGCACCAGTAAGAGTTCCACCTGTTCCTTGCGTTAAAACAAGAGCATCAACTTTTCCTCCTGTCTGTTCCCATATTTCAGCGCCTGTTGTATCATGATGTGCCGCGACTGCGTCTGGGTTAGAGTACTGATCTGGGAACCAGTATTTTTCTGGATGCTCTTTGTACATCTTCATAGCTACTTCGTATGATATGTCTGCGTCACTTTCTGCTCCTGGCGTTTCTATTATGTTGCCACCTAATGCCCTTATGAGTTTTTTCCTTTCTTCAGACATGCCGGCAGGCATTACTATAGTTACCTTATACCCCAAAAGAGTTCCTATCCAGGTGCAAGCAATGCCTGCATTTCCTGTACTAACTTCTATGATTTCCATTCCAGGCTTAAGGTCTCCTCTCTTTATTGCTTCTGTTATCATTCTGTAATAAACTCTGTCTTTCAAGCTTCCTGAAGGGTTAAGGTAGTCGAGCTTTGCGTAAATAGTTGCTTTTATTCCGGCATCTTTTGGTATATTCTGCAATTTTACCATAGGCGTACGCCCTATCGCTTCAAGCAGACTTTCGAAAGCCTTTGAATTTGCGCTCCAGTTTGTACTCATCTTTGATCATAATTGGGTTAAGGTGTTAGTTTTTAACTCTTTCTTTTTTTGCCCTTTTAAAAAGCAAAAGTTTTAATCTTATCAAAAAGACAATTTTTTATAAAAATGACTGAGCTCCCTTTTAAAAAAAGACCTTTTATAATTGGAATGATCCATTTGAAGCCCTTGTTGGGTTCTCCTAAATATAGCGGTTTAAATTCTGTCATTGAGCTGGCGATTAGGGACCTCAAAAATCTTCAGGAAGGGGGAGTTGATGGAGTTATGGTAGAAAACTTCTGGGACGTGCCTTACTTTAAAGACCCTAGCTCAAACCCAGAAACCATGGCTTCATTTGCAAGAGTAATATGTGAGATAAAAAAGAATGTTTCTGTGCCAGTTGGCATAAACCTGTTAAGGAACGGCTGCATCGGAGCATTATCTCTGGCAGAAGCTTTTGAACTGGATTTCATAAGGGTGAACGTGCTTAACGAAGCGTACATTACGGATCAGGGAATAATAGAGGGTTGCGCGCCTTACCTTATGCGCTTTAGAAATTATTTGGGCTCAAAAGTGGCTGTTCTGGCTGACGTTCACGTAAAACATTCATACCCTATGCTGCAAAGGCCAGTTGAAGAATCAGCAGTTGACGCTGAAGAAAGGGGTATGGCTGATGCAATAATAATAACAGGTTCAAGGACAGGCAACCCTCCATCTCTTGAAGAAGTTAAAGCTGTCAAAGAGAAGGTTAAAATCCCTGTACTAATAGGAAGCGGTCTAACTCCTGATAACGCAAAGGTGCTTTTAAAACATGCAGACGGCGCAATAGTCGGCACTTACTTTAAAGAAAAAGGAAAAATAGAAAACCCTGTTGATCCTGAAAGGGTAAAGAAGCTCATGGAGATAATAAGTTGAAGATATGGATTGACGCCTTAACTCCAAAGCATTACCTCATGACTAAAGCGTTGGAAGAGAATTTCATAAAAGATGGTCATGAAGTGTTTGTAACTTTAAGAGAGTACGAAGAGCTTGAAAGGGTTTATAAAAGGATAAAGCTTGAATCAAAACACTTTATAGTTGGATCTCACGGAGGAGGTGATCTAAAAGCAAAACTTCTTCAAAGCGGAAAAAGGATGCTTGAGCTATCATCTCTTATAGCCGATTTAAAGCCTGAATTAAGCGTTTCTTTTGGTAGCCCTGAAGCAGCAAGGGTGTCCTTTGGCCTTAGTATTCCACATGTACTCATATGTGATTCCCCACACAGCGTGTTCGTTTGCAAGTTAACCGTACCACTATCAAGCTATTTGTTGACGCCATGGATTATTAAAAAGAATAAGTTTGCAAAATATGGTATAGAGTATGAAAGGATTATAAAGTACAAAAGTTTAGACCCGACTTCATGGTTATACAGAAAGCATATCTGGCCTCCTAAAAACAAAATAGAACTGGCTTCAACTGGGGCTATCGTTATAAGGGAAATTGAATACATGGCATCTTATGTTAAAGATTTTATAAATTTTGAAACGTTTGCGCTTAATGTTGCTAGCGAGTACCCTGATAAAAAAGTAATTCTTCTTAAAAGATATTTTAACGTTGAAAAGGTTTCAAATAACTTAATTATCTACGGCGGAGAGTTCTTTGGACCTAACGTTCTTGAAAATTCGTATGCATTCATAGGAGGGGGAGGAACGATGAGCGTTGAAGCCATTCTTTTAGGGATAAAGACCGTAAGTGTTTTTTCTTACAAAACCGATGTTGAAGAATACCTCTTAAGAAAAGGGTATTTAAGAAGAGAATCAGACCCTAAAAAGATAAAAGAATTTTTTCAAACGAGTGAAAAGTTACCAGTTCCTAAGCTTCCTGATGCTTCAGCTGAGATATATAAAATTTTAAAAAGTTTATTTTTAGTTCGAAATTAAGCTATTTTTCCTTAATTTTGCGTATTAGTTCGTTTATTTTTGTGTGGTCAAGCGTAACGATAGAAATCAAAAAGCTGGTTTCCTTGCTCTTGTTTATCCATTCAATCATTTTTTTTAGTACTATCTTCTTGTGCTTTTTCATAGCTTCAGATAACGTTCTGCCTGTGCTTATGTTTGCTACCAAATCATTTTCTTCTTCTCTTAGCCATACAACTAAATAACCCTTAATTTTTTCCCCCAGAGGCACAGAGATTTTTTTATCCTGAGTCAATATTATTTCGTAATTTTCGTTTTTATCGTCTATATATCTGATAAAAGTTATGCCTGGCACGATCAAACTTTCATAAAGATATGCGGCGTATTCAAGAACTGACCTGGGAAGTTTGATTTTTACATTTTCAAACAAGGCTTCTCCGTTTTCATTGATTTTTATAAATCTGCCTAAGGAACATTTAACTGATGAATATATGCTATCTTTTATCTCATAGCTGAATCCGTTGTTTGATTGAGTTAATGATTGAAAAATCTGGTCTACTTTTCTAAGCTTTAGTATCCATTTCTGGCTTTCCGTCGCTCCTAAACCGTCTTTTTGAAGCTTTTCTTTGCTAAGCTCTAAGCTGTTCTGTATAATGAACCTTTCAACGCCGTACTTTTTCGCTATGTCTTTAAGCGACTTAAGTATTTTGTTTGGATTAGCCCTTAAAGAATAATATCCGCTAACCTTTACCTCGCCGTTTATTACTAAATAATATGAGAGAAGGATTGTGTCTGACGTGTCCCATTGTACGTATAAATATGTTCCCTGAGAATTACTCACACTTTTCAATATTATCTATAGTGCTTATATCATTATCTTCAATTTTTATACACATAAAATCTTTTGCCGCTACCGTGTTAGGGAATATCTTTTTTGCTTCTTCTTCAAGAAGCTTTGTGTTTTTGTACCTCTCGCTAAAGTGGTACAGCACTAAAAGTTTAACGCCAGATTTTAAAGCCGCTAGCGCAGCTTGTTCTGAAGTTGAGTGAAGCATTTCGTTAGCTTTGTTCTCAAGTTCTTTTGAAAACGTTGACTCATAAATAAGCACGTCAGACTCCTTAAAAAAATCTATTAGCTCATCAAAATATGCAGTATCTCCGCTTATGGACACAGAAACTGGTGGTGGCGGGGGATCACTTACCATTTCTGGAGTAATTTTTCTGCCGTTTAAAATAATGCTATTTCCGAGCTGGAGTTTATTCCATAGGGGTCCGCGTGGTATACCCAGTTTTAATGCCTTTTCTGGGTAAAATTTTCTTTTTAATTTGTACTCATATATTCTGTACGCATAAGACTCAGTGCTGTGAATAGTTGGAAAAGCTACAACTTTTATTTCTTTGTTTTCGTAAACGCTGCCCTGATGTGCCTCGACGAATTCAACGCCAAACGTTAAATCCATATAAAATTTTTCATTAAGCATCTTTAAAAATTGAAAAAGTTTTCTAGTACCCACAATTGTTAAAGGTTCTTTCCTATTCATCAAAGCCATAGTCATTAAAAGGCCTGGAAGGCCAAGTACGTGATCAAAATGCATGTGCGAGATAAATACAGCCTTGATCTTTATCGGGTTTAACCTAGCTATCTGAAGCTGTTTTTGCAACCCTTCACCAGCATCAAAAAGATAAGCGCCGTTTGTTGTCACTATGTAAATTGAAGTCGTGTTCCTTTCTTTTGTAGGTACAGCTGCCGAGGTTCCTAAAAAAACAATTTTCAAAGCTGTAAACCTTTCAATCTCACATGTTTATAATCATTCTGTAAATTATGAGCACGATTCTAAGATTCTAAATCGTTGCTTTAGCTGTCAACTATGCAGTTAGACTTTCACAGTTTATCGCTTAGCTTTTACACAAAGAATTATTATCAATCATATTGGCGTGATAATACTCTGTATCTAGCATGCATTACACACAGAACGACTTTATCATTAAATTTTATTTTATTTAAGACATTGCAAATTTCCTTAACCAAAGTCTGCAGAACCCTCTATTCTTTCCAGAGTTATGTATAATTTTAAAGATCGTGTTCATAATGCTTTTAAAAACATTATTTCTATATGTGCTGTCTACAGCTTGTTGAGGATGGCTTTCGCCTCTTAACGCGCATCATGTTTTTGCTAAACTCTCTTTCACGTAAAACATTGATTCTAAAACACCAAAAGGCGCGCAAGTTTTAATCCCTGTAGGGCAAAAAACGGTTGGTGATGACTTAAAGCCTGAAGCCCTTAACATTTTTAGTAACATGTTTTTTGAAGGTGTTGCTGTTCTTAGTATTGAAGCCAGATACCTAGTGTCATAAAAAAATGGAATATTATCGTTTTCTTCTAATGCTATTTCAAAAAGTTCTGCACAACTTTTACAGTCTTTAGATAATTCATGGGCTTTTTTTATTAAATCTTTGTTAAATATGTTACCGACATATAAAGGTCCTATGCTATCTGTAGGCTTACCGCAGTAAGGACAATATAAAGCTTCTTCCAATGAATTATAGCCACAATCGCTAACAGTTATATACTTTATGTTTTTAATAAGTTCGCTTGAAAGAGAAGCTTTTGGCTTTATAATGTGGTATGTTCTTACATAATGTTTGTCCACATGAGCAAAAACAGGAAGTGCAGCTATGTTGATTATTGAAGCTTCTAAAATCACGTTGGTTATTGCGATCCTTGCCTGGAGCTCTTTTAGAAATTGAACTTTTTTTGCCCTAATGTGATACCTTTTTTCTAAAGCTTCAGAATGTATGCCACCCAAAACCTGTGTATCTGTAAAAGTAAAAGAGATTAGCCCTCCACCTTTAACTGCTCTTATAGCATTAAAAATATAAGGCGATGATGAGCCAAAAGGGTCGACGTCCAAACCATCTACTCTTCCCTTGTTAACCAAGCTCTGAAAAAAATCGTTTGCATCAAGGTTATAGAAAATTCCTTCTCCCTTTACCGAGTTGTTTTCCCAGTTTTCTTTTGTGATTCTTAAACTTCCTTCATCTATATCATTAAAGATAAAAGTAGAAAATCCTTCACCTTCAACAGAAAGCCTTATGCCTTTTATCCCACTTCCTGAAAATGGCTCCGCGTAAGTTAAATTTCCGCCTCTGGATATTGCGTATGCACTAAAAATTTTAACAAAAATACTTCTTGAAAATTTGCCCAACGGATTATAAAAAGCAGTATCATTGCCAATCTTCGTTACTATTTTTACATTTCCTTCTTCTACCTGATTTTTCTGCATGAAGATCAGCCGAGGTGCATCATTTCATTTGGCAGAGCCATCAACGCAGTTCAGTTTCGTCATGTATTTATAAAAATCTATTTCGCCTTTAAAAGGCTTTCTATGTTATGAAATTATGCATGCAATCATTACTTATTTTTGCGTTATCTTTGAAAAATTTAATTAAGCCTGTTATGCATATATTGATGTATGACAAAACCTATGGAATTAGGAGATATCAAAGAGGGTTCATACATAATGATCGATAACTCCCCATGCAAAGTTGTGGAAGTTGAAAAAAGCAAACCCGGAAAACACGGAAGCGCTAAAGTCAGGCTGGTAGGAATTGATATATTTACAGGAGCTAAAAAAAGTTATGTAGGTCCATCAGAATCAAAGATTGAAGTACCTATAATTGAAAAAGGTTCTGGCCAAGTACTTAGCGTTACGGGAAATGTTGTGCAACTTATGGACCTTCAAACTTTTCAGACTCTTGAAGCTGAATACATAGAGGAAGATCTTAAACCTAGAATAAAGGAAGGACAAGAAGTAGAATATTGGAAAGTTATGGACAAAATAAAAATAGTTCGTATAAAATCATGAGAAATAAAAATAGTTAGTTTTTTAAATTTATGAAAATGAGTTCTAACCTCCTCTCTTTACCTTATAAAAAGTTGTTTTTGCTGAGGCGGTGACGCAACAAAGGATCTGTAATAGCTGTAAGTAACATATCCAATACAAACGAGCAATATTATTGCAAAGTCGGAACAACTATAACTCTTTTGTAAGACGTTCGATCTTTGTTTTTATGACGCAAACTGGTCAATTTATAGCTGGGTGCCTGAGCCTGCTCAGGAAGGCACTGACTTGTTAGTTCATTCTGAAAGCTGCTCTTGTACCCTATGTTTTCTACTGAGTATTACTCGTAAGTTGTGTAACCTTATGGCCTCTAGAACCATTGCTGCTTCAAGGCCGTGAAGAGCTCAGAGAAATGCTTATAAGTAAATTTAAGGTAAATTTTTTGCCTGAGGTGGCCTTGCCTAAAAAATACAGGCAAGATGACCGGCGATGATCATGCATAAAAGCATGAATATGAACCGGAAATTCCAACTTGCAGTTGGAGCTGTGAGTTTAAAGCCCAGTCTAATGGCTTGTCTTACGATGGGCGGACTGACCAAAAGGGATGAAGAAAGCTGATAAGCCAGACAAATGGGCCGGTAGTTCAGGGGTAGAACGCCCGCCTTGCACGCGGGAGGTCGGGGGTTCAAGTCCCCCCCGGTCCAATTTAGGTGATGCGTTTGCGAATAAGAGAACTTGAATATATGGGTGATGCTTATATTGAGGTTACTGGAAAAAACATTCAGTAATATTTTTTCC